>Ga0209149_1001878_pt1 | contig 11243 bp, 3 predicted proteins | sample WorMetTyACAVOLI2_FD_187423 | JGI IMG/M metagenome (GOLD analysis project Ga0209149, IMG submission 187423) | Marine gutless worms symbiont microbial communities from Max Planck institute for Marine Microbiology, Germany - Olavius algarvensis... ...
TTATGCATCATAGTTACACCGCTCAAATCTACAAACCCGCTATTAGTGTTGCCGCTGATAGTGATGTATTCATATTCGCGTCTTCATCCGCGTCTACACAGCGAGCTGTCGTAAAGCTGGAGACTAAAGTGTCGCGTGACGGCCGTTCAAGGTCATTCAGGGTCATCGAAATTGGTACCAATCGACAGCCCGTGCAATCCATTGTTACTATATGCCTATCTTCTATCGTTTTCGATATATAACCATTTACTGGTCGAAAGTATGCGCTTTTTCGCCTTTTCTTCCCCCAGTCTCGATAAAAGGCCTCATATACGGGGGGGGGGTTCCTAGGGAGCTAGGGTATGAAAGTTGATATCAAACTATAGGGTCCCTCGACTATACTCGGTGATAAAAACTGCATTATTGTACTGTCATCAGTTTTGACTTTTGAGTCAATACCAGCGTGTGACAGACGGACGGACGGACGGACAGACAGACACGCACGCCATGTCGCGATCTAAAGACAGCTAAATGCGACAGAAACGTCTGAGATGGTCGGGGATATGTGCAGACAAAGTCGCGGAATTACGTTTTATAGAATTAGAGTGAGAAGCGTGACAAGTCAGCGGTTGAACGTGGACATGTAAAATAGATATCACCATCACACTGCGAGTATAATGAATTGATTGTGTGTGTAGGCAAAAGTACAAGTCACTGAACGCGGCCAGTCCGTCCAATCGGTTCGTGAGTCCGGTCGACATATGAAGTCTGCCGTGTTAACTCGTCTCACGTGTGGTCTCTTCACGGTGTCTATACGTGCTTGACCCCACACGACCTCATAACTTTGTCCTTCGCAGATACATTCAGTCGGTTTTACGGCGTTTTAGCCAACTGTGATAATTTTCAGTGATAATAATAACTTATTGTTACTCCGCCGACGCTGCACTGGCGGAGTTATGTGATCGTTATTCGTTCGTTCTGTCTGTTTGTCTGTCTGTCTGTGAGTAAGATAACTCACGAACGCGTTAGCGGACGTTGAGTAAACATGGTAGACATGGGCATGCGGAGACTTAACCCTCTATAGCAGTGATAACATTTTGGTGTTGATTCCGATGCGCTTTCCTTCACACTTGCAGATGCTCCTTTTTACGATTGTATTATCACACGCCATGGGGCAACGCTACAGCGGCCTTATCAAATAAGGCATTTTAATCAAACTTGAAATTTCGGTCAATGTCCGTCCATCCATCCGTCCGTCCGTGCCGTGTCAACATCTTCAGAACCCAAAGGCTCTGAGACTGCTCGGCCTACGTCGATGAAACTTGGCACGTACATATTCTATGTGTACACGTACATATTCTATGTGTGTGGGGACACAACTTCTAGGAAGCGGAATTTTGAATTTCGGCCCTTGTGCTGCGCGATCCCGGTACTATAGGCCAGCCCTGTGAGTGACTGCTCTTATTAGACTGTTACCGGTGATTTAAAGCAGGCGTAGTTAGCACGTTGAATGATGAAGTGACTATGCAGTGGACTTTGATGCGTTGATGGCGCTGATCCATGCAGTTCACGTCTGTCTGCCTGATTCATAACAAGGGTATCGGAGACGATACGAAAGCCGCCGCTCGTCTAAGTCTAAACTGCATTAAAAACCAAAGAAATAAATTATAGCGAAGAACGATTTTCAATATCGCGGATGGAATTCTTACACCCTGCAATGTGGCACGATCGTGACATTGATTTCGCCAGGTGACTGCACCCTGCAATGTGGCATGTGGCACTGGAATCTCGACAGTGAATTCACCAAATGGCAGCACCCTGCAATGTGATACGTGGCTGTGGGATGACATGCTATTGAATTCTCCCAAACGTTCGCCATATTGGAATTCTACATCTGGTTTCCATTTCCACACATCAACGCAGTCGACATGTCATTCTGTATCAGTCTGCGAAATTTTATCCAAACCGGACCACCCTCGGCAGAAAAAAATGACGTCATGTCGATTTTCAAGATGGCGTAGGCCTATCTCAGCGATCTTGGAGGGATCCAATAATGGATTCTTTGAAAAGCCCAGTTAAACTTACATAACTTCCGATAGGTCGTCAATAGACACCATATAGGCCTAGGCCTATAGCTCTAAATTGCTTAGTTTTTTTTTAGAAAATCGCGTTTTTTTGCATTTTGGCGACAGACAGACAGACAGAAGGACGGAAAAACAGATGGACATCATCGATGCGTGAAGCCGCAGTCTCGCTATCGCGAGCTGAGGCTTAACAATTATAATTGCACTCAAAAAATTGAATACGTTGAATAATAATGTGACCTTAATGGCTTAAAATCGTGGTTAGTGGTCACTCAAGATAATTGGAAATGGCACTATCGTTAGATCGCATATACAAGTGCCTATTCGCTTTCCATTGTTGCAACTATGGCCGTATCTTATATTTTTTCGAAATAAAGCGAGATATTGGTCGAAACGAAAATGTCAATTTTTACCCCCTTCCATTTTAACTTCGACTTTTCCCAAAAATTTTAATACAAACTGCCCAAGTCCCTAAGCTATTAGACGGTGTAAAAATTGCCGAAAAGTTCAGCTCTGAATACGGCGCATCAACGTCACAGACAGACGACAGACAGACGGATTTGCGACGACGTAAGGGTAAACGCAACGTATAGGCCTATGCAGATAGTGCGCGATAGTTCAGTCAGTTCGCCTAAAAATCAACCGCGCAATAAAGTGGCGCCACCTGGCGAATGAGAAAGACTGAAACAGATCACCGATTAGATTTCGAGACATTTTAGGCCATGTAGTACATCACTGAAGCAAAAGCTGACTGAAAATATACTAAATATTTCAGGAGGCTAAATTTACTGTTTTCAGTTAACAGAAAGAATGCAACTTGTATTCCAATATTTTGAAGAGGTGAACAATCAAAAAGTGGGTTCACTTTCAACCCTGTGGCCCTGCAGGTATTTTGTGAAAAATGTGACGTCGCTTAATGTTAGTGAATGATGTCGAAATGCTAAGTTTATTATCAATAAATTTAGGCCTACAACAACTTATAGCCGAGATTTTATCATGGCATATATCGCAAAGAAAGTAACACACGTCTATTTTTCTCCAGCTGCAGTGGAATGTTAGTTCTCGACTGGTAATTAATAGAAATGTAGCTCTTTCGCAGATCTATATCCAGAGATTTTCTGACTTTTGTTGGCCCAGTTGGTTGCAAGATCACGGACGTCTTCGGCCTTCTAGAGCTATAGGTTCTTGCGGTAGGTCGGTCATCTTGGATTTCACCCGGTGAAATCCAAGATGGCCGACCTACCGCAAGAACCTATTAATTCACCCTGCGGCCGGAGGGGGGGGGGGTAAAGCTAACATCACTTTTTATTAATTGAGGTATAATCGTGTGTAATACCACTTTGTCTAAGTTTTACCGGAAAAGGAGTCCATTTTTGTTGTTAGTTAATTTTTGCATTTGACCTTGAATTGAACTTAAAATTCAATTAAATAAGGATGTACGTGCGACTTCTCATGCTTTATCCTGTGAATAGGCCTATCGAAAATCTGAGGTCGTAACAGAAAGACAGACATCGTGAGAAATTATATAATACCAGCTGGATACCCATTCGCCCTTTATCCAGTTATCCAGCTATAATAGACCTGTATACAAAGGCCGGCCTCGGGCCGGCGCGAAATAGATTGTATCTGCGTAATGAAATTACAATGAGAGAAAAGAGTAATCGACATCGGACTAAGCTTACTTTGTTCAGTCAACAGTCCGCAAGTGCACGCCAATTTCACTGACACTCGAAAGGGCACGGCGAACTTTTGTACGGAGAAAAAATGAAGGTCTCAATTAGATTGTGATCTAAAATGTCAGGCCTGCAGCGTTAATGTCGATGATTACTGAGACTATTTATTTAAACGAACTTAAAGGTCACTTGACGGAAGATACCACGCAAGCAAACTGTGCTACGGAACACAACGACTTAGCGAGCGACCAGACCGCAGACACAATCAGCGACGGACATCAATACAAGGTCTTTAGCAGTGACTGGCACAAAGACGTCGCCCATTCATCACGTGCCTCTGAGAGCGCCGGCTTCTGATGCTGTCGGTCCGCCATTACCGCTATACATCAGCGGCGCGCACTTAACGCCAGCTGTTCCAACTTGAAAGAAAAGAAAATAAACGAACTCTCTGTCCGTGCAAATCTTCGTCGTGCCCTTTTAATTAAAGCTATCGTCAGCACCACTCACTGCCGCCGTGTTCCAGCCGTCGGTGTGGAACCTGTGCAACGCAACCCTCACTGGCGTTGGCAAGACGAACAACGTCTGTGAGTGCTAGAACAACCGGTTCCGCAATCTCTACGGACACCAGCACCCGTCAACCGGGTCGAGTACAAAGTCGCATGCCTGGTCGACCACCCAGTCACTGGCAGGTCAGGCACCTGGACGGTGACCCCCCATCCTTACCTCCACTTGGCCGCATCTGAGATGTGATGTTGGTAATATTGTCTATCTGTGTTACAGTATTGTGTACAAAGTATCGTGCACAAAGGTACGAGCAATTTTTACAGGTCGGTCGACGGTATCGGGCTGTGATAGCTTGCATGGTTTAGCTCTGTCTTCCGAGCGCTTCTGTGTCTTCATGGTGCTATATTAAATGTTCTTTCTTACATACTTCTCTTTACCTTTAGTGAGCTGAGCCTGGTGGGATTGGCCCTTGACGTGGTTGATTATCAATCATCCTTCAGTGCTATGACACTGTTGGTTGGGTCATCTGACCAGTTTTTGGAGACGATTTTTAAACTTACTTGACCGACGACATACAACTTGTAGCCGATAGCGATCGTCGTCAGCTACGACCAGCGACCGACAGGATGCACGCCTCGTTCCACGAACACACAACAACCTCGGTGATCGAAGTTTCATGGTCGCAGGCCAGCGCATGTGGAACAGTCTGCCATCTCGCAGTTCTCACTTACGACATCCTCAGCAGGACATGAGCTATTACGAGAGATTCAAGCAACAACTGAAAACATTTCTGTTCGGAAACTAGTCGATCACGGCGCATTGTGACTGTTTGGTCGCGCTACTCTTACTTACTTTCTTCCTTACTTACAATCTGGACCTTGATGAGTTTCTCTAGCAAGTCGCTTCGACAGAGATCCTCCAGGCAGCCAGAGGTCAGCCACCAACCAACGCCTGTACGACGTGTGCTGTGCTCGTCGAGAGTGTAACAAGATCGTCTCTGCCACATAGCTGCCAGCACTTGGACACTGCATGCGGTTGGACTGCAGTAACCTACATGTTAGTCGCATGTACGATCTCGGCAGTCATAGGACATTTAAAGAGGCACGACTAAAATAACAAGCAGTGTGGCCGCCGGGTTCGGCCGACACGGTGTGCTCCCGACTGCCTCCAACCCTGACCTTTGACCGTTTGACCTTGAAACTGGTTTGCGAGTTGTATCTAAGGTGGGGAACATTCCTTCCAAATTTGGGCACGCTAGGCCTTTGCGTTCTGGAATTATTCGCTATGTACGTGATAGACGGACAGACAGATGGACAGACGGACGGACAAAAGCAACGCTTATTGCCATACGGTCGGGAGAATAATAATAAAACGCTTTGATATAAATGATCTTTACATTCCGTGAATAACAAAAAGCGTTCGTCGTCGCTGCTTCAAATGAGTGCTTTACAGTTATTAATTTCACAAAAAAAGGTGAAAAGTAGCGAGTACATGAGGACTAATGTTCAGAGGATTAAGATACGTCGACGAAACCCCGCGGGTGACGCGTTGTGGGGCAGGTGCGCTGTACACTGTCCTCGCGAAATTAATGAATCTGCCAAGACGAATTTGTCTGCTGCGTGCACCCTTTCGTCGAGGAAGGAAACCAACGACAATGGCGTCCGTAGCAAATATGTCACGAACTGTGTCACGTGGCCACTGTAGTCACGCACAAAGGCACAACTGAATGTTCTCATTTCCGTTGAGTCAACAACGGACATTGGCTGCATGCGGCAGCTGGCGAGTCATTCATCATTGCAGCATTATCAACGACCCAGTCAAACGTGACGTAATGACTAACGAGTAAAAATGTACAAGAAGCTCAACTGTCGCACACTACTGCGCGGTGATCTGTATTATTAAGCCGTCGCTCGCGACAGCGAGAGCAGCTTAATGCATCGGTGCTGTCCATCTGTTCGTCTGTTTGTTTGTCTGTCTGTTTGTCGCCAAAATACACAAACGCGATTTTCTCAAAAACTAACCAATTTAGTGCCATGGTCTCTATTGACCACCTATAGGAAGTCCTACATGGGCTTTTCAAGGAACCCATTATTCGACCCCTAAAATCCAAAATGGCTGAGATCCGCCATCTTGAAAATCGACATGACGTCATTTTTTCTGCTGAGGGTGGTCTGATTTGGATAAAATTTCGCAGACTGGTGCAGAATGACATGTCGACTACGTTGATATGGCCAAAATCGAAACCAGATATAGATTTCCGATATGGCAGACGTTTGGGCGAATTACATGGCATGTCGTCCCAGAGCCACCTGCCACATTGCAGGGTGTAATAATTCCATCCGCCATATTGAAAATCGTTTTTTCGCCAAATTTTATTTTTTTTGTTTTTTAATGCAGTTTGGGCCTTAACGAGCGGCGGCTTTCGTATCGTCTCCGATACACTTGTTATTATTATATAACATCTTTATTCACCAAAAGTAGTAGCGGAAATTAACAAGAAGCTCAACTGTCACAGAGAGACCGCGCAACGCCTCGTGTCACTGAATATTTTGCTAAGTCACCCAAGGTCACTCAAGGTCATTCGCAATAACACTGTTCAGTAGGACGTGTGTAAGTCCCTATTAGTATTTCATTGAAATTATGTCTGTATCTCGTACCGTTTCTGAGATATTCAGCGTCAAAGAATGGCGTGACCTTGAAACTGAGGGTAGGGTCCTTCAAGGTCATTGGAAATGGCGCCTTTCGATAGACTATATACGACTTTTTATTTGTCGGCCATTGTATATATAGCTCTATCTGGTACCGTTTTTGAGCTAGGCCTACTTGACGTTGAAAAATATCGTGACATCGAAATATGGGTTAGAGGTCACTGAAGGTCATTCAAACTGGTACCATTCGAAAGCTCTGGTGCGGTTTCCTATTCGCCTTCCATGGTAACTATGGCCGTATCTTTAACCGTTTGTAAGATATTCCGCATCAAAGAATAGCGTGACCTTGAAAACTGGGTCACGGGTTGTTCAAGGTCATTGAAAATGGCCATGTTTGATAGATCATATACGACTTTCTATTGGTACGCCATTGTAAATATAGCACTATCTGGTACCGTTTTTAAGTTATTTGACGTCGAATGATATCGTCACCTTGAAATCTGGGTTAGAGTACTGTTCAGTCAAGGTTATTCAAAATGGTACCATTCGAAAGCTTGGGCGTGGTTTCCTATTCGTCTTCCACAGTAACTATGGCTCTATCTTGCATCAGTTCCGAGATAAAGCGATATATTGGTCGAAAATCGTAATTTTTCATACCACTTTGCATTCGACGCCCCCGTTAGGGGGGTCTCCGTCGGAGTATTGCCATCCCTTTGGTGTGGAAAAACTAGAATGGTGGCGCTACCCGATGATGAAAATAACTTTGAGGATATGCATAGTCGTTTAGACATAATACCGGCGTGTGACAGACGGACGGACGGACAGACATACATCTTGCCACGTCATAGTCCGCGCTATGCATACGCGTCGCGCGGTAAAAATACAAACAAACAATTTAAACAAACAAACACAATGTACAATGGATAAGCAAAGGATAACAAGAATTAATGTGACTTAGCTAATGTGTATTATACAATAGTGATAATATTGACCACATACATGGTAGATAATAAGAGTCAAACATTGATAACGGATACAGTTATACAGTTAAGTATAGAAACGAAACATTTCTAAGGTTCACAATATTAGCAATGAAACTGACAGAGTCGTCGATATAGTTTCATTTATTTTGATATTTACAAATATTTTTGTTTGTAGAAAGCACCAAAAGTTGGCCAATTATTGTGGTACGAATTTAAAAAAAAGAATTTAGCTGTGCACAGAATACGTTGAGGGCATCTATAGGCCTAAATATTAAACAGTGACCTTAAAATCTAGATTAAGGGTCACTCAAAGTCACTAGAAACGGAACTGTTGGATAGATCATACACGACTTACTATTCGTCGAGTTATTTGACGTTGAATATTGTAGTGACCTTGAAATGTGGGTTAGAGGTCACTCATGGTCATTAAATGTGGTACCATTTGAAAGCTTGGCTACGGTTTCCTATTCGCCTTCCGTAGTAACTATGGCCGTATCTTTAGCCGTTTTGGAGATATTCAGCGTCAAAGAATGGCCTGACCTTGACATCTGGGTTCGATAGACCATGTATGACTTTCTACACTGTGAGTCAAAAAAATTGGACCCTTTCCATTCGAGCATAACTTTCGCAAATAATGGCCGATTTTAATAATTCTTCCACTGTTGCAGACAGAAATTATCTGCCCACAAACATATGATTGAATTTCCCACTTTACTTATAGTTTGTTGCTGCACTACCTTGAAAAATGCAACCACATACAGTGCTTTACAAAAACTGTTAAATAAACCTGCAATGCATGCGGTAATTTCATTATTGTTACAAAGCATGAAATTCTGGTGATATCTCTTACTGTCTTCTTCGATACTGCTTCACGACGTCAATCATAATGACGTCATACTGCTGCCAGCGATACGCAGAGTGTTTGGTAACGACTTTGGTGTTCCAACGGGACAGTGCACCGGCACACCGCACAGTGCGCGTGCAACAGTTGAACTGCTGCCTTTTTGGGCCCAAACTATGGCCTCCAAACAGCCCAGATCTCAGTCCTGTGGATTACGAGATCTGGGCTGTCATGCAGCATCGTGTCTGCCACAGACAAGACCATAGTGTTAGTGTGGATGAACTGAAACGGCGGCTCATCGATGTCTAATGGGGTCTTGAACAGTCGATTTTTGACGAGGCTACTGACTAGTGGCGAGGAAGACATCGAGCGTGTGTCAGTGCTAAAGGAGGACATTTTGAGTACAGCTTGTGAACCGACAATGTTGATTTTGTCCTTGCAATGTGACTTGTTTGACTATTACATCTTTAATTACAAAAATCATTACAGCAACGTTGGCCAATACATTCTTGTTCATTTTCCAAGGTAGTGCACTAGCAGATTTGAGGTATGGTGGTAGATTTTAGGATACTCTTCGTTACAGTTAATTTTTGTCTGCAATAGTGAAAGAATTATTAAAATCGCACAATATTTGCGAAAGTTATGCTCAAATGGAAAAGGGTCCAGTTTTTTTGACTCACAGTGTATTAGTCCGCAATTGTAACTTTAGCTCTATCTTGTACCATTTGCGAGTTATTTGACGTTGAAAAAATAAAATCGTGATCTTGAAATCTGGCTTAGAGGTCACTCGAGATCATTGAAACTGGTGCCATTCAAAAGATTGGGTGCGGTTTCCTATTCGCCTTCTATAGCTTCTATGGCGCTAAATACTGATGCGTGGGGTATAAAAATTTCACGATTTTCGACCAATAAGTCGCTATATATCGCAAACGATACAAGATAGCGCCATAGTTACTATGAAACGCTAATAGGAACTCGTATGCGATCTATCACATGGTGCTATTTTCAATGACATTGAGCGAGCCATAACTCTGTTTTCAAGGTCACACCATTCTTTGATGCTGAATATGTCACAAACGGCTGGCCATAGTTACTATAGAAGGCGAATAGGAAACTGTACCCAAGCTTTCGAATGGCACCAGTTTCAATGACCCTGAGTGACCTCTAAGCCAGATTTCAAGGTCACGATATTATTCAATGTCAAACAAGTGTATCGGAGACGATACGATAGCCGCCGCTCGTCAAAGCCCAAACTGCATTAGGAAACAAAAAAATGTGGCGGAAAAACGATTTTCAGTACGGCGGATGGAATTATTACACCCTGCAATATGGCACGATAACGACATTGATTTCGCCAGGTGACTGCACCCTGCAATGTGGCGTGCGGCTCCGGGATCATGCTAGTGAATTCACCAAGTGGCAGCACCCTGCAATGTGATACGTGGCTTTGAGATGACATGCCACTGAATTCGCCCGTTGGCAGCAGCCTCCAATGTGACACGCAGCTCTGGGATCATTACATTGAATTCGCCAGTGGCAGCACCCTGCAATATGGCAGCTGGCTGTGCGATGACGTGTCATTGAATTCGCCCATTTGAAACGTCCGCCATATTAGAATTCTGCATCTGGTTTCGATTTTGACCATATCACCGTAGTCGACATGTCATTCTGCGCCAGTCTGGGAAATTTATCCAAATCAGATCACCCTCGGCAAAAAAAATGACGTCCTGTCGATTTTCAAGATGGCGAATCTCCGCCATCTTGGATTTTACGGGTCTAATAATGGTTTCTTTCAAAAGCCCATGTACGACTTCCTGTAGGTCGTCAGCAGAGACCATAGCTCTAAATGGCTTAGTTTTTTGAGAAAATCGCCTTTTTGCATTTTGGCGACAGACAGACAGACAGACAAACAGATGGACAAGCCCATCACATCAAGCCGCTCTCGCTGTCGCAAGCAGCGGCTTAATAACTCGACTAATAGTAAGTAGTGTATGATCTATTCAATGGTTCCATTTCCAGTGACCTTGAGTGACCCTAGATTTCAAGGTCACGATGTGCCCTCGATGTATTGTGTGCGCAACTGACGCGCGATCTGTTTGCGATAGCTAAGTTTTGGTTTCAAGTAGATTTGACATGCTGTATAACTTTGCTTTGTGTGTATTATGAAATCATTGAATAAATGAATGAATAATGTTTCTATGATATTAGCTGTTAATGCCGAAGCCATAGAAATGTTTGAATGGCCTTTAAAACAAGTGTATCGGAGACGATACGAAAGCCGCCGCTCGTCAAAGCCTAAACTGCATTAAAAACAAAAAAATATGGCGTAAAACGATTTTCAATATGGCGGATGGAATTTTTACACCCTGCAATGTGGCACGATCATGACATTGATTTCGTCAGGTGACTGCACCCTGCAATGTGGCATGTGGCTCTGGAATCGTGACAGTGAATTCACCAAGTGGCAGCACCCTGCAATGTGATACGTGGCTCTGGGATGACATGCCATTGAATTCGCCCAAACGTCCGCC
>Ga0209149_1001879_pt1 | contig 11242 bp, 7 predicted proteins | sample WorMetTyACAVOLI2_FD_187423 | JGI IMG/M metagenome (GOLD analysis project Ga0209149, IMG submission 187423) | Marine gutless worms symbiont microbial communities from Max Planck institute for Marine Microbiology, Germany - Olavius algarvensis... ...
TGCCAGTCAAAAGATTTGAACAAAATACTAGTTGCATGAAAGATAAGTAGGCACTTAAATGTGACAAATTACTAGTTGTCGAGAATTAATGATATCTAATAAGTGACTATGCATGTGACACTTATTCTCTAATTCATTATCCAATAAGCCGCTACACTTAAAGCCGGTCGTGTATTCATAAATTCACCGTATGAGTACAATACATCTGACGTGACATTCACAATATACAGGTATATGTATAGTTGGGTTTAACACCCACACGACACAACAGAGGTCATTCCAGAGTTGATCTTCCCAGCCAAGCACTTGACAGGTGCAAAAAACTGGTTTTCCTAACTAAAACTTGGCTGGTAAAACCAAATGTAACTAAAATCAAATGACAGCAAGACAAACCTAAACGATAATTACGATACGATAGTGTGCATTAACGTGCAGTAAAAAGCTGACGGGTAGCCACTAGCCAGCTTAGTCCACCACATGAAACAAACAAAAAATTAAAATGTGAAACTAAAAATAAAATGATGAGCATGGTCCAGTTGTGTTGTCATGAAGGCAGTCCGGTAGGTAAAAGAAGTCTAAGGTGGGAAGGATTTGTTGAAAAGGTAGGTTTTGAGCCTGGAGTGACAAGAGTGAAGGAGTGATGGATGATGAGAGTTGTGATGATAATAGAGATGAGCTGACAAGTGAATGAGGAGGTGAGTCGAGACATGACTGGTGAGGCTGACAGAATGAATCATGGAGTTGATTCCAGCGATGGGGTGATGCATATCTGAATGAGCGATCTGTGATTTTCAATGAGGAGATGGTTGGTGGGCGAGAAAGCGTGACAACCGATGAGGAGTGGGTACTGCGAGGGGGTTGAACAGAGATCAGATTGTTAAGATAGCTAGGCTGAGGTTGTAAGAACTTTGTAGGTAAGATAACAAAGTTTATATTCAATGTGTTCATTGACCTTAAGCCAGTGGAGATATTTGAGAATGGGAGTGATATTTGGGGATTTAGGAGCCTTAACAACAACATGAGCAAGAGAGTTCTGGATCTGTTGGAGCCGGTTAAGTTGATAGTTTGGAAGGTTACTTTGCGTTTTGTCGAAGTTATTTAAACGAATATGAATGAATGAAAGAATGGTTGTGATAGACAGACTTACAGTAATTAAGTTTAGAATGGACAATGGAGGTGGCAATGGTGCTGGCTGTTTTGAAGTCGAGATATGGGCAGATACAGCGAAGTTCACGAATGTGATAGTAGCAGGATTTAGAAAGTGAAAACTACTAACCTACACAACACTAAACCTAATGAAACTAAAGCCTGGCTCAGGTAGCCTTTTACATGGCCGGTCAGAAAGCAGATCAGGCCAATTCTACACTCCTAGGCACTGCATGGCACCATTCACAATATAATGTTTCAGTCATGTCAGTGACAACAATTGCATCAAAATACAACTTAAAGTCCACATCCAACAGTTTGTTAAGGTCACGAAACTGGTGACAACAGTCTGACGAATTTGCATTTTTTGGCAATTTTTTGATAAAAAGAGCATTTTTACTAGCAAAATTTAACATTTTTGGCAACAGAATAACTTACAGCTCAAACATCAATCCAACGAAAAATATGCACTGAAACATGCATATTAAATATGCAAACTAAAATTACCAAAACCACCAAACTACAGTTATACAGTGGAAAATCCAGAAATTGAGATCAGAGGGGGTAGAGGCAGTGATCAATATCCATCCCTGCTTCTACTCCCCTAATATCCAGCTCAGAGTCTGACAGAAAGTTCTAAGCTCCACCAGCACTGGGCCACAGGCAGAGCTACTTTTGTAACTGAAAGTAAATCGAAAACAAAAATTATTTTCATTCGTTTTGCGAGAACGACAATTTTTAAGTTGAAGAAAACTAAAAATAAACGAAATAAAAAATATAAGCAAGCTCAACAAGCGAAAATAAAAATTATTCAAGACTGCGAATGAAAATGAGACTTAATAAACTCCTAAGACAAAGGCTGTCAGAAAAAAAAACACAAAGAGCCAAGCCAAAATAGCCCAAAATGCATGCAGTTTAGCACAACTATTGATACGAGGCACATTTACTGTAATGCTTTGTTAATGTATCATTAAACTTACGTATAACGAACTATTATGCAGCCACAGAATTAAAATAAGTCCGACTTGCCGAATGTTTGCAGCCATCAAAATACAGAAATTTAATTTTGTTGTATGGCCTGCTCTTAAATGTTATGGTTTCAACCAAGTCTGTAACTCCGCTGAACTTGTACTTTAAGCGTTACTTGTATTCCACAAAAACTGAGTTGGGAAAAGATTTCCAGACCCAAATAGGAGGCAAACTCCAACTCACCCCGCTTTTGATACACCAATGACTGCATACGAAGTGACATAGACGAGCAACATGCTAACCTTCGAATGTTCCTGCCTTTTCACTAAACTTGCCACTGGGTGGAGAATATATTTTCTGGTCATTCTTTGCAATTTTCTTAGATGATGACTCACTCGACTCGAACGTTACAGGAGCAAATGTTGATCGCTTTTGTCTGCACACCACGGGCAAGACAGCATATAGCATTTCACACATTAAAATCAATCTGTGCAATATTTAACAACTGAACTGAGAACAGCATACTCTTGTCTGTTAAACTAGACAAACTACTTGATCAAAGGGAGTCGAAAATGATGCCAGGCCTGTAAATCTATTTTCGGCCCTGTGTGACCTTGAGCTTTGACCTCATGACACCGAAAGTTGACTGTTTCACGTTTTTGCCCCATGGACCATTTGTGCCGATTTGCATCAAAATCAGCTCATTTGTTTTCAAAATACTGCGTTGAAGTTTGGTAACAGATGAATGAATGAATGGATAGATAGAAAACATTACGCCTCTTACCAGTTTGGCCTGGCAGACATATGCAAACAATGAAACTATCTACTGATGCTGCAACTTTTAATGATTAGCTATCACATGACCGAGTTGTATTTGTCCATATATGAGCAAATCTGCCCATCAGTTATAGTCATATTGACACTGACGATGGGCAATTACGAGGGCGAACTATGAATGCATTCAGTTATGGCCCTCTAGGCATGTTGCCAGCTTCTGTAACTTTGCAGCGTGTATAAACGCAGTGCCTAGATCAAGAATTAGAGCTACTAAGTTTGGTGTTTGGGAAATAAAAACGATAATACAAAACGAAATACGAATTTAACATAATGAAGAATTTAACATCCCTAAAGCATAGACGGAGAGATTCAAAGTCATACAGTATATCATAGATATTTCTAAAACAGCATTCCAGTTGTTGTTTTTTTTGTTTTCCAGCTCAGACACCTTTTAAAATTGCAAATGATCAGTTATTTAGGGCTGATCCATTAGCGATGGTGACTCCAAGCAAATCACAACACAATAGTGCACCAACAATTTATATCACCGATTTCTTTACCATAGTTTATTATTATACAACTCGATCGTGCAATAAATATATTAAAACACAACTGTGCCTATAATGCCCACATAAACGGCCCTTGACCTTTACAAATGCCCTTGCAAAGATCTTCGGCCATTACTGTGGGCATTATATGCACACATTAACATAAAATCACTCCCCGTTTAATTTCGTTTCCATTTGTGCCAAACTGTCATATATGTAAAGGAATGAGTATTCTAATTCATGATAACTTAACAATGACTGATTATCATTTTAGAGGCTCCCTATTAAACTGATAATACAACTTCATTAAGATACTGCTGTAATACAGGGTGTTTCAGAAAAAAAGCAGCCCCCCCCAAAACTTTTTGGAATATTTTCACTTCGGTTAAGTCTTTTTATGTGAAATTTTGCCAATTTGTTGGCAATTCATATCCACGTATATCTACCAATTTTTGTAGATTTATCTTGATATTTTATCAAATGGCATTAATTTTCCACGAGTACCCATCGTTTTCACCCTGTCAAGTTCTGAGTATGTCTATTCAGCCAGAAAACGAAAATGCAGCTTTTTGGAAATGACATCATTTTTTTCAGTCACCGCGTGTCTTAGTGTCCGATAAGTGTAAACAATCGATAACTGTCTGATTTTTTCTGTTAACGTTTTACTGACGTTGTAAAGCTTAGTAGGGCCTACCAATGGGAAAATTGTCTTACACGAAAAACTGCGCATGATTGAAGGCACTGTAGCAGGTCTCACACTGCCTGGTTTACACAGAATGGCTGAGCAGTGCGGTTGACTTGACTACAGACTTTCTTAACAGTGTTCAACTTTCAACCTTTGTCAGCGTAACTGGAAATGATGGCTTTCTCACCAAGTCCTTGCTCACAAAGCCAAACTGTCATATATGCACATGTGCCATCGTAAGACAATTTTCGCATTGGTTGGCCCTACCGAGCTTTACAACAATGTCAGTAAAATGTTAACAGTAAAACAATCAGACAGTTATCGATTGTTTACAATTATCGGACACTAAGACACGCGGTGACTAAAAAAATGACGTCATTTCTGAAAAGCTGATACACTGCATTTTCATTTTCTGGGTGAATACTCAAAATTTGACAGGATGAAAATGATGGGTACTCGTGGAAAAATTAAGGCCATTTGATGAAATATTCAGATAAATTTACAAAAATTGGTAAATATATCTGGATATAAACTGCCAATAAATTTACATAATTTCATGCAATAAGACTTATCCGAAGTGAAAATATTCGAAGTTTTAGGGGGCTACTTTTTTTTGAAGCACGCTATAAATATTGCTATTCATAAAAAATTAGCAGACAGAATACAAACGCAGTTGGCATTGCAGTTGTTGGCTTCTGCTGCAAAACAGAAACAAAAAGTATAACACATGTATACTCGGGTGTTCATTTACCATATAATACTGCCAGAACAATGACAACTTCAGCAACACATCATCTACTCATATTTCAAACAGTGACTGGAATCAAAGTTCCACAAGAGACTTGTATGACAAAACAGCAACGGTGTAGCTCAGCAAACTTGAACGACATCTGATATACAGTGCGAGTCAAAAAATTTGATCCCCCTGAGGTTTCCTGAAATTTTCCCCAACAGCTGAGAATTTTTAAGCAAAATTTTACACACCTATCGTATGTTCATATCTATGGCAAATTACAAAATTTTATTCAGTTATCTCTGAATTTGACAAATTATGCCATATTAAGTGCAACCAGCCAGTAAATTTTCACTTTTCACTAGAATTTTAACTTTTAACAATGAACATCACAAAGGATGAATGGCCAAAAGTTCAACAGTCCTCCACACACTTGACTATCAATCATATGTGGGGTGCAATGCTTCAGGCATTTCACGAACTTCACTCAAAGCCGAAGACCATCCCGGAGCTAAAAATTGCAATGCAGTGCAGTAGATCTGGGAGTCAGACAAAAGAAAAGAATCAGATTTCTATGCTGGCTTTTATCAAGCGGTCTGTTATCACGTGTTATGCATCTGCCTGTCTTGAATCAATCTGAAGTGCAATCAACGTCGCAACTTACTGCTGTAGCCTCTGTCTTCCATGACAGCGTCACAGTCGCCTTGTATGCTGGTGGGTTATAAAACAGATCTTTAATGAGCGTATTAATATTGCTGGTCGTCTTCAGTGCAAGCGTCTTGATCTTGTTCTACAACAGAAAGCCGTCCCCAAATATGCTCATACCAATTACAGCAAGTACACAGACAGCACTGCAACAAAACCCACACCCTAGCAATAAGCAACCACCAACAACATCTCTAAAATTACAAAAGTATTTAAATCAATACATTACGTTTAAACAGGCTAACATATGATGTTCGAAACTTATCATAACTTCGGGTTACTTACATCTTCAGTTTTTAGAGCATCTCCAGTCTTGTCCTGCAGGGCTAAACGCAGTTGTTTGATGTACGCTTGAACACCGCGTGCAAAATACTGCAGCCTACAGCACACAAATAATTCCAACTACAGAAAGCACTTTATGCAGTGTTGTTTACTAGAGATCGAATCGATAAGGCGATATCACGATATCGTAAATTTTGTTCCCTGTGATATCGCAGACATGTGAGCCCAGACGATATCCTGGAACCAGTTAACATTCCACGGCCAGCGTAACTTGAAAGGGACACCTAACGCCCACATGTTGTCCAGAACGTTAGCTACTATCACTCTCTAGTGATATTGTTTAGCCTGGCTACACTTAGTATGAGCAGTCGGCTGATGTCACCCCCCCCCACTCTTCCTCCCCTCTGAGCCCCTCTTCTCTGATGGTGGACGTACTATGAGACCAGCTGAAGAGACCCTAGACAGAGGAGATAAAGCAATGTGTTTTCAATTACTGCTGCCTGAGCAAGGCCGCTGACGGCACTGAGACAGACCAGCAATCACCATGTTTTATACCCCATTAGTGTCAACCTAACAGTCCGTTAGTCTCCTGCTGTGTGTGTCACTCAGTATGTGATTGTGTACTGTAGTTTAAGAGTAGCCAGTTTGTTCATGCATTACATTAAGTGGCGTCAAACTCTGTGTACTGTAAGAATGCATTGACAGATGGCAGCACAAGTTCACGGCAGTATCACAGAGCTTGCAGTACAAGTATTTGCTGGAAGGCCAGTTACTCCAAGACAGAATTAAAATAAGTCTTCGACTTGCCGAGTGCTTGGCAAACGTTTGCTGTAGACCAGTGGTACATTCTTGGTACATGGCAGTTTCCAAGCCATGTACCAAGCGACAACACAATCCACCCAGCCATTTCATCACAAAGCATTCGCATGACCAACCAACCAACCAACCATCAGCTAAAGTTTGGTTGGTTGGTGTTTAACGACACTTTCAGCACAAAAGGCTATATCGTGCCATGAAAAATTAAAGTTTGTTAAAGATATTAATTTCAGATAGGAAGTTAAAAATATGTTGTTTAGGGGTATCAGTTAAAATGTGAGCAAGCTCAAAAGTTGTGACAAGATGATCATACTGAAGATGAATAACTCAAAAATACCAATAACTAAAACCATAGTAAAAACATCAAAGCAGTTCATATGAACTATTTTGTTTACAGTTTAACAGATCCTCATGCAACTGGTCTTTGTGCAGATGTATTCCACGACAATGGCATCACTGGACACAGCCTGGCTAGCCAATTACTTGGCAAACTAGTCCAGACAAACTAGGCTGACAGAAATAATACACAACACTAAAGACCTAAACAACTAAACCTAATGAAACCAAACTGGCCCTGGAATGGATAAGTTGGCCATCTAGCCATGAAATTGATTGAGCCTATTCCATAACGGCCCCACGACCTACATGGACCCAAAATCAGCTGAAACATCCATTGCAATATCGCTGCACATGCACAGCAACATACAGATAAAGCTGAAATGCAAGCAACCTCATGCGGAAATCTTTCAGGGTGGCCGCATTATCTTCTGCAGTAAGAAACTGAGGATAACGTCGGGCGACTTGATGGAATGCAAACATCAGACACTCGACATAGGAGAACTGTAGTTTTGGACTTGCTGTGTCTGTGCTGCTACTGTCACTTACTGCTGCGTCATCAGCCGGAGGCAACGGCATATACTCCTGCATAACATACCACAACACGGCAGAGGCTAGTAACAGTCATATGTCACGAGTCAAATGTATTATGGTTACACAGTGGTCAAAACACACTACTCACTGTAATTACAGCATAATAACACTATCTTTTAAATAGAAAGGCTACTCACTAGTCACTGTAATTATAGCATAATAACACTACATGTTAAATAGAAAGGCTACTTGACCCAAGAAGGTCCAGAATGATGCCTCTATCTTCAGCCTTGTATGACCTTGATCTCTGACCTTTTGCATCCACATTGTTGTGATCGGCACAATGGGCATTTGTACTGCTTTTATTACTGTTTTTTATTTTATTTTATTTTGTATATTTTTCTGTTCATTTTACGTTGTGTATTTTTGTATTTTATAATCACTGCTGCCTTGTGCGTTTTAATAAATGGATGGATTACAACAATCCTGATACTGTAAGCCCACAGCTGTTCAGAACATTTTAAACACAAGACAATACAGGTGTGACGGTTTCACGAGAGTCACAAAAATAAGCAATAGCATGTTTCATCAGATCAGTGCAGCCAATCTACACGCTCTGCAGTCCGTCCTGAATGCAGCAGCTCGTCTCGTCATGCGGAAGCTCAAATACGACCACATCACTGCGACACTGCGCGACGACCTACATTGGTTGCCTATTCGGCAGCAGGTAATGTACAAACTGTGCACCATCGTCCACAAATGCCTACACGCAGCAGCTCCACCATACCTGTCAGAACTGTGTAGGCCTATACCAGTCTCCACCAGCGCTGGACGTCATTTCCTGCGTTCAGCAACATATGGCGATCTGCTCGTGCCAAGGACGTCAACGTCAACATACAGACCTCGCAGTTTCGCCGTCTCCGGACCTAGTGTCTGGAATAAGTTACCTGCGACTCTGCGTGTATCACCGACACTTGGACAGTTTCAAAGCAAGCTGAAGGCAGTACTTTTTCGCTCAGCCTACGAGACATGACTCGGTGCGTTCGTGACTGCTCAGGCTGTTAGAGTTGCGCCTTACAAATTTTCCTACTTACTTACTTACAAATACGGCTGCACTCAAAGATTATTTGTATCTTAAGTTACCTCGACTACTAGAGTAAAGAATCAATGAGTAGCAAACTTGCCAGCAAACAATCATAGATGTTGGCAGTACACCGTTCAACAGATGATAGTTCACCGCAATGAACAACCATCTCGGCAAGCAGCTTCAACAGATCCAACTGAATGTCGCTGTTTGCGTCGCTTCCGATGTCAGCCAACACTGGCAAGACTTGCAGACATAGGTACTCCACGAACCGTGTCGCATGAACATTTTTCTGCAATAGCACATTCAAAATTCACTACGAAGATAAAAGATGGCAAATTTAACAGGAACAAACCTAAACAAAATTAAAACATATACAAAATACCGAATCGTATCAGAACCAATTTCACACAAACAACAGAAACTTTTTAATCGTTTCCATTCTCCTCACGACATTGAGAAAAGAAACGGGCTTTTATAGCATAATTACAAGAGCACGAAACACCACAGCCACAAACACGAGTATAAAATACAGCTGGAATGCATGAAAATACAAAAACACATTAGTACATAGAATATATTATGTTAGTGAAGCTGAGGAACATCTGCAACAGACGACAAATAGCTGTCTATATAAATTGTCTCAATGTATTAAAAATGGACACTGACCGAGAATAGAGGCATGGCTTGCTTTATGCACTGCATTAGCCTGTCTGTAGAGTCGGGATCCTTCACCTATACATACAACCATACACATACACAACAACTATTAAAGAAAATGAGGTCACTTTCATGACTTTTAAGTACTTAACACATTCAGCCCAATTGGAATCTTTGAATATTATAATTCAAACCATTAGTTTGATAAGTGTATTTGTATTCCAATAATATGTTGTAACAGCAGACAGCACAACATCATAGTTGAGTACACTAAATATATATGCACAGTAACGAACAACTACTGTATCGCTTTTTGTTTTTATTTAACCTAGACTATGACATAAAAATGTGATGAGTTATGCAAGTCACTATACAAATATGACATAAAAATACAATTTTTCTTTCAACTACTATTGATGTTTCGCCAAACATGCTCTGTTCTAAAACAAAGTTCAAACATAGATGCAAAGATGCATTCTTTCTTTTGCTAGATATGAAAATTATTAGCAACTGTTAACAAAGTCATGAGAATTACAACATATAAAGCCAAAGCTGATACGTATAACACATCAGAGTTGGAAATGAAAAACACATACATTAAAAGCACTGCTGAGATCAGCTTGGTCAGCAACAATTTCAACCAGCTGCTGTCTGCCGACAAGTGTATTCATGCTTGGCAAAGAAGTGAGTATTCGCATGAATGTAACAAACTCCACCGCAGTAACATCCAACAGCACCTGCATATATACAGTATACTCATACATTACAACATACCGATTTGGTTTCCATTCAAGGCTGATAAGTAAAAGTAAAGTAACTGAAGTAAAATGAATAATTACAGTGTCCGAAATGACATGTGCATGCACTTACAAGACACCGGAAGTTACAAAAAACAGCATTTGAAAGGTGCATTTTCATGTGACTTCGAAAACTGGCAGTGAAGATGCAGCATGACATGCTGCGGCAGACTGTTCCAAACATGTGTACCGGTAACCATAACAGCACGGTCACCGACCGTTAACAGGCGTGTATGACAGGTGATCAGTGATGACAAAAAGGCAGGAAGCAAATGTCGTCAAGCCTCAAAATCTGCTGGCTGGTGCAGTTTGTCAGCTAGGTACAATGGTGCTGACGGCCCAGATGTACAATACAGCTTAAAATACTGACAGCCTAGTATATATACTCTGAAACTGGCGCACACACACACACATACATACATGTATTACAGTAAGAGAACAGAACAACATGACAATTCACTTCACCTTCTTGCACACAGCTATTAGTTCCTCCTCAGCATCCTTCGGCAACATGTCTTCTACTAACAGAACTCTAATTTTAGTAGACAGAAATGTGATGGCACGTTCACGAATCTGTTCATCTCCATGCAGAATTTGTGAAAAAATGCCTGCCAGTGCCCCTAACATAATGCAGAACATAAATCTGTCAGCAAAAGAATGTTAACAGTGTAGCATAACATTATATGTCATTAATACTACCTCATACAAAAAACTAACAGACTTATGAAATATGTATAATCAGTATTGTACCAGTTTCCATCAAAAATATGAAAATTAGAATTCCAACAAGACCTTCCTAAAATTGTATTTACTTAAATGACCTGCCCGTGCTCGCTAATATGCCACAGAGTCAGTCACTGTCATCTAGTGCTGACATCCTGGAGGGTTGGCTTGAGCAGCATGATGACTTCTGTGTGTCTTCAGTCACCCACTCACCCTCACTGCAGATATGATATCAACACCGGTCCATTCAATAGCATCCTCTAGGTGTTTCTGTCTCCCTCTTGATTTGATGCCACTGATACATCCTTTTATAATGTCCTTCTCCGATCAGTTGGTATTTCTCTGATTCTGACTGTGCAAAAACTTCACTAGGCATTTCCATAATCCACTTGTTTTCTGCGGCATGAAAGAGATCCTCAATAAACTTCTGAGACACTACATTTTGAA
>Ga0209149_1001881_pt1 | contig 11234 bp, 11 predicted proteins | sample WorMetTyACAVOLI2_FD_187423 | JGI IMG/M metagenome (GOLD analysis project Ga0209149, IMG submission 187423) | Marine gutless worms symbiont microbial communities from Max Planck institute for Marine Microbiology, Germany - Olavius algarvensis... ...
TGTACACCCCTAGTGGTGCAACGAGTAGTGATGTACACCCCTAGTGGTGCAACGATGCCAACGAGTAGTGCTTGTACACCCCTAGTGGTGCAAGCCAGAAATGATGAAAAGCGTGCATCTGCAATTCTGCATCAGGTTTACAAAATGATGCCAGAATCACTGTTACAACCTGCACTAACCATAAAACATGTCTTATACAACATTTGGCACCGTGCAGTTCCTTCATAATATCATGTTTCAGGCAAACATGACATCTCAGCTTGTATTAAATCTGGAGATAAACGGTCCTTGTCAGTCGTTGTGCATCAAGTCTGTGTTGACTACTGCTGCAGCTGACTGCCTGAACCAGTCCACAGCTCTTTCAGTTCCACTTGACAGCCGAGGTCACGCAGAGCAGCATGTGCCTCATCGTGGCATGACTGGTGCGACGTCATTGCATGTCGTAGAAGTGACTCGACACCGCGACTTATGAACACGTCCACGAGGTCTTGCCGTCTTGCAACAATATTACGCACAGCCATGCACGCAGACTTCTGCAACAGATACCACACAAAACACACGTCGGAGAGAATGTCAGCAAGTATTCAGAGATGAGGCACCACCAGTAGTTAAGAAAGCAAAACAAATCTACTGAAATGCAGCTTGGTTTCATGATGGTATGTTGACTGCATACGTTTCCCTCAACATGATTTGCACAATGATGACACAGTGTATCGAAATAAGAAACGTGCAATATTAACGTCAACAACTGAAAACAAAAAATACTTCAACAAATTTAACCACAACAGTAAATGTACCGGTAGCAAAATGTCACCAGTAACATTGTCTGTTTATAATACATGATCTACCGCAATGCTTTAGTGTAACAACAGATAATATACATATTACGTACCTGCACTGCTGCTGAACTCTTATGCAATTCAAGAGTGGTACAGATCACCTCAGGGCCGCCAGCATCAATGACTGCATCGCAGTGTGCAGGAAATCGCAGAACGAGAGCAGCTATTGCTGCACAGCCAGCTTCACAGACTGCAGCAGAGCGCTGGTGCCGTCGCACTGCATCAACGACAATCTCTGCACCTCCGGCTCGTTCCACTTCTACCTTCACTCGGTCACTACCTGCCAGTGCTTTGACCACAACCAGCAGACTCCATACCAGATCCTAAAACATTTAACATGCTTAATGCACATAATGACTATAAGACTATGATGGATAAAACACTATAAACCATCGCAGGCAACTAACTTTGAGTAAATATCAATTATCATTTGCAATCATTCAACATAACTGGCATCCACTAGCTGAATTTCAACAATAATCTTATGTCTATGTGGACGAAATCCTACATGTACTAGTATCTATTATATTAATTTCCGCACAACACGCTACTTCACTAGCTCAGATCATATTGATGTTTATATCAAAAAATATAATGCAAAAAATAAACTAAGCGAGATGTTGCTCACAAAAGTAGAAGATAGCAACATGATGCTAATGACCTTAAAAGTATCGGAGATGCTCTTGCGAAATAGGGCTCTCAAAACATGGTGATAGAAAAACAGTTAACAGAAAGTGGACTCAGAATTGATGGCAAAGGAAATCAAAGTAGCATGGCTTAAGCCTACACTATTTGAAGATGTAAACAAGCAAAGTTCAAACCAAAAATAAAAATAATAAACACCTTATTACTGATACTGTTCTGCAGAGCAGACAAGATGCTGGCAACACCGCCTAACTCCAATACTTTCTGACAGAACTCATCTCGGACTGACAGCCTTCCAATCAGTTGAAACAGTTCTACCATAACTTCAGAGTCACCAACATGTTCTGTACAATTCACACACAGCTGGATTCACCAATGAGCTAAAGTGGTACTATCATACAGTACTCAGTAGAAATACATCACTCTTAATTTTTAGTAGAATTAATTAATCCAAAAAAAATTTTAATTTAAAAAGTTTAGTCACTTAATTTCCGCTTAAATTTTAGTTCCGCAAAGCATTCGTGTGGTTGTCTGTGTCATAACCAGACTAAATTAATGATCCACAAAATCAGGCACTGTTTCAGTTTTGCAGCACTAAATCATGTTTTATTTCTGAACATGTGCCACGACACTAGTCCTGTAGACACCAAATAGTGTTGTGTGGTATATTTATTAACTGTCTTTCACAAACATATTATTTGAAATTAAAATACAAAACAGTTTTAAAATTACAGCTGACCACAAACTTAGCAATAACATGAAGACAACTGAAGAAAACATAAAACATAAATTAATACAATGACAGAACTATATTATTACTTACAAAATGCAAATGAAGCCCACTCCAATCTGCCCGAAGCAGTGGGACACTGTTGCCCAATATTAATGTCTCATGCCATTGCATCAGGTGGTGTGGAATGGGCTTTATGTTCATTAGCAAGAGAATTTTAAAAGTGAAACACAATAACACTAGATATGTACCGGTACCAGATGTGAGTTGCAGCACTGTATCAATAGCTCTGCCTTCGATAACAATTGCCTTAGCATGTTCATGGCTTTTACCGTACGGCACACGAACATCATCATCCAACGTCAACGCTGAGAAGACTGCACAGACAGCTCGTACAACTTCTCGATGGCTGTGGTGTGTTGTAAGTAAACCTGCCGTCAACGGAATAATATCAAGCGCAACAAACTGCTGCCGGTTGGCTTCGTGCAGTATGCAGCATCGACGTATCAGGTTCAGTGCAGTAACAATGACATCAACAGGCACGACACTGTCACGTAATATGTTAACAATACGTGTTGCTCCATGCAGTTCCAGAATGTCTGGCTGACCATCCACAAGACTTAGTAGCACAGGCAACACGACAGGAATGTAATCAGCACCATTATCACAACGGAGAAATGACGTAAGAACATCGTATGCACCACATTTCGCAGCCAAGCACCGATCGGCAAGTCCAGCATCACAGACAGAGCACAGTTCATTGCAAGCCAGAGCAACATGTGAAACGTTTACGGGCTTCTCAGCTGCTGCAGCTTTTAGTCTGCTGACTGCAACAACTGCATCATGCTGTACAACTCCCTCGTCATTCGGTGGCCGGTAACTCTTAACAATTGTGTTCAAGTTCACATCCTGTAATGCAAAAACATACTGTTAAATTTTTTTTTTAATATGTATGTATATATCTTTTTTTCAGTAGTTCTACTTAATAAAGCTTTAAAAGTCTTAATTCAGCAACCACTAATGACAGTAAAGTGTAGTAGCATACTAACAGTTACAAAATGTAAATAACAAAAAAACTGGACAACATTCACAATGCATTCACAAGAGCACATACAGCTTTTTCACATGCATACTGCTAACAAACTGGTTGCAATTATGTTATACTCTTTATTCTAAAACAATTTTATCACCTGAGCTTCAAACTGCTGCACAGCTTCCAGGACTGCATCTTCTGGATTCATCTCCAACAATTCAATATTTTCTAAGACTGCAGCATCAAATGTCTCCTGAGTTATATGTCTTGCCATGTTGACAGTGTCTGTCTGTCTATGAGTCTGTACATTGAATATCACAATATATAAGAGGCACACCTAAAGGCAGTGCTAGACAATTAAATGAAATAACTGCAAATTACTTGTACCCACTTACAACTAGTAGGTGGGTACAGTTTTTGGAAGTGCCAAATGTGGGTCTGTCCATCTGTAGGTCCATCCATCTGCTGCCTCACAGAATGGTTAAATTTATTTCAGGTAAAGAACAAACTGTTCCATAACAAGTCTCTCTTTTGCCTTTTTACAGTTTAGAGTTTGAAAGGCAAAGATGCAGAAATCGTATTTGGGCTTTAACTCCTCTGCAAATGATCCGATTTAGTTCACGGGTAGAAGTTCAAATTTAGCATGCAGCTAGATGTTGCCAAGTAAGTTCTAGGGGATCGTAAAAGAATTTGGTCGCTACGGGGTACAGCAAAGTAAAAAACTGGAGTTTTAAGGTTTTGGCAACATTACAGGACTCCCATCGTGGGAAAAAGAGTGTGTGGGATCACATTCTGGAATTGCAGATCGCATATGAAATTCTCATTAAATCCTGAAAATGGTACAAGATACAACCACAGTTACAATAAAACACTAACAGAACTCCCATAATGAGTGGCACATTATGCGATAGACTGTGCCGAGACATCGACAGTTGATTGGTTACATTCATGAATTGTGGCTAAACAGTGCATAGTATGTATTGTACGATACTAGCTGTTAAAAATCAAATCGGTTTATTTAGTATAGCAGCAAAAAAGCTGGATTAGGACAATACAGTAGAAACAATAACAAGAATAGGCCTAGGGTATTGTCAAATGTCAGTGAGAGCATACGTAATCCATGATGTGCTAATCAAAATGATTTAGACAGTACGGTATGAATGACTTTCAAATTTTTTCACTTCTAATGGAAAATGACACAAATATTTTTGCACGTCGTAATCTGTCTGTGATGGCTGAGTCCCGTTTGTCCGGGAGCAGGTAGTGTAGGCAGGAAGAACCGCTCAGTCAACTGCTCTCGTCGTGACTCGAGCGTATCGACACTGGCAAAGATAAGCGATAACCAGTAATCTTTGTCAGGAAATATTATTTTCATCGCCCTCCGTTGTAACGACTCAAGCGCCTTTGTCTGTGCCGCAGTGAGCCTTGAGTGCCATGCTGGGCATGCATATTCTAGCACCGGACGTATCGTTATGACGTAGAAGTACAGCAAGTCCTCTGGTCCAGCGCCTGATCGTTTAAGCTGCTTTAGGAAGTGCAGTCGCGATGAGACCTTCGACGAGATTGCATCGACATGTTGAAGCCACTTCAAGTCATTCGCGACATGCACTCCTAGCAGCTTAAATGTCGCAACTCGTTCCACTGGTGTACCACTCTGCCACTCAAGGTGACGGACAGCGGCGGGTCTTTGAGAATTGAGCCGAATAGTATTTCTTTCGTCTTGTGGCAATTCACAATCATACCAGCATCAGTTGCCTGTTGTACAAGTTCGTCAACGAATGACTGCATGCAGCTGACCGCTGACTTGTCTAATATCTTGGTCATCGTCGTATCGTCGACAAACTTGTGGGTCACACAGCCCGGTCGCAGTGAGTCAATCAAGATAAGACAAACGTCAGTGGGCCGAGGTAAGACCCTTGCGGCATACCAGCCGCCAGCTGCAGCCAGTCAGACAGGATGTCACCGATCATGACGCGCTGACGTCTGTGTCACAGGAAGGTGCAGATCCACCGGACAATAACATCCGGCAGATCTAGCGCAACCAGCTTGGATACGAGAACGTTGTGGTCGACATGATCAAATGCTTTAGCGAAGTCGACAAAAACAGTGCGCACCGACTGACCATTGTCGACAGCAGCGTGCCAGTGGTGTAACATGTCGACCAACGCGTGCGTTGTTGAACGCTGCTTGAGGGCGCCATACTGACGGTCGTCAAGTGTACTGCCCACTCGCTCTAGGATCCACGCTCTGACAAATGATTCGAGCACCTTTCCAAGAGTGGCTGTGAGGGAGATGGGTCGCAGGTCGGCTTCGAAGAGGATGTACTTTTGGTACTGGTACAACGTTCGCTTCTTTCCAACGAGATGGGACACATCCTTCTCGCACTGACGCGTTGTAAATGGCACACACTGGTCCAGCGAGATGAGCACAGAAGTCGCGCAGCAACCAGTTAGGCAGTCCGTCAGGTCCTGGTGCCTTGTGCACGTTAATCTGACTCAGTTTGTGCTCAACATCCTCTTGGCTGTTGTGAGCTCGTACGGGACTATCTCCGGCGGCGGTGACATAATGCTGTCATCCAGAGGACTGAGATAAATATGTTTATGATATATGATATGATACCCGTGAATGAAGGGATGAAAATGATACAACGGCGGTTTGGGATGGTCAGAAAATTCACTTTATGTGCTCCCGGTGTTGAAACCGGTAGTTACAATAGCACCATTAGCATTGAGACATTTTTGGGAAAGTTTACAAATATTTAGACAATAGACATTGCATACTTGGTCAGAATATGATAATTTGTGTCATTTGTATGCATCACTGGAAGGGCGTGCTGGTAGGTCCTTTGGGACTCTGGGGAAACAGTAGTAACTGTGGCTGTGTTAATGAAGTTACTGAGAAATTGATCTGGTACTGACGAGATAACCAAACAGCGATTATAGGATCGAGTTAAAAGTACGTCTCAGGCTCAAAAATGAGATCCTTGAGAGTCAGAGTCTGTACAGTGACATCTGTTATCTCATTAGCTTCTGCTTTTCATATCTAGGATATGCTAGGTGTTTGTTTGACATTGAGTCCAAAGACAAATTTTTGCACGCCTTAGACACAGACCTGAGATTAAGAATTCTGGAGAGAGATTCTGAAGCTGCAACTGTCAAAGATGTGCTGAGAATTGCATGCAAGTTAGAAGCAATTTGTCAGACAACGGACGACAAATGAGTTGACGAGTGAAGCTCAGATTGAAAAACATTAGAACTGTAGAGGTCAAAACATCAGCTGTAAATGCAAAAAAATGAACAGACTGGACAGAAAGTAAAAAAAAAACTTTTAAATGACAAGGAGTAAGATTGTTGAGACTACAGTTTGTTGCCGTGCGATGCTATGCATAAGCGCGGCTATTGCCGGCATGCAGTGTCTGTCTGTCCGTTTGTCTGTCTGTCACGTTCATGAGTTGTGCCAAAACGAATAAAGATATCTTCAAAATTTTTTCACCTTCGGGTAGCCAAGCCATTCTAGTTTTTCCACATCAAAGAGGGTGGTGCTATTCCGATGGGAACCCTCCTAATGGGGGCGTGGAATGCAAGGGGGTATGGAAAAATGACGATTTTCGACCAATATCTCACTCTGTCTCAGAAACAGTTATAATTAGATGGGCACATGCAGTGAGACAGTATTTGTAAGCATCAAATTCTCTGTCCATACATACAACATTTAGCGTGATTGCCCCAGGGGCGTCCCCAGAGTAAACAAAAATGTGGTAAAAATAGTGATTTTTGGACTTATGCATTGACTTAAGCATCGTATAACTCGGAAACTATTGAATATAGATAGGTACATGCTGCGAGGGGTTTGGCAAGCATTGAATTGTCTTTGCATCCGTGCAACATATTGCGTGATAATCGCAGGGGCGTCTCCAGGGGAAATAAAAATGGGGGTTGCGGTACATGAAAACGGCGATTTTTTGCACTTGCGGTTCGAATAACTGGGAAACTGTTGAAGATAGATGGGTACATGCTGCGAGGGGTTTGGCAAGAACTGAATTGTCTATGCATTCATGCAACGTTTTGCGTGATTGCCACAGGGGCATCCCCAGGGCAAACAAAAAATGAAGGCCGGGGTACGTAAAATGATGATTTTTTGCAGTTATGATTCGAATAACTGGGAAACTGTTGTAGATAGACAGCTGACACTCTAAATGCGCCGTATCTTCCGAACGCGAAGGCCTACGAACTTCAAACTTGGTAGATGGACGGAACCTAGATTTGCGAAAGTCACCATATTAATCCTTCTACTTAGAGCAGCCTTCAGCGACTATTCGACTAACCAAAATACTCAACAACACGAGGCATCGCGCGGCCTCTCTGCGATAGCTGAGCTTCTTGTTGTACTGGAAAGTCAAAAATTTATTCATTGGGAATAGTGTGAACACTAAAATTAAAATCAGTTTCAGAATTATAGTAAGTCTTAACAGTCCATATGAAAGGATATTTGTAATTGATGTTGCTACAAAAGCACACTGTAGGGCAGCAAAGGCACACTAATACTACTACAGCCGTCATAAAGCACAGTAAAGCAAGTGCACAGTGCTTGCTTAAATAAAAGACTATAATCTTGTGCTCTGTCACTGACAGGTAAAACTACTGTTGTACGGTTGTATGTAATTACAGTAAAACTATTTAAGTGCAAAAACAGAAGCAGACTTGTAATTTGTAAATGTAAATGAGTAGAATGAAAATAAATAGGAAACTGGAAATAAACTAGACGTGTGTGTTGTTGTTTGCCTGCTTGTTAGCAATGGATGAGGAAGCTGACGGGGAGCCAGAAATCTCGCCTGAGCAGATGGTGAATGAGCTTCCACAACATCCAGATACTCGGCGACAGATTCGTATTAAGTATCGGACACTGTTAAATGATGTTTCTAGTGAGTACCAGTGCATATCCTTCAGCTCGATTTTGTGCTAATGTAAATCATGTCATGGTGTGGCTGGAACTTTGACTCTTCTGTGTGAGCAGTTTGAAGCCAGACCACTTTGGCTTTCGTCGTGCTCTTACTATTGTTACTGCATCGACGGGTATTGTTACAGCGTCGTCTTTCGAGAATGCTCTTGTCAACCCACAGGAGCACTGTCAATCATCCTTAAACACTTTTGTTTTCGAAAGTGCTCCTGTAACACAACATAGATTATGGGGCATATTAACTTACACTAATATCGCTCACATTACAGCTGTTTTGTAACTAATTCTGTTCCCCAGTATAATATAGACAAACAGTGTCATACTTTTTATTGTTTACAACCTGTAATAGAGCACAAATACGTTTATGTCACATGTAAAACATTACGTATGCCATGACGTCACGTAACTAGCAGCACTTGAGACCAAATGTTGGAGCACTGTCACGGAAACACACAGTTTAGTTGGGGACCACTGTAGAAACTCAGAATCGACTCTGTAAGTAAACCCACCACAAACTATTCTCACGTCATGATTAATGGAATCATTGATTAATCCTGATTAAATACTTTAATAACGATGTGATTAATATTTTAATTAATCACTGAAATTTTGAGACCATTGCAGTTGGATAACCTCGTCATCTGATTGATCGGGGAAGCACTGCTAAATGCTAAGGCAGGTTAAGTTGTGGTGATATGTTACATTTGCCTAATTACTTACTCACTTAAGGAATAAAACTGGATATGATGTCGCATTGTGGAAATGACAAGTTGTCAATAACACAGTAATATGTGGATACAAGCATGAGAGTGAAAGTAAAACTGATAGGCGTACACCATTATCAGGTGGACAGTTTATGTTTGAAGATCATGGCATCATGGCATCTTTTACATTATTTTTTGATCATTGATTAATCACAACTAAAAGCAAGAAGCTTAGCTATTGATGAGACAGCTCACAGTATGATATGGTTAGTGTTAGCGGTAGATCGGCTGACCCTAACTGTAACTCGAATATGACATGTCGATTTTGTTTCACTGTAGAGTTGTCAGTACATTTTTTACCCAGTCATTTTGAGTTAGCTAACAAGCTAAACTGTTTCGAAAGCAGACTTGGTAAACACTGGTCTGTGCGATGCTATGCAAGCGCAGCCTATGTCGTCATGCAGTGTCTCTGTGTCCGTCCGTCATGTTCATACATTTGTCGAAAAGAATAAACATATCTTCAAAATTTTTGCACCGTTGGGTAGCCAAACCATTCTCGTTTTTCCATACCAAACAGTATGGCAATATTCCAACGGGGACACCCCTAACGGGGGCAACGAATGCAGGTGGGGTAGGCAGAAATTCTGAGCCAATATCTGGCTCCAACGTGTGCTGTCAACGCTGCGATCTGCTAGGTGTTATCAACACGGTGCCGCTGGACCATGGCAAGTTGTGACACTGGTCGCTGGTAGTAAGTGGCAGAGTTTGTTGATGGCAAGAGATGACGACAAAATGTTTATGACAAGAATTCTCAACGTTACAGCAAAGACAACAGAACTGCATTTAATTGTATGCAGTGATAAATCTGTAGCCTATGTAACTAACAATAAAAGACTGCTCGACATTTTGTACTATTGAAGCTAACTACGGACAGACATGAAACATTGCATGGCCTCTATGCATAGACAGCTACTTGTCTAAGGTCTGAAGAAGAAATCATACCTATTTTCAGGAAATGTTAACTCAAAGCCTGACCACATAGGGTAAAATACAAAGGCAGTTAATAGTGTACCACACTCCTTACTTTCATTTTTGTATGTCCTAACGCTCCCATCCATGTAGTAGTAGTATATGACAGAAAATTTGATCAAAGTCAAACCGGTGCTACCACATAGCGAATGACTTAACAAGTTGCACTACATATGGCACGCTGCATCCGCAGGGCTGGCAAGTCCATTACACACATGTCATTACCTCTCAAGTTTTTCACAGGCATTTGAATATGCATTACTTTGAAAATGAATCTCAGTGGAGTTGTCATTATTTACTTTGTTAAATGCACTTTAGAGAGCTGCATGGCTACAGGCCGCTATTCCATCCTCGTTCCTGCATACATTCTACCCGTCCTCATCCCACTCCCGAGGCAAATGTTCCTGTTCTCACCCCATCCATTCCCACACAACTAGTACCCGCACCTTCCACAAACCCTCAGCATGTAAGTGTGTATACTCATAACTGCTTCGCAGCATTTAAATACTTGTCTTTCGTATACTCATTAATAATATTTAAAAGCAAATAAATATATAGTAATATCATATTTTATACTGAACTATCGTACTGTTCATTCTGCAGTCACACTCACTGAACTGTATTTATATATATTTTGTTAAATTACCTTCCATATTTAGCCTATGTGGCTACTATTTTCTAGTAAACTTTTATGTTTCTGAACATGACATGCTAGTTCAACTTCAAGGAACAAATTCCGAACAAGACACCAAGAATGGCAGCACCAAGCATCATACTATTCTGTAACAACAAATATGCATCATGTGTACTGTAGTCAGACTGCCACGTAAAGTTTTCCAAACTCAACAGTCAAAATCAGTGTGAAGTGTAATCGGGTGTCTTCAATATTGATTCAATTATGTGTGTTTAATTTCTATTGGCAACACATGTATTTAGTGTAATGACTAATGAGTGTGCTGTTCTGTAATCTAAATAATGACCATAACACACTGACGCATCTCTGACTAAATATAATGGTCAATCACAACGTATCACGTTAATAAATGCAGATTGCAGAACACCTGCGACAATACCTGCAAAAATCCATCCCATTCCCTCAGTATTCCCGCATAAATCAGTCCCATTTAACTGTGCTGTGTTCCCATACCCACGGGAAACAAGGGTTTCTCCCGTTCCCATTTCCCATGCAGCTCTCAAATACACTTGTAGTTAAAATGATATCTGATCTTTTTATTTTCTGTATTTCTGTTTCTCTTTGTAATTTGTATAGATTACTACATTATTTTTTCTTTATTTAA
>Ga0209149_1001882_pt1 | contig 11234 bp, 7 predicted proteins | sample WorMetTyACAVOLI2_FD_187423 | JGI IMG/M metagenome (GOLD analysis project Ga0209149, IMG submission 187423) | Marine gutless worms symbiont microbial communities from Max Planck institute for Marine Microbiology, Germany - Olavius algarvensis... ...
CGAACCTCCGTTAACCAGGGCCGGAGAATAAGGCGGCCCTAAAAAATAAATAAATAAATAAATAACATCGGCAAAATATAACATGGACGCCCGCTTACGCTGAGCGGGCGTCCATAATAAGCGCCTCTTTTACTAACGTAAAGTGAGGCGCTTAAAAATGACCTGTCGGTCTCTATTGTCAAAGGCAGCTCAAAGGAAACTGCGCGATCGGAAAAATAGTTTTTTTTTAAATTTCGATTTAGCTGATAATCTTATATTTTCTTCCACCTTCACGTTAGCAGGCTATATGAGTGTGGCTGTTGTAGAACATTTCAGTCGTGTCTGACGTCACTCACCATCATGTCGCTGTCAATCACCTGTTGACATCAGCCACACTTTCCCACGCACTTGCCTGCCACCAGGGTGGTCCATATCCGGTTCGCGAGGTCAACATACACGTTTGATCATGCCGGCGGAGAACTCGCCTATTATAATTGACGCGTATTACTGAGGAGACAGCAAGCACAAGCAGCAGCCGGAAACAAAGTCACGTGTATATACAGCTGCTTTCCGCCAGTAATCCGTCCAATAGTCGCACTCGCAGATTTAGTAGGCGCGTCGTCATAAATGTTGTAGCCTTAAGACTCATTCATTCATTTATTGTATAAAATACAGATGACAAAAAATATAGGAAACCGTGAAGAGATACGAGTCTTAAGGCTACAACATATCTGCAACTGGACAGCGAAGCTTCGCAGTCAACGGACCAGCCACATGGAACCGTCTGCCACCAGCACTACCGTAACCGGAACTGTCGCAGAGCGCCTTCAAGCGGGAACTGAAGACGCACCTGTTCTCGACCGCCCGGGGCCACTGAGATGTTTTCATGATTCTGGCGTCGGATATAAATATCCAGACTTATTTACCCGATAGACAATGTGCTTATGTATTTCCTGCACAGCTCGTTATTAAATCGTTTGTTAATACAATATACATTTTAGCAAACGTCACGTTTAGTACTAAAAACGCTTCGCTATTGAGATCGCATTTCCCTCCGTCTGTCTGTCTGTAACGCGCTTGCGCTTGACCTGTAAGTAAACGGGATTTTTTGCAGAATCTGGGCCTGCAGGGATCTGGCTTGGTTGCGAATAAAACAGCGTCAAAAGATTCGCGTTTCCGCCCTAGTGATGGGCACTAGTTAACTAAAAAAAGTTGCAACTAAAAGTTTAACTAATTTTTTTAGTTACACAAATAGTTTAACTACTTTTTCATCAACTAGTTCAGTTAATAGTTTAACTACTTTTTGGTTAGTTACTGACTGAAAGTTTAATAGTCTTTTTATACAACTATTTTGTGATTAGTTACCGAATGTAGTCTTCCTGACTTTGCATTCAATTCACATCATCCACGCATATTAAGCCATCGCAGATGGCTTTTGGACGCACTATAAATATTCTCTACTTACTTACTTACTTACTTACTAGTGCAAGTTCTGCTGCAGTGGAAAGACCTTTCAGTGCATCTGCACAAGTTTTAAGACGACGTCGTATGCAGGACAATACGCTTGACATGCACATCTTCTTGAGATCCATTCTCAAGCATTGAAGCATGACGTTGACATTCCTGATAATTTAGGAGCTGGTCGGGCTGTTGGTGGCGGTAGACAGTAGAAACGTTACAGACTGGCTGTGTTGAGTTGTTCACTGTGACTGTTGTACTTTCTGAACCAGCGCCCATCACTGTTCCGCCCTAGGGGTTAAACTTAAATTGCCATTTTTCTTCAGTGAATATCACGCTGTATATTGGAAACGACGCAAGATATGACCAAAGCTACAACCGAAGACAAACAGACTTACACAAGTCCTATTCTGTTCTACGCTGTAAATTCGAATGACCTTGGTGACGGCAACATTTCAACGACGCAGACCTCTTTTGCGATGCAGCTTCTTATTAAACTGTCAATAATTCACTTCGCATTCCGGTTCCTTGAATTTCAGCACGAAAATTAGAACTAATATATTGATTAGATATTACTGGTTAGACGTTATTTATCCAGTCTGATTTTGAAACAGATTATAGCGTGTTATCTGACGCAACACAACTGGTACAGAATTCCACCACACCGCCGTTTTGCCGTGTTTTGCCGTATATGCTGTTCTGTGGTGGTCTGCGTATTTCAGACTTGGGTCGACTATCCATCGTGCGTGATTTGTTTCACCGTCAGCAACAATAGCCGCACACGTCAGAACGATCGCGCCACTTTTTGCGCCATTGCAAATAAACATGGATGGATGGATGAACTTGCAGCCCGCAGGCATATAGTCACAGGCCCGTATCCAAGGGGAGGGGTGTCGGAGCGGTCGGACGACCCCCCCCCCCGCCACCGGCGCTAAAAGGTCACTTTTCTGCCGACTGTTCCATCGAGCGATAACATCTTGAATATCGTCAGTCTATGAAATAGAATTAATACAAGAAGCTCAGCTGTCGCAGAGTGACCGCGCGGTGCTTCGTGTCATTGAATATTTTGCTAAGTCACTCGAGATCATTCAAGATCATTCGAAATGACATTGTTGAGTATGGCATGTGTAAGTCCCTGTTAGTATCACACTGAAATTATGTCTGTATTCTGAGATATTCAGCGTCAAAGAATGGCGTGACCTTGATACCCGGGGTACGGGTATTTCAAGGTCACTACAAATGGCGCCGTTCGATAAACCATAAACGACTGATACGCCATTGCAAATATGGCTCCACCTTGTACAAGTTAAGTCAAGTCAAGTAGTCAAGTACTGGTTTTGGGGTTATTTGAGGTTGAATAATATCATGACCTTGAAATCTGGATTACAGTTACAGATCACTCAAGGTCATTCAAACTGGTACCATTCGAAAGCTGGGTGCGGTTTCCTATTCGCCTTCCATAGTAACTATGGCTCTACTTTGCGTCATTTGCGAGATAAAACGAGATATTTGTCGAAAATCGTGATTTTTTTCATACCCCCTTGTATTCGACGCCCCCGTCAGGGGTCCCCATCGGAATATTGCCATCCCGTTTGGTATGGAAAACTAGAATGGATCTGGCTATCCGATGGTAAAAAAACTTTGAGGATACATGTAGCCGTTTAGACAGAATACCGGCGTGTGACGGACAGACAGACGGACAGACATCTTATCACGGCATAGTCTGCGCTATGCATACACGCGTCGCGCGGTAAAAATCGAGTAGACTTACCATGTAGATTCGCGCTTTGACTACACGGTAACGTCATCAGTCATTATTTAAAAAATCGAGGTTTCCCCTAGACAGCCACTGCGAACTCCAATTTTCAAACCCTTAAAAAGTCCAAAATCTGAAGAAAACGACCCCCCCCCCGTTATCAGAAGGCTGGCTATGGACCTGAGTCAGGTGCTTATACATTGTAACCACGAGTAAAGTAAAGTAAAGTAAACGTGGATTTGTATAGCGCATAGTCGTGGAGCACCACCTCTAATGCGCTACCGTTTCCCGTAAGTCTTCCATATTATGTTATTTTGTGCTTGAAAGCGCGGATATTGCCGTCAGCGACAACAGCTGAACGCAACAAAACATCGGCGCCATTTATAGCCCGAAGCAAATGACAGTGAGTGAGTGAGCGATAGTCGAGTTGGACGTTAAACTCCGCCCACTCACTCACCGATCTCTGCCTCCGGGCTGTACAAGTGGCGCAAGTGTTTCGACGTGTGCAGCTGCTGTTACTGACGGCGCAACAAATCACACATGATGGATATAGCCGACCCAAGTCTGAAGAACGCAGACCACCATAGAACAGTGTATCATTGTCCGCAGAACACGGCTGAGAGCCCGCAAAACTGCCCCTGTTGTGCGGTGTTCCGCTGCGTTCTCTGAACGCCATTATACTCGCGAATATAATGGCGTTCACAGATTGTCGGACCTTTGCCTGATTTCTCATTCTCAAACGATTTCTTTTGTCAGCACACTTGATATAGCAAATCTGCAGTGTCTGTCCGTCTGTCACGTTCCGGTATTAGACGAAAACGGCTTAACATATTGTCATAGTTTTATTTCACCATACGGTAGCCGGGCTACCGTATGGTGAAATAAAACTACCGTAGCCCAATCATTCTAGTTTTGTCAGCATCAAACCTCTTCACGAAATTCCGACGGGGTCACCCCGTGCGGCGGCGCTAAATACATGTGGGGTATGAAAATTTCGCGATTTTCTACCAATAAGTCGCTATATTTCGCAGACGATACAAAAATACAAGATAGCGCGACAGTTACTATGGAAGGCTAATAGGAAACCACCCAAGCTTTCTAATGGTACCATTTTCAATGATCTTGAGTGACATCTAACCTACATTTCAAGGTCATGGGTAATTAGACCTGCAGATGCCCTCAACGTATTTTGCGCGCAGCTGCATCTGTTTGTATATAGTTAAGTTCTTTACGTTTTAACTGTTGTTTACTATTATAAAACGTACAAGCGCCACAGACAGACATTCACGGGCAATCGTGTGCGCCTGTACGTCAGCCTATACCCTATAGACTAAGCTGGCAGCCCGTTAGTTGACTGGCTTTCACAGCTTATCGAGCATACCATGATACCAGACTGTTTATCCGCAAACAGAATAAACGGTAATTATAATTATTAATTTAATCGTATAGTGTCTCGCGTGCAATCTAGCCGTGGAGTCTATAGTGCCGGCAGTTTCCAGTATTATAGCACTCATTCAGTATTATACCGTCGTGGGTCGGTTAGGGCTCAGTAGTAAGGGTTAGTGCCAGTTATAGCAGTGAGGTGGTGGGGTGTAGGGGGAGGGGGCTGTCCGCAACCCTGAAACCCTGACGCTAACGTATTCAAGAAACGACTTAAAACTGTTTTGTTTGATCGTGCGTACTGACTTATTGTTGTTGCTGTACGGCGCTCCTGGACGGTTCGTAGAACGGCGCCTTACAAATCTCTCATTGTATTGTATTTGTATTTGTATCTTTCGAAAAATAGAATACGCGTATGCTACGTTTCGTACGGTAACCTGAGTTCACTTGTACCTATCAGAAACATAACAAGTGGAAGCACGTAAAGGTGTTACAAAGTGGTAAAAAGAATTGCCTGGTTCAGTGCAACCATTGTGACAAACAATTCTGAAAACTGTTTCTTTCTTTGATACTGTTTTAATTAAACTACTGTGTTGTAGTTGCAACGTATCCTTCAAAAAATAGAACACGTACGCTACGTATCCTCGAGCCTTGGCTAGCACTCAGCTTTTCTTAGCAGTCACACTTTAATTCGCCGATCGAGTCTCGACCCATGATTTCCTCTGCGCACTTCTAGCGTGCTGTGCATAAGTAATTGAAAAATTCCTGTGTACTCAGTAGCGTCCTATAATTGTCATGTATCCACAGACTGAAATGATTAACAGGCTGAGAGATCAGTACTATTTGTACCTATGACATAGTATTTGATCAACCGAAGTACAGGATAAAGCACCAGTACCGTTTATCTTTATCACGGCCTATCGTAGGCACTACAGTTAACCGTAGGCCGCTACCGTACGCTAGCCTATCCGAAAGTATAGGCCGCAATTACGTTATATTACATAGCGTACCGGTATAGCGTCGTGCACGTGCAGCCGATTGCCTACCTGTCAAACGCATCCTGCCTTCAAGTCACGTCCTAGCTGGCCAGTTGCACTAACCGCCGACGTTATAAAGCGGTTCTGGATTGTGTTCGCTCCGCCTTCCCGGATACATTAGCATTGGCGCAGCTCGCTGCAGCTGGGTGTTCCCATGTCAAGCAGCGGAGCACAATGCTACAGACTCGGGCCATGCGGCTGAGATCTAGACAGGCTCGGCTTCACCCGTCCTTGCAGACAAGCTGTAAGTAGGCTCGCGCAGTGTGATTTTCGTCACGTGTGCTATATTTAAAGGGGTGTTTATAGCGATACAACTCAACTGAACTCAACTGACCCAGTTGAACAGCGTACAGCCAAGTCAGTCGTGTTTTTGTTCATGACGTCACGACCTACAAACTGAGTCAACTGGGTCACTACGTTCATTGATAGGTGACAGTGGTTCACGCTGTGAACGTGTCGACAACTCGACGTCGAGTTGAGTTCAATTGAGTTGAGTTGTGTCGCTATAAACACCCCTTGACACGACCGACCGAACCGACGTCTAGAGCGCATATTAGTTTAACATGGGCCTATTATAGGGATTGCGAGACACAGCGATGGGCACTAACAAATTACAAAGAGTTAAACTTTAACTACAACTAGTTATCATAAAAGTAAGTGAACTTTTTAGTTGAGTAAAATTTCAAGGTTGTTGTTAAACTTCTGCTGCTACTTTTTAAAAGTTAACAACAAAGTTAACTAATTCATCACTGGTTAGTCTGGTTTTATGTAAACACGCCATAGTAGTAGAAGAATAAGGGATCAAAACCACTAAACGACCTTTAACCCCCAGTCAATCATCGACTTGCGGTCATAATTCAACTACAATAATGTTGCATAGGACTTCACAAGGTATTATATGCCTTATATATACAGGGTGAGTCTAAATAAAATATCCCAACACGAAAATTGCTATATCTCAGAAATGCGCGAATATTTTTGCACCAAATTTCGCTCATTTGTTTGGCGCAAAAATGTACACTAATGTATTGCTTTGTGCTGTATTTACTTGACATATGTCAATTTGACGGAAAAACAAGCTTAGAGAACGAATTTCACAACTGAACAAAAAGTTGATTTAATATTAAAGTAGGCCTACTTGCAACATAGCATTATAATAAATTTTTCAGTATTTCAAGTCATAATCGCAGTTAGGCGTAAAACTTTGGTTACCAGGTATAGATAAAATATCGTACGAAGATAGACACCTTAAGATGTTGATTAGCGAAAATCAAACATTGACTTTGACGCTGCACCATTTCGCCAAATATTAATTTAATTGAGTAAAATTAAACAGACTTCTGAAGAAATATGTGCTGAAAAAATATGGAAAATTTTGGGTAAAATATTACAGCATTATATATTTTATATTTTATTTTTCCTACCGTTCACGGTGAATAAAGTTATGTATATAGATATCTGGATTTTCGCGTTGGGATATTTTATTTTAACTTACCCTGTAGTCCTAACGACTTCGAACTTATTATAAATGATCTTTCATTTAATCCTTGTTATGGCATATTATGTCAGTGACTAGTGAGACTAGTATTCTTTATGTTTAAAAAACATACATGGCAGTGTACTTCAAGCAAGTGCAGGCTATGGTGCATTGGACATAAAATAATGCAATGATGATAATCAACACTAAAATCTAATCAAAATTCACTTACAGTTATCATTAAAGCAGTTCAGCTATGGTCTTTGCTACTACTACTACTACTACTACTATTAGCGCATTAGCGGTGTTTTCGCGTAATGCGCTATACAAATCGACATTTTACTTTTTTTACTTACTTACTTACTTACTATCGGTACCAAGTGGTGACTAAACAGTGCCGAAAGAACGTACATAAATTACTTATTTACTTACTTACTCAGTTAATCGTTTACTTACTAGTTATTTCTAGTGGTGGGACGGGTACCCGGCGACTATACCCGGTTCCGGCCGGGTATTGCACTACCCGGCATTACCCGGACCCGGCCGGGTGTTACGTCAAAATGTGGCCGGATCCGAGTAACCTGAGCAACTCGATCTCGTAAGTGCAATGGCGACAGGAAGTGTCGTCTGCGTTGCTGTTACGTAACGACGAGGAACAATGAGAGACCGTGCTTCATTGACATCAACAGCTAGCTAGTAAAAGTTACGTACTACTATAAATGTAGGCGTGACTGCCTGGTGCCTTGTATATGTTTAAGTGACTTTTACTGTCTGTCATGCGAGACGGCACTTCATCAAGCCTGAGAATGCTGAAATGTTGCTGTTCTTAAAGCACATCTTGGACTTTTATTGATATTGACTGAGGTGGACTCGTTTGTACATGTAGTATGCTTTTGAATTTTTGAACATTTTTCAATTATCGCATTTTAATATAAATGTAGGCGCGACTGCCTGGTGCCTTGTATATGTTTCAGTGACTTTTACTGTCATGAGAGACGACACTTCCTTAAACAGCGGGGGTAGGCTACCACACAAAAAGCAATGTCACACGTCACATGTTACATACCCGGATCCGGCAACTACCCGGATCCGGCCGGGTAGTAACGACTGGGTACCCGAATCCGGTACCCGGCGAAATTCCCTACCCGTCCCACCTCTAGTTATTTCACTTATTTCATTACTTATTTATTTCATTTATAAATTACTTGCTTAAGTACGTATTACTTCGTACTTGCTAAATTATTTAGGGTAAAATTATTTTACTTATTTATTTATTTATTTACTTTCTTACTTACTTACTTACTATTTCATACTATTTCATATTGATTGATTGATTGTTTGATACTTACTTATAACGTGAAGAATGATATTCTCTAAGTAGAGGGTGTAACGTAACGGTAGACCAATTTTGGGAGTTACTCATGTGTGATGTATTGTTTACTTGCTTACTTACTTGCTTATTTTGTTATTTTGTTGTAAACACTAAGCATGCCTGCCGTACTCACACATAATATCTATGTCACCACCGGAATAATCACCAAAATGGCGTCCATAGATAAGTAGTACGTCGAAGATAACCGCTTGCTATACGATCGCGAACTTCAACTTTAACTTCATATTAATACATTGTTGCAATTAAAAATAATATTCCTTCCCACAAGCAGACGAAATGTTGCCGAAAATTAACGCGTTTAAACAAAATTACTTACGCAAGCATGAACTTGTTTCTATGCGCGTGAGTACTGCGACGTAGCTGTGACGTGGCGTATTCCTCCGCCCAATGGCAGCTCATCTTTCGAAGTGTCCGCCATTTTTGGGATCATAATTTTGATGACATTCGTTGCAGCGCTAGATATCCGTGGCGTCGTCTCTAGCTTCTTTCCTTTTTTCTTCCATGTGGGGCAGGCAGCAATTAAGCCACCCAGTGCTGAGGCCTCCAAGCTGGCCCAATGCACGTCCCCAGGAAAATAAACACCTTACGTGAAGGGAATAATAAAGACTTCTTAGAGTTGAATGCCAATTAAGGTAATTATGACCAGTCGAGAGTTAGACCAGCATTCCAAGATCCCAACGACAAAGCGAAGGGATTCCTGTCCGCCATTCCGGAGGTCAGCAATAAATGATGATATGGCAGTAACCCTTACTATATAGTGAACCGGTGTATAAAAATATTTTTTTTTATTTTGGGAGGGGGCTCTGTCCCCTCCCCAGATCCCTCACCGCATCCTACCACCTTACTGCTAGGCCTATAACTGGCACTAACCCTTACTACTGAACCCATATATAAATTTTTTGTCGCTCACTGTCCGGAATGGCGGACCCCCGGAATGGAAGGCCGGTATACCGATGAGTCATGGTGGTGGAAGGCTCCGCCCACTGACCTAGATTGTGGAAATGATTCATACTCAGACAAAGAAATAATGCTGAGTAACGTAGCTCGCGCAGCAATGGGCTGCTAAGATGAGTGCGCGGGAACGTAAGGGGGGGGGAGGGAGATAAAGGACTGAACCGGGAAGTTATTGACGAATGACACGCCATTGACAGATGGACGAGTTCAGAAAGTGGGCTGACAGATGCAGGCGTAATGGGCCGTTACCCAGACTGGAAGTGAATGATTGGCAGGCAACAGGTGACCCCGGAAGTCGATGATTGATTAGGGGTCAAAGGTCATTTAGCGGGTTGAGCTGAGCTCTTATTCTCCTTTTACTCACGAGACACTCAGCTAAATATCTCAGTTAATAAACTCGCTTACCGTAATGAAACAACCTATAGTAAGTAAGTAAGTAAGTATAAGTACACAAGTGTAATGAAATGTATTTACTGTAAGCGAAAACTGAAAACGTAAGATAAAATAACTATAACCGATAGCATGGACCAACGCCATGCCACTGTAATGGCCGCCCGAAAGCGTGGCATTCGTCATGCGGATTCGACTGGGTTTATTATTAACTGTCTTTTGGTAACGTATGTTGATTTTAAGATGGCACTTAAAGTCAAAGATCATGATCATCGGCAAAGGCGTAGTTCATATACCACGGTAGCAGTCTGTAGTAATGTCGATATGTCTTAAGTTGTTTACCGCACCGGGTCACGTGACACCTTGTGCCGGTGCAGGTGTGCAGCATGCAGGCCATTCCGAGCTGCCGTGCGTGACACTATACGGCACCATCCACTGAGATACTACCATTGATTTGTCAATGAAACAAATGGTGGAGAATACGGGCATACTCTAGCATTCGTCACTCCTCTGTAGAGTCCCCTTCTATGGCCTCGTCCCGCGTGGTTGTTCAACGCTGAAGGTTACTCGTCTTTTCGGTGTCGGCGAACGTCCGCCAGCACATTTGTAGACACGTAGTTCACCCTATTTTGCCAAATTGTGGAATTCTCTAGCCAGTTATCTTATGTCAGTACGCTGAACCGTTTCAAAAGCAGACTTGATAATAAACGTCTAACCAATAACTAGAAGTGCACTCGGTACAGCGCATTTACCTCCGACAACGGTGTTTTGACGCCTCAAAACCACGCGTTGCTGCTTCGACGGGCGTCCAATACCAGTACGTGGGATTTTCCCGACGTAATAAACTTCCGCGTTGCAGTGCATACGCTATGGGAGAAAGCAATCCGGTTCCGGCATCCGGACTGTGATCCGGATCGGGCTCAAAAGTTAATCAGTTCGTCCGTATCCCGACATCTGTCGACACGCAACATTTCATCCAAATCCATGCACGCGTTTTTGAGTAATCTTGCACACACAGGGGCGTATCCAGAAATATGGATTAGGGGGGGGGGCGTGAAGGGGTGTGGTCTCGTCCCTCTCCCTCCCTTTCCGTCCCCTCCCTCCCCCTCCCCTCCCTTTCCCGTTCCCTCCCTTCCCCTTCCCCTCCCCATCCAGTCCTTTCCCCTCCCCTTAGAAGTAGGACCCATTAACCCAGCTGGGGGCCTGGGGGAGCGCTGTAAGCTCTCCCAGCGGGGTCTGGGCGGAGCCCCAGCTGAAATTGAATTTGGTACATTTTAGCCTTAAAATCTGACATCTGGTGGCAACAATTTTAATGACTTTCCCGAGAGTCAACTGACCAAATTACAAACTTTCATGCCAGGCAATCTGCATTAGGCCTAATGTTTGCTGAGTTTGGGGGGGGGGTGCTCG
>Ga0209149_1001883_pt1 | contig 11233 bp, 8 predicted proteins | sample WorMetTyACAVOLI2_FD_187423 | JGI IMG/M metagenome (GOLD analysis project Ga0209149, IMG submission 187423) | Marine gutless worms symbiont microbial communities from Max Planck institute for Marine Microbiology, Germany - Olavius algarvensis... ...
GCTGCAGCAAGTGGAAGAAGACGTTGGCCTATCTGTTGGTGCTGCCTGGATCGCGGGCCAGGATCGTTCGATGTGGAGGACGCTACGACCCTCAGCTGGTCAAGCGCAGCAGTGAGTGAGTGAGTGGTCAACCACGAAGCAGCGTCTTCATCCGCAGAGTGTAGCCGAGATAAGCCACCATTCAGTTTTGTCAGGGGACAGGATTCGACAGTGTGAGACATCGTCTGAGTCTCGCCTCAAGGACACAGATCAGTGTCTGTAAGTCGCCATTTCCTTCTGCAGGCACCGCAGTGTCCCTGTTCCGTGCGAAAACGCTTCAGCAGAGACCACTGTTGCCAAGGGAGGTCGAAATTTGGTTGCCAGATTGTGGGGTCACACACTAGGTGAGAATTGACCACCTGATCCGACTTTCAGTTATGCCTCCATCGACTTTTGATGTCAACTGGTTGCTAATCTAGCCACAACGGCTTTCTGGATGTCAGTCATAGCAATGGTTGGCTAAGGATATCAGGCTCAATTGGCCAACTGTCATGTTTGACGATTTTCTCCACCAGCTTGTCAGTGGCAGCCTTCCTTTGTAGGACTGGCGGTTCAATGTTGGAGAGCACTGGAAGCCATGGAAGATAGTTAATGAATGCAACTGTCATGGATGTGGAGACATGACATTTTGTGTGGAGATTATGAGGTGAGTTTCAGCTGAGGATCCAAATGTTGGTATGCTGTGGTGGTAATAATGTGTGGAGATGGTGAGACGGTGTATAAAGTCATTACGCTGCCCTCTCCTAGGAGGCCGCATTGTGCATTCAAAATTGCTTCTGAGGCCATATCTTCACAAAATTGTATCAATTCACGTTTAATGTAATGTAATGTAAAAAAGAACAGATTAAGGTGACGGTGACGTAAAGTTAGTCGACTACAAGGTCATGTTGCTGTTGTGTGACACACAACCATTTGTTGTAGTAGCTATTTATCAAATGGTTGAATGAGTGCTTGGAGATTTTTTAACTTTTGGTAAGGGCATGGAGTTTTTTCGTGCAAAGTCTCGTAATGCATACGTGACTTCGGCAGTACCATACCAGTGCATAAATGCTATTTGCAATGTGTCTGTATGTAAACCCTGACATTTGTATAGTGAAAGCAAATTTCGTATTTGAAATAGAAACAATAGAAACAATTCGCGTAATTGTTAAGCGAAGTAATTTAGCCGTGGAAACCTGTACTGCAGTTAACTGTGTGAGATTGAAGTTCAATTCTTTGACATACTGTTTCCATAATCTTAAGGTTTCTGATACAGTGGCTGAGACGTGACCATGCTTGTGCAACCACAGACTGTTGTTGTCAACCTCCATATGGAATTAACTTCAGAAAAGTTTGCAGTGGTGTGGAATATTGCATGGTGTCTCTGTGACAACCGAGCTTTTCTTATGTAATGGTTACTGTACAATTACGCGAACTGTTTCTATTGTTTTTATTTCAAATACGAAATTTGCTTTCACTATTCAGATGTCAGGGTTTACATACAGACACATTGCAAATAGCATTTATCTATGTATTGACGACATTTGCTTATTGTGACATTTCAGCCTGACCCTGGCAGCCGTTACACTGTGTGGTCATCCATGGGAACACTCATCAACAAGGGATTGGTTGAGAGAGCAAGTTGTCCTGCTAAGTGAGTTCTCAACTCGGCACTTTCAAATTTCTTATATTTTCATATTTTCTAAATGTCAGAACAAGAAACGGGGGGTGGAGGTGGAGGGGTGAGTTTTTCACCATGGACAAAGCATATTGGACACCTGTCTTCTGTGTGGCCCAGCAGCACTGCGGCCGGTCACGCCTGCTAGCACTAGTATGCTGCTGCTCCAGTCAAACTACGTATTGACGACAAACATTTCACGCGACAGACAGACGAACAGACAAAGAAGGACAGCACCATTGCGTAAAGCTGCTGCTTTGTGGCGGGTGCTTAAGAACATATTATGGGCTTAACATATGAGATGCCTTGCATATGGCATCTGTGTCGTGATGTCTCGTGTTGACATCAGAAATATATGTTCATCGGTGAAAATATCAAGCATTCAATTTTCTTTGTACTTTGTGACTTTTTGATGTGCATATTTGTACCGCGCTACATATACTGTGTAAAAAACCTTGTTTTCTTGCATAAGTCATAGAAAAATTAACAAATTTGAACCAAAGTTTCGGATAATGTAGCTGAAAAAATGCTGATTATATAAATCTAAAAATAATTCATCTGTTATGTAAATGTTGTTTGCAGACAACACTGTAATGTGGACATCAGTGAAAGTGATGTTACAATAATAGGATTTACCGTTTTAAGATAAACATTTCTTTATAGCTGATGTGAGTGACTGCAAAACGTGGTGTAAAGCACTGCTGCAAGATGTTTCCTTATAGAAGATGAAGTCTTAACGGGCTGTAGTCACTTTCAATAAAATTAGTGCAAGATCTGTAACTCTGTGGACATTCGTGTTAATGCAGGCAGTGTGCGGTTGAGCACCATGTTGACATGAGTCAGCGCTGCAACTGTTGTCATTTTCTCTGATCAGTGTTTTTAGCAGATCCAAATTCTGTCCTCTGTCACAAAACATCCTAGTCAAGCATCTTTGTCACACTTTGGCAACCATTTAGTGAAGTGTTTATCTACAGTGGTAAGTCCCATTGTTGCAAAATCATTGTTAGTGACGTCGAGCTTACATTAAACCTTAGACCTTAGTTCATCCCGTGTCAAAGACACATTGGGCTACACATCGACGCCAGCCTTCTGTGTTGACAACGAGCTATTGCTCTACTTCCCGGGTCGTGCCGATGCTTACATCATTGTTAGCACAATATATTTAGCAAACAGGCAAACTGGTTTTTTATGTACAGAATCAGCATTCTCTGTACTATATTGGCTTAAATTTTCATTCAAATTCATAAATTTTTCTAGATGTAATGTACGTAAAGAAAACAGTATGTTTCTGTGAACATGGTATATATATGTTGTTTGTATGTTCGATTGACTTTTGTTTCTGTTGTGTTCAGATATCACATAACATTGTCTGGCTGTGAACTTGCCAAGAAGCTGGTTAAGGCAGATGCCATGGCAAATGGTACAGATTGCATGACTAAACCTCAAGATGTCAACTATAACACAAAACCAACTGGTTACATGAAGCAGAGTGTGCCGTCAGTTAGCCATTTTGAACTGGCAGAACGTCACCCACCAGTAGCTACTGCAGCTGCTGTGGCTGATTGTACTGCAACTGATTCTGCTGTGATCTTGGGTGAAGATGACGATTGGCAGAAAGAACTTGGCTTTGTTTTACCTGAGCACGATCGCTCACATCAACCGCGGTGAATAACATATTGTTCGCATATTTGAGCTGCTGTGGTTACATGCCAGTTGAATTGACTGTGAGAATTTATTCTGTATGCACATTCATTTCTGGTGAATGTTAGTTAAAAATAGCAGAGTTATTCGGTAAGTTTTAGTTTGTGGCTAACAAAAGACTGCTGGTTTAGTCATAATTCGTAACTCGTCATTGTGCTTGATTCTTCATATATCATGAACATTTAGGCTACAAGTGTTCCATATAGACGAGAAGCTTGGCCGTCGCAGAGAGGCCACATGGTGCTTAGTGTGGATCAAAATTTTGCTAAGTCACTCAATGTCGTTCAAGGTCATTTGTATTACACTGATGAGTAGGTTGTGTGTAATGTCTGACTAGTGTGTCTGTCTTGTACCATTACTGACATATGCAGCAGCGAATATTGGCATGACCTTGAAATCTATGTTATGGGTTACTCACTTGAGGTTATTGAAAAGGGTACTACACGAAAGCTTGGGTACAGTTTCCTGTTTACATTCCGTAGCAACTATGGCCACATCTTTAGCCATTTCTTCACAATAGATAAATGTGGTGGACAGACACCGCATGACTGCATAGACCACACATATGCATGGCATCATGTGGCAAAAGTCATGGCACTGAAATTTAATCTTGCTGTTGAGATTATTTAGATTAATTATATGTTTAATCCATGTTGCTTTTTTACAGTTTACATTTTGTTTACATTGATTTTGATGGAAATGAAGTATTAAACAAGGATGCTGCTGCCGTTACAGTTGATGGTAGGTTGCTGATGTAACTTCTACTTTTATGCCTGATTTTGTTTATTAATTTATTTTGTAAGTCAGTTAAGCAAAAACTGAAACTACTAGTAGTCCCGGTAGTTATATATTTTATAGATATAATTATTTTTACAATGGTAGGAGGACTTTGCAGTAGGACGATATGTTAACTCTGCTGTAGTTCAGGAGTTTCTCGGTTAGTTATAGTATGCAATGAAATGTATGTGCTTCACACATTGTGTACTGTTAAATTTAGTTGAAGTACGAAGACAAATCGCCAGAAGTTGGTTTATTTGTATTAGAGTAGTTAGTTCTTCTTATTTGTCTATTTCATTGCTTCTAGCATTTTTTTTATTATTCTTGTAACATAATGAATATGTTGGTCATTTGAGTCTCCAATGCATCACTGGTATTTGATAGTTTGTGAAATGTAGTGGTACGTATTCGTCATTATTCTGGTAGCTGCAGATCTGATGACTTTCGTATGTTCTTAGATGACATATCTGTTGGATTTCTTGGGAAGTTTAAACATCAGACTCTTGTGATGTCTGGACTAAGATACAAACTGGACACTTCAAGGTATTGTTGACATTATTATTATTGAAAAGTTATATATAAACTGAAGGAAATGCTGTGATTTATTCTCTGTGTATTGCACCTGCATATATGCATTGAGGCATGTAAAACAAGTGAGTGAAAATGGATTTTATTAGTAATTATTCTCTGAGGTAGATGTGACAATTAGTAGGATGCATATTATCTGCCATATTGTACCTGCAGCTTAATTTCGGCTAGCCACAATTTTTGCAGCCGGCTGATGGCTTACTGTATTTGTGGTTTAAATTGTGGCTTATTGTTCATTCATAAATGAAATAAACAAGTGGGTGCAGTGGTCTAGTGGTAGAGTATTAGACTCGTAACCGAGAGGTTGCGGGTTCGACTCACACCCGGTCCACTGCAAGCAACCTACTGTGTGGTCAGGCCAACTCAGCCTCCTACCCTTAGTGGGACGGGAAATGAGTAGTAGCTACGGCTATGGGGTGAAGGCCTGGTGTGGCTGATTGGGGTGATGGTGTGTCTGCTAGCTGCGCTCGGGGTCGTCGCCGGCGCTTCTCGTGCCGACAACTCGTCGCTGCACTCTTGGCGACCGTGCCTTTCCTGTCGCAGCTGCGCGCGCATGGAACAGTCTGCCGCTCACTGTGACATCTCAGACGTCATTACTGACGTTCAGGCGGCAGCTGAAGACAGCGCTGTTCGACCGCTCCTACCTCTGACAGTTCTCTTACGGCCATTTGCTTCTGTTTTTTGCTCGACATTGTAACGTGCCCTTGTAGTTTTATTTACTAAACGCCACGTTAAATCTTTCTTTTATAATAATAATAATAATTGTCCATTGAGCACGGACAATAGATGGCCACATAATGCGCTGCTGTACCATTGGCTCATGCCTATCAGCTGCCACTTCCGAGATTGTAAAGCGCTGCTGGTCACGAGTCTGACTCATGTAAGCGGCGCTGTAGCAAGTGTCCATACCTTTACCTTCATAAAGGACTCTCACCTGTCTGCATTTGTCCGCATCTGATTAGACTTACTCCCTCTTTACATACGTGTGCAGAGCACCTGTGTAACCGACCTAAATTTTTTTAATGCATTGTGTAAGACTAATACTGACTGATTATACGTAAAACATCCGTCGTTATACATTCTGCGTTGCTTTGACTAGCAATTAGCAAAGCAAACAGTTGCCACCTGTTTGATTTGCTAAGTGCTAGTCAAAGGAATGCATTGATGTTAACAAGAAGAAGAAATCTGTTGGGTAAAATAGCACTGGGCAGAGAAACGAACAAGAATATGGGTGCTTATCAAGAATTGGGGTCTTTTCGGCGATGACCGTACTCATCATTATCAGCAGCATCTGTAGTTGACTGCTTGTCATTACAACGTCATCATCATTGTTTGTGACAATAGCAAACTGATACGTTGATCAACAGCTGCCATCGACATCTGGTTATTTAGGGTTCGATGAAAGAAAGACTGGCCAAGCGAACTCTGGCCGAAACAAGCCGTTTATGTTTTGTTTCCACCGACAACAGAATAGTTAATGACAGTGGACGTTGATCAATGCAGTCATTCCAGTCAAATTTGACAAGCTTGGGTGGACCGATTGTAACAATTTTTTTGGATTAGCTGCAATTTTTTTGGCCGGTTATCTACATTTTTTTGCAGCCGGCTGGCGACTAAGCCACAATTTTCACAGTCGGCTTGCTATAAAATCATGGCCAGCTAATTTGGCTGCTTAGGGTCTACTGCCAATGTTGGGTAAACCTCAGCCTGATGCCCGCCCATAGATATATTTGACTATGAGGAGATTCATCATCATCATATCCGGTTTTGGTATTTATGGTGCTGCAGTTGTCCTGGACTCCGGGGTAGGCAACTCCTGGCAACGCCTCACACTCGTTCTCCATGAATTCCTGTCTAACTCTCAAGGAGAGTAATTGCATATTGATTGTTAAGTAAATTTGTGTCGTACTTGTACAGTAGTCTTGCAGTAATATAGTGAGCTAATTAGTGCATTAGTTCAAGCTGTTAATGTGTTATTCTGTTCTGTTGTTATGTTGTAGATTATGCAGTAATGATTATGTGTACGCATATTTGCATGATGATGATGCACCTGAAGTTGCTAGTCCGGATATTGACAAAGACAATAGATTGAATCCACAAACAAGCCGTGTTCATTCACATTCAACGGCACTGATGGATGTTGACAGTCAGTTTTTATGGTCTGATGAACAAAACAGTAGAGTGAATATCCCAGCGAAAAAAGCAAGAACCGTTAAAGATTCTGCTGTAGCTAAAGAGATGACAGGCACTGATAAGTTAGATAAGGAGTTCGGACATGTAGAAGGAACATCGGATTTTTCCAGTAGATGGACTTTGCTGAGTGCATCCACCAGTGCCACTAGCTCTCAAGTTAGTTCATACTCCGAAACATCTGATTCTCAGTCGTCATCACACGCACAGGTAGATATTGGAAAAGAAGATTTTTTGTTACGTCCCGGCTCTTTTAGGGTCCTGTTGTGTGTGGACAATCAAGAATTCTATGCAAAGTACGTCATTTATCATATATTTTTTGTTAGATTTTTGTTTACTTTGAAAACTTGCAGGCTTGGAATTTCACGTGTAGTGTGATTTCGGTGACATTCTACTTCTCGCTTTTGATGCTCCTGTTCAATCAACTGTGCACAGAGGCTTTCACAACAAGGAAATGTTGATAAAGGAGCTCGATCGGCTTGGTGTGAACTACGATGTACGGCGTCTTCAAGTCGGAGACTTTTTGTGGGTTGCCCAACATGTGTCAGGTGCTGATTTAACAGCATTTTCTGGTGACTGCATATTCAGTTTAACTGAGCGAGATATAATGTTTGAAAATCTTCATTTAAATAATAAGACACAGCAGTTTGTAATAAATGGAGAAGAGTAAAAGGTAATCAGAGAGTTAATGTTTGGTTTTTTAATTGAAACAGCAAAACTATTATTTTTTAGAATATAGCCGCTAAAATGAGCTTATTGCTGTTGGGATATGTGGCACTGGTGAGACGAGATCTGTGCTGGCTGTGATGGTTGAATGTAGACTGTGGTGAGAAAATTGAGCTGGTGCTCGACTTCATTGTAGAACGTAAGCGAATGGACGACCTAGCTGGCAGTATTGTTGATGGACGATTTCGTGAGCAAAAGGTAGTCCACTGCTGTACTTATTACACCACTAGTTAGTGCAGTATTTGCACCAAGTCGGAATACAAGCACACAATTTATGGTTATTTTCTAGTAATAATCATGTTATTGTTATTGTTGTTATTTGGTTAATTTTTATTTAGTACTTAATGATGAAACTCCAACTTGCAGAATTTTTTTTCATTTTTGAGATATGTATCTGTATATATTTTCTACTTTGCCATTTAGTGTTGTGCTTATCACATTCATATTTGTACCTTATTTCAGTCTATCACTAGGCATTAGGGGTGTCTTAGCACAATTAGGGGTGTGTCACGTAATGCACTAGATAAATGCCAAATGCAGCAATATTATTGCGAGCGATTCTAACATAATATCATGATCAAATACCATCAGGTATCTTGGAGTAAACATTGTTGCTAGTCATAAATTTGCCTGTTTGCTTGACAATTGCAAGAGAACTCCTTCTATCTGGCATTTAATGCCATTTTTGGCAAGGTGGGTCGGATCACCTCAGAAGATGTCATAATTGAACTACTGAAAGCTAAATGCTTGCCTGCCTTGTATTATGGTTTGGAAGCTTGTCCTGTAAATTAATCTCAAATTAGATCTTTAGAATATTTTCTTAACGATACCTTTAGAAAGATCTTTGCTACAAAATCATTCATTGTCGCAACTGACTGTGTATTATATTTTGGCTGTGCAGTTCAGGACATACTCTGTAGGAGAAAAAGTAATTTTTGTAACAAAGCTAAAGTACAAAACTACCAGTAACCTGCTGTATCAAGCTGTGCAAAAAGTCGCGTCGGACGAACTTACCGAGCTTCAGAAATTAACGTGATAATGTGCTGCTTAGAAAGTGTACTGTTTGTATGCTTGTTTTATGTGTGTTAATCTCATATCTCAGTTTTGTTTCTATACTTAACTGTATCTGTTATCAATGTTTGACTCTTATTATCTACCATGTAGTGGTGAATATTATCACTATTGAACACATTAGTTAAAGTAGCTAAGTCACATCACTTTTTGTTATCCTTTGTATACTGTACATTGTGTTTGTTTAAATTGCTTGTTTGTATTTTTAATTTTCTGCTACCACTTGTGGTGAATAAAGATGTTCACATAAATGCACTATACTTACTTACTTACTTTACTTACTTCCCTTCAGCACCTGACAGTAACCAGTAGCATCAGGTCCATACTTCTGTGGCATATGTAACATTTCTTTGACCTTTATGTTCATCTGACTAATGTCTGTAATTCAACCAGTATTATATTATACATTATATAAGTCATCTTATATTATAGAACCAACCTGTTGCTCAGCCTAGTGACATTTCACATGGTATTTAGCTAATCAATTCATTAAATTTACCACAAGGTTATACGTTAATTTACTGTAGCATTTTACTGAATATATGACAATATATTACACATCTATACCGAGATGGTAGTTAAATAGTTTATAATACAGTCATCTATGAGGTAAATGTCACCCCGTAATAGCATTGATGTTTGATGTCACCATCTGCTGGAAGTGCCTTGGTGAGTATTTTTACCTTAGTGTATTACAAACTTCTAGTATTAGGAGATGACGCCTTGGCTGGTTTGGGCATGTACAAGGCTGGGCCGAGGCTGCATTGCACATTAGGCACTAGAAGAAATGAGGGCTACCAAGAATGAATTGGAAGAAATCATATACCAAGGATCTGGCTCTAATGGACCTGGGACGAAGCAACAGAATTGGCAGATTGTGATGAGTGGCCAGACAACATTGATATACTGTCTGTTATTGTATGTTCTGTTTGTATTCTTTTTTTTGATACTGAGACCACCTGTATCTGATGTCCTTAGCAGATAACGTAGATTGGAAGCAGGTAAAGATTTTGTGTTGTGTACTTCACAGCATCGTTTGCGAAATTGTGGTTTGAGGAATGCGATCTATCTTGTCGAAGAATATGGATCTATGGAGCATTTCAAAATTCCAGAGGAAACGTTAAACCAGGCCATTATTAATACACAGGTGCTTCCTGTCATTGTTTAGCTACGTTGATCTGGATAATCAGCTGTTTTGACCCAGTGTGTAGTATGACAGATTCAATTTCTGTTGCTCATTTTTTTCTGCCTTTTTACAAATAGACTTTATCAGTGCATGCAAACTCCGACCTTTCCGTTTTTGGATAAAACTGGTCTGCAGTTTTCCAGTATTTTCTTTATAATAAAGCAGTTCTTTGTTCGTTTTTTTATTTTAAAAACTATCCCGTTTTAACACATCGTGAGAGGAATCACTTTATACGTGGATTATTAGCCATTAGCTAGAATTTGTGCAGTTGTTTAAATTGTTTAATTGAAATTTCTTCTGTGATGTTAGATTTGTATCTTGTACTGCGTGATTATGAGTAACTGATTGCGCTTCATCTCGACAATATTCATTTGTGATGATTTGTTGGTTGAAATTAGTAAACTTATGTAGTGTCGTTGTCGTTGTAGATTGCCGATGGCTTCTTTGTGAAGAAGACCCAGGACAGCAAGCAGTCTGCGGCATATCTTGTTCTGATGACTCGATATTTGCAAAGCTTGTACTCGGTCTGTGTGCGCCCTCGATTGTTAAGCATCACATTTAGCTGTTTATTTTGATCTGCACAGTAGAACACTACACAGTCAGTAAATGTGTTGAAAGTTACGATTTCTGTGTCTCTTTATATGTTTATGTGCAAATGATCAGAACTGTAACCACCTTCATGACCTTTGCCTTAGCAGCTGAAGTGTCGAGCACCTTGCAGCAGTCGTTAATGAGCACACACACGTAGGGCAGATTATGTCGTCTTGTCTGCATGATGATAGTGATACATGCTAAAAAATTCTTTGTGTGGCAGTGTTAATAATGTTTACCATTATTTTAAATATTTGTGACCGACTTGTGAAACTCAAACATTTGAGGTGCTATTGTAGGCCTAGTGATTATGGCAGTGTAACTTGAGGCACGTCTTGTAGACTGATTGAGAATGTGTGATTTCTTTGACATAAGGCACCTCACTTCAGTGTATCTGGGACTTGCCCGTTCACACTTTGAGTTTATTATCCAGTTACTGTGTATGTAGTTGTTGCAGCCATTTTTTCTGCTTTACTCTGTGTATTTTTATAATGACTAATATATACAGGGTGCGCCAATAAAAAAACAATCCCCTAGAAAAACTTCCGTACATCAGCAATGGCAGTACGAGTTTGAGCCATTCACACTTTATATAAGAGTATTCATCATCATCATCATCATCATCATATCCGGTTTTGGTATTTATGGTGCTGCGGTTGTCCCGGACTCCGGGGTAGGCAACACCTGGCAACGCCTCACACTCGTTC
>Ga0209149_1001884_pt1 | contig 11232 bp, 3 predicted proteins | sample WorMetTyACAVOLI2_FD_187423 | JGI IMG/M metagenome (GOLD analysis project Ga0209149, IMG submission 187423) | Marine gutless worms symbiont microbial communities from Max Planck institute for Marine Microbiology, Germany - Olavius algarvensis... ...
CACAGGCTTCACGGCTTTATTTGCACCTTCATTGAGATTTTGGTCAGTAATATCATCATTGCTTATGCACTAATTGATAAGAGTGTTGATTTCGCCACTGTACAAAAATAGCCTAGATTTTAACAATGCGTATGTTTGCTGTTGGAACCAAAATATTTGGGGGGGCCTGGCCAACATCTGGGGGGGCCTGTGCCCCCCTGGCCCCAACGTAGAACCGCCCCTGGCTATGCATAGTAAAAAAGTTATGATAAAATGTAAAAGTTGTAACAGAAAAAAAGTTGCAACAGAACGTTGCGTCACTTCTAGAAAAAAGATGACTGAAAATATAAATCTTACTGCATAGTTTTTATGAGTCAGCACTCTGGCGTACCTTTCTTACGAGCAGTCTGCAGAAGCTTCACTTACGTCACAATAGATGCATGAAAATGCTTTTGGCTATAGTCGCAGATGTATATGACGCAAGTCTGGTTAGAATTGACCCTGGTAAGCTTTGACACTATAACTGCAAATAGTTGTTTTAGATTTACGCAACAATAGCAGCTTTGCGATAACAAGCTGGTGTCTCAACATTTGGTGTTTCTGTCGTATTAACCTTTTTAACTAATTAGCTAAGTGGTTTTTCTTTACGTTTTCTGTGTACCGTATGTTCTGTAGGCTATGTTGCATTTGCTGTTTATACAGTCTAAATGTGTGCATTTATGTTTTTTTTCTTTTTCTTCTTTCCATTTCTGTTTTTTTATTGTTGTTTTTTTCCCTTATTGGCCACGATGCCTGAATTAAATAAATAAATTGATTAAATTGAATAAATCGCTGTGCAGTGTTGCACGGACCAGCAAATTATGCACGACACTGGCGCGTCGAACACAACGCACAAATGAACACGGTACTGGTACTGTGCGAGTAATTGCAGTGAATGAAAGTCTTGACGCAGTACATACAACATATTGATTTTGCAAAGTTGCAATAACTGTAGTCATTGTTTCTAATAAACACAATTCTACAAGCAGTGGTACTGTGGTTTGCAGAGGGGTTCTGGGGTCGGTCGGGGATAAAGGCCCACAAAATTGGCTAGCGCTAAATTTTTGACACTTGATGTAACCCTTTAATGGGCAGAGCTAATTATAGCGCCATATCGAATACAAGTGCGTCAGCAAGACATAAACTCGACATACGGGGTGTTGCACTCCCCTGGAAGGCTACCGCCATGTGACTTACATTTTTAGACAGCTCTCATCGAACTGATGTTAAGCTCTGATTGACATGTAACGCCACGACTTAACAGTTTTCGAGAAATACGCGGTCAAGTGGCCAAAATTTAGGCCCACATTTTCGGATTTGGGGATCCTCTGGGGGCACCGCCCCCAAAAGGGGAGATCTGTCCGGGACCGATATGTAGGGTATCATCATCCAAAATTTCACGCCGATCGGTACCACTGTCTTCGAGATATCTGTAACCTGACAGAGAAAAACAGCAAACAATCACAACAATATACCCTTCCATACCAATGTATGGCGGATAAATATGGAGTTGGTACGCTGACCGCTGATGGGTGGGCTGTTGCGTTTGGTACAGCGAGAAGGGGATTGGGCGAAGCCGCAGCCCGCCCATGCCCCTCCTCGCTGTACCAAATGTAACACCCATCAACGGCCATCGTACCAACTTTATGGCTTCCGGTGAGGCATTGGGTCACCTAAACTGGCTGTACTGACTCACAAGGTGCGGACCACAGCCACTCCAACGTATCTCAGTGAGCTGGTACAGACCCGTGCACCACCTCGGGCTCTGCGCTCTTCCGATGCTCCGATGCTCGTCGTTCCTCGCATACACACCGAACTGGCCCGTCGCGCTTTTTCTGTTGCTGCGCCATCCACCTGGAACTCTACCTGCTGACATACGACTTTGCGAAAACATTATCACTTTCAAACGTCTCTTGAAAACCCATCTATTCAAACTCACTTAGTCCTCTTGTGCTGCATCAAGCGCCTATGTATCTTCGGACCTAAAGGCGCTATACAAATCCGTTATTGTTATTATTTATTATTATTAAGAGAAGGGAGGGGAGAGGAGAGGACCCTTGGACCCTTCGGGGAGGGAAGAGAAAGGAGGGAGGGAAAGGAAAGGGTAATGGAAGAGAGGAAGGGAGGGAAGGGGAAGAGAGCTTCTCCCCCAAACAAAAATTTACCACTACACCACTGTGTGGCCCTGTACCTTTTGCAGTGACCGGTTTCGTGCAGTCATACTGAAAAGTAACATGATGATGGGACAGACGACAGGTCAGTTTATGCCAGTTAACTGGCTATTCGCCTGTCCCGTCGTCATGTTTACCATATGCAAACGTGCACGTGGGGCCGATGTGCCATGTCCCATAGTGTTGACAACCATATAATAAATTAACTTTTCCCTCCCCAATCTGCAACTGCATTCGCCAATTGACGTAACAATTTGACACCTTTACAGAAATTGTACATTACTGCATATATGATGTAAATATAATAATTTGAAAGCTATGTAAATTATTGTTTTATTTGATTGTATGCTGTTTTTCATTACACGTTTCTTCTGTCATGGTGCCGACTTTTTATTTTAGTTACCGGGGCATAATTGGTAAAGTCGTATAATGTTGAGTAGGCGAATTATGATCCTGTGCATTCCCAACAGTACTTTGGCGATTTTGGCCATTTAACTGTCATCTAATCTAACCACCAAACTGCAGCAATCAACGGACAAATAAAACGATGAGAAAAAGAAATGAGTGAAAAATGACATGAGCATTATCAAAATGCGTTATAACACAAACATCAAAGCACAAATGAATATGCTCAACAATACATGTAGGTTCATATAGCTTACATGTAGTAATGTCGCCATGCATCATGCACCTGTAGCTAATTGATCTTCAGTTTATTTAGTAGCAAATGTGTTCCAATGAGCGGCAGATCTGCTGATTAATTAGTTTGCGATGGAATCCACATCAACCTTCTGCAAGTGGTTGTGGACTCGCAGTGATAGTGGAGCAGTACAACACTCTTCAGTTGCACCTGAGAGTGAGACATTGTTGATCGCACGGAAGTCTTCAGTCATCGCAATCCAGAGAATGATCTCTGCGCTGTGCAAGTTATGACTGGCAGTGTCAAAAGAAGTAAGTCATATGACCTTCGTCAGTTCTGGAAACAAGTTTTGTACTGTAACGTCCAGCTTCAGAACGTCTACTATATCTCAAAAAGAGGAGATACTGGACTATTTCTGTTGCAGCATGTCATTAAACATACTAACATGTAGCTTTAGGCAATCAGTGTCGACATCAGTGTGAAAGAAGTTGCTAGTGACACTGGTATCCACTGAGGTGGTAATTAACGCTGATTCCACATCTGACAGAAAGTTCCATGTATCAGATGCAAATCGATTGTCAATTGCTCTGTGAGCTGCATCAGTCACTGCTAAATACCACTACTGGTAGTTACTCTCCGCTGTCAGAAATACGTGTCGTGATTCATGATCGATACGTTGCGTCATTCTACACTACTTGGCAGAACTGCTTCTTCAACACCACGTACACTTTTTAGCTTCATCTATAGTTGCAGTCCAGAACTCTGTGAACTGGTCCCTAGCACTCTGAACAGCGGCGGCACCACACTTATAAAGTTGGTACGGCAAAACAAGTGATTGAGGTGCCAAGGCGAGTGAATGTAGGCGGCATAGGCGCTGAAGGGGTGAGGTCTGGGGAGGGCATTGGGTCTGCGGGAGCGTCGTAAGCTCCCCAGCAGGGTCTGGGTCAGAGCCACAGCCGCTAGCGATTTTTTGTAGATTTTACTTGCTATTTCATGCGTTCTAAAGTATACAAATTCAGATTTCAACATCTATGAGTGGGGTTGTGCAGTCCTGTTGCTGCTGTCGTTGTCAAACTGTCAATCACTATCCGACAGTAGTAGATAATCCGATAGTAGTAGACTACCAGCTTGTAAGCACTCTGCACATCAGTTGATCAAGTTATTTCTGTGCCATTCATATGACAGCAGAAACGTAACATGCGTCAATAGCCTAGTTGCAAGCATTGAGTATGAGTCATGACCAGTGTTGATCCATCATCAGCTCTGTTCCAGTCCGGTCGTAATACAGATAGGCCTAAGTGGACTGGCATTGTGCGATTTTGCCGTACCTGGCGTGTCTTTCAAAAGTTGAACCTAGAGTGTCTTGACAAAGCTTTTTCAGCGAAGGTCCGCTGGACATGAACACGTATGACCATGTGGAATAAATTTAAACCAAGTGTAGCGCATTTATGGGCGCCACAAGTAAGCCCCGCTGCAAGCATAAATTTCACAGGGTGAATTTTTTCACGGGCAGGAAACATCTGTGACACGTCTGGTGGCACTGGTACGGGGCTGGCTATGCGGCCGAGTGTTTCGACACGAACGTGACAGACAGACACCGCACGACATCATAGGCCGCGCTTATGTACAGCATCGCGCGGCTTAAAACTGCCTGTGGCAAAGTTAGTTTACTGTAATGAGAGCGGCGCATGCCGTAACTATCGCGTTACAGAACGTTTGGTATGGAGGCTGTCCTTTGAATTATTAGTTTATTCTGTAGTACGTAGCCGTATAGCGGTTATAAATATGTATTGTACACTTCTTTATTCCACATAACAGAAGCGGGTATCATCAGCATACTCAACAGCTAGATGAAGAACAACTTTTACATTCATGCATCACACATAGGATACTTTGCCTATTGGTTGTTATAGTCAATCATAACAGTGTCCTACATTTACCACTAATAACCGTACGAGAACTCAGTAGCCCCGCCCTCCTATGCTGTCCATCAGTAGCCAAGCATCGCTGTGTACGCGCCACTCTCATTACACTACAGTTAGTTTCGAGAAAGTAACTGGTAGGCCTAAGTCATGAACATACCATAATGGGATAGATTAACAATAATAAATCGCCGACATCTATGAGAGTTTTTACCAAAACATGGTACGACAAAATGAGGTTTTTATGGCAAAACAAGATTTTGCCGCATCTAACTGAGAAGTGGTACGGCAACTGCCATGCTGTCCCTACCGACTGCGCCACCCATGACTCTGAAGCGTATCCTTTACTGTAGGTTCTGGACTGCCTGCTCTGCAGAATCATCCACACCGTAATGACAGTACAGCTATAGTGCTGAGATACACAAACTCAGCCGTACATAGAGGGTGGTGCAAAAAGAACCAGGGCAAAATCATGCTTTTGCAGTGGTAGTTTCAAGAGTACCGGGGAAAATTTTCGCTGCCCCTGTGGGTCTGGTGCCTATGATACATCTAGGGCATGTATAGTAATGCTGTGACCTTGAAATCTGGGTTATAACTTATAGGTCACTCATGGTCATTGGAAATGGCACCATTCGATATATTGCATATGAGGGGTAACTGGGGTATGCCTGAAAACCACAGGACACCACAGGAACAGGACAGGACGCCAGAGAAATGCCTAATAAATGGAGTGTACCAGCCTATTGATTGTATTGTTTACACAGCAATAGTACATTTAAGTTATATTTGTAGTCCAGACAAATAAAAATTGCGATTTTCTTGCAAAGGCTACTCAAGTCTAGAGGAGTTAACCCTAGCAGAAAATGGCAATAATGTTGTCCACGTTGCGGTTTTTATTTGCAGCTGTAATAAAGTCAAGTGATTTACACGAGAATAATAGTGGTTACAAGGAACACAAATGAACTAACAATAACTGAATCTAGTCCTATTAGCCGTTCCTACACTAACGGACCAACATACTGTATTTCAAAAGCAATTGCCAAACCTTTGTAGAGAATCTGTTTTTGCAAAAAAAATTCTATTCGACTGGAAATACAACTCCAAATGTTGCTGTATAAACAACACTATCGGTACACTCCGTTTATTGGGCATTTTTATGGTGTCCTGTAATGTTCCTGTGGCGGGGCAGCACGTGGTATTTTACATACTACTATGCTACTTGGCCACCGCCCCTCAACCCCTGGTAGCTGAAATGGGACTTTGTTGTCGGGCAGAAATTTAGCAAAAAGAATGTAATATAGTTTATTTTTATATCAGTGAATGAGTTCCGGTCTAAGCCTGTACCGTAGAATGCACATTCGGTTACAACAGCAGTCGTTGAGCCTTAGCCATCGCAAACTGGTTGATAATGTCACAGAAGTCCAGTTTATATGCAAGTTCCCATTTGACTGCTAGCATTGCAAGGCTGTTGAGCCTGCTTTTGCTCATACTGCTCTTTATATAATTGACGATCAGTTTTAGTTATTGACAGTGACACAATTTGATAGATCAGATATGATTTCCAGTTTGTATTCTACAGTAACTGTATGCATAGCTAGTATCGTTTCCAAAATATATTACAGTTCACAGCCATATCTGTCGGATGTTGCAAATTTAGAATGTGTTATGTGTGTCTGTCCTGTGCCCACTGTTAACTTGAAAACAATACTGTACAACATTCTAACTAGGTGACCCACATTAGGAGTTAATGGCAGAGTAATTTTGATGTCAAAAGGTCATATGTAAGGTCACTGATGCAGAAATGTAAAAATCGTTTCAGGCACGTCTTTGCAAAAAATATATCGATTCACATAACACCAAGACCAGGATGACCCCATTCCATGTAGCACGTTATTTCTAATACATTGCAGCAGTAAAAATGTGTACTTTTCGAGGTAACTGGGCAACAGTGTTTGAGTGGTATCGTCGCAGTATACCGTTCACTGAACGTCCGGAGACACCACTTTACCAAGAGGTTGTTTAAAGTGACACGGTCATAGTAAGATCACTGGGCTGAAATGTGAAAATTATGGGCAGGCATAGAGGGCCGCAATGCCGCATATTGTCTTGCTGTCTCTGTGACACGCAACCACTTGTTTTGAAAAATAATTGTTAAATTAGAATTCCTACATTACTTGCAAAGTATGTTTTCTGGTGTTTTTGCAGCAGGTTGTGGCAGATAGTATGCCGTCATCAAGGATACGTGAGATTCCAATCTTCCGAGAAGCAGATAAGCACCAACCACATCCAAGTCATGCTAGAACGGCGTCGCCAGCAAACTTTCCACCAGCTCGAGAAATACCAATTCAGCGAGATTCAGGTATTGGATCTCGGCCTTTGAGTGATTTTTTCCATCACCAAGAACGTAGCTGGGGAGATCCTTGGCCAAATCAGCACAACAGCCTGAACTCAGACATGTTTGACAGTGAACCGTTTTCACACTCTTCTGGATTCCGTTCACGAGCTGGATTTCCTGGTTTTCCGTCTCATGTGGGAAATGATTTTAGGAGCGACCGTCGTTCGCCGGTGCAGAAACCATTTTCCAAACACCCTGATGACCGTTCATCACCACGTCATGTTGAGTCACCTGTTACCACGTCGCATCCACCAGAACAGCCAGTTGCAGCCGAAGCCACCCCAGTTCTACCAGCAGATCAACCCAAACCAACTGTTCCCGTTTTTGTCGAGCCTGCTGTGTCAGATGCTTCACCGTCGGCAATTCAAACAGAAGCCAAGAATGATGCCACAGATGCTTCACAGTCACTGCATGTGGAAGAACCGGCACAACGTGCACGGTCACCATCACCCATACCTCCAAACATGACACCATTGGAAATCATTGAACAAGTGATGACAGAGGCAGCTTGGTTGAAAGGGGAGGTAGAGTTGAATACTGGTGGACGCAAAGAAAAGCCATACCTTAGATTGGAAGAGCTGCTGACCCGTCTTATGCTCAAGCTTGATCGCATTGAGTCAGAAGGTCGGGACGACATCCGAAATGCACGTCGTGAAGCTGTCCGCACTGTCCAGTCTATTCTCGAGCTGCTAGAATCTCGAACGTCGAAAATGGCTGCCAGAGAAGATCTGCCATCAACGAAGTTCAGTGTAGTGCCAGAAAACTCTTCAAGTGATGCTACGATTGTCGGTGAATCGACGTCAGAAACGAAGATGGAAACATCAGGTACAACTGACAACCCAACAGACAGTGAACAAACAAAAAACAACGTTGATGCTGCTGCAGTTAAAGAGATGGTACTTGGTAGCGAAGTACCATGTTGACATTGACATAGATCTTTCCGGTACATCTAGCACGTTTTAGTGAACTAACAGCTGTCATATGACGTCTACTAGCTTATGAGATATTTTACATGCGACTGATTTATAGAAAGTGTAGGCTGTTTTTTATATTAGTTATGTATACAGATATGGCGTGACCTTGCAGTGTTTTTAGGCAATTTGTTACTTTTAATGCACCTCACTCACTATAGTGAGAGGTGCATATCGCGATAGACAATGTCATCATAGGCGCCGACTTCATGGGGCACAAGGGGCTTGAGCCCCCTCCCCAATATTTGTTCCCCGGGGCTCATGCAGTATGTGAGCCCCCCAATAATCGGTCACAATTATGCATATATGACATGAATTGTAATTCTAAAACTGTGCTTAATTCACAAGCGTCGTAATGAGACTATGGTGTGTGCAGTCTCGTGTAAGATGAGAACTGTATACGTTACGGAAACTGCCTTATTGTGTACATCCTTGATCACCTTATCAATGCCATTGGCACCCAACACGTTTCTGCTCTCGATAAACTAATCTGATTAGATGAATGCTATATAGTCTTCTCACCTTAAACTCTTCCAAAACCGAATTTATGCTCATTGGTTTAACACAACAACTTCGTAAAAATCTCTGAAAATTCATTTATTGCTATAACTACTTCTGCTCACATCTTGGCTTAACATTTGATGAACATCTGACTTTCTATGACCAAATTTGCCTTTATTGTTTAAAATGCATGAATTTTTTTCAGTTGATTCTCAGGAAAATTATTAAAATTGTTGCCACCAAATTTTAAGGCTAAAATGCACCAAATTCAATTTCGGCTGGGGCTCTGCCCCAGACCCCACTGGGGGAGCTTGCAGTGCTCCCCCAGACCCCTAGCTGGATTTAAGGGGGCCTACTTCTAAGGGGAGGGAGGGGAGGAAAGGGGGAGAGGAGAGGGAAAGGGAGGGGAGGCCCCCAATATTTTTCCCAAGTCGGCACCTATGAATGTTGTGACATTGTTGGTTGGTTTGTAGTTGGTCATTAGTCACATTCGTGATTTGTGGCTAAACGTGTGTCAGAGGCCGTGTTATATAGAAATTCCGCATCACATCATGGGTGTTGTCAACATATTCTGACCGTCAAAAGTTGATAGTCATTGCTGGAGTTTGTGTACAGCACGTGAGTGAGGGTATCTTACCCAGGGTGTCGCCCGGGCACAGTAGTCATGCCCTTTAGTAAGACCATTTTCCAGGCCTGGTAAGTCATGGAAAATAACACAGGTCATGGAAGTCATGGAAAGTGACTGTAAAGTAATGGAACTTTTATAACTTTGCACAAATTATTAGGCCTAACTGCAATGTAAAGTCAATGGTTCACTATGTCTCGAATCACTGACAACTACAGACAACTGCCAGCCACTTTCAACAAGCAGCCAGTTTTCTGTCGCGGATTATATACCTATAGTGTGCAACTGTCACCGATCAATGCCAATAGAACAATTTTGTTGATATCCATAAATTTTGGTCATGAAAAAGTGATGGAAAATCGATGTTGAAAAATAGGGGACAGCCTGCTTACCATATTACTATGGTCACTTGCTTGTTGTACATACCAGTAGTGTAAATATGTATATAACAACATTGCTTTTTGTTTGAATAGCTTGTTTAATTCTATTAATTAACAGTGTGTGGAATACACTTTATTCATTTTAGTGTACCATTGACAGAAGCTGTTTTATTTGCCTGGTTTGGTATTTGTTGTCAGATGGATATTATTTATGACAGCCTATGTGCTTTCTGAGAGTGCAACCCATTTCCTAGCTTGGTGTCAGAAGGAATGACATAACTAAGTTTTATGTATTTGTTATTGTAATTTTCTAGTTAATTGTCATCATTAGAGCCACTTGTTAAGTCTTGTAAAAGCACTGCCCGACTTGAGTCAGATGTTAACCCTTTTGCAGCTGCGTAAGCCACAGTAGATGTTAACTTGTATAATGCACATGCTGTTCTGTACAGTACACAGACAGTCACTCTCATCAGTACATACGCCATATTTTGGGCCTTCACTTGGTGTGATAGTGAATGAGATGTTTGGTCTTGCAGTTGTTTAAATTGCAAAGTACATGCTTATGTTAACATGTTTATAAGTTACAGTTGATACCTGCACTTTCTTTGAGTTACAAATACTCATGCACTGGTGTCTGCTTCGTACAATATACACGCAGTTGCTTATATTGCCAATTGCCATCAGTGTTCATGTAATTTTAAAAGCAAAGCTGAAGCACTCATTAGTGTTAGTTACAACTAACAGCATTTTTTTGTCAGGATTTCAGTGCTGGATGATGATGTGAACTCGAGTTTGAGACTCGGACTCAAGTTTCGACTAGAGTAGCTGCTTTTTTAGCTATGCTGTGACAGAGCTGAGCTGTCAGTCTGTCGTCCATCAACTTTTACTTAAATTGTTTCTCTTATGTCAGCTGAAGTCTGATTGAGATGAAACATGGTATGAATGATGTGACGGGAAGGGGCTATAAAGAGTGGATTTTGAATATTTGCATTAATTGTGCTAATTATCTAACTAAATGCCTACAAAACACAGCGGACCTATCTCAGCCAATAGGCTGCTTGTTGAGAATTGCAATTTGCTTACCAATATTGAATTTTGACTTGAAACTTGCCTGAATCACGGCAGCATTATGATATGATGACACCATACTCACTCGTTTGAGAACTGACGCGACACAGACAACTTTAATTTCCTGAATTTAGAAAAACTTAAGGAAAGTATAATGTACACTGAAAAATAATTCACTTTCAGTGGGAAAATATTCTCACGTAGATTTGTGTTTTTGAACATCATGACCTTTCTTTGTACTTCTTTTTCCCGTATGCATGTTATGAACCATAACTGGTCACTGGTCAGCCACGAAACAGTGTCTTCATCTGCAGAGTGTAGCCGAGATAAGCCGCCATTCAGTTTTGTCGGGACAGGATTCGACAATGTGGGACATCGTCTGGGTCTCGCTACAAGGACACAGATCAGTGTCTGTAAGTCGCCATTTCCTTCCACAGGCACCACGGTGTCCCTGTTACCTGCAAAAACGGTTCAGCAGAGACCACTGTTGCCGAGGGAGGTCGAAACCCGGTTGCTGGATTGTGGGGTCACACACTAGGTG
>Ga0209149_1001885_pt1 | contig 11231 bp, 5 predicted proteins | sample WorMetTyACAVOLI2_FD_187423 | JGI IMG/M metagenome (GOLD analysis project Ga0209149, IMG submission 187423) | Marine gutless worms symbiont microbial communities from Max Planck institute for Marine Microbiology, Germany - Olavius algarvensis... ...
ACATCATCAAATGAACGTCTGAACATAAGTGCGTCGATCTCAATGACCAGTGCAGATATTTTAACCCAATTTGGTACAGAGCACAAATACCACACTGTCAACACACCCGAATGGCCAAATTCACATAATCTGAAAATCCAAGATGGTGGCAGCCGCCATCTTGAATTTCCGAAAAACATCAATAACTCCGGACTGGATAAAGATATCTGCACCATATTTTATGTGAAGATGCACCACGGCCACGCGGAGATGAGCACGAGCACGTGACCAAAAGTCGAAACCGGAAGTTAATTCGCGTGACGTCATCAAATGAACGTCTGAACATAAGTGCGTCGATCTCAATGACCAGTGCAGATATTTTAACCCAATTTGGTACAGAGCACAAATACCACACTGTCAACACACCCGAATGGCCAAATTCACATAACCTGAAAATCCAAGATGCCGGCTGCCGCCATCTTGGATTTTTAGATTATGTGAAATAAAAAATGCCAGTATTTCCGGACTAGATGAAGATATCTGTATCCAATTTTACGGAATAATGCACTGGACATTGGCTTATACAACAGCTTGTACTACTGTACAAGCCGTGATTACGGCTTGTACTGTAGGCATAGTACAAGCTGTTCTCACAGTCTGAATGGTAGTAAGTTGCAGTAACAAGTTTAGTACCAAACTTGGTAGTGGCTGCTGGGCTACGGGAGCACCTCAAAAATTATGCGGACCACATACATCGTACCACGTACTATGTACCCTGAACAGCGTAACAGCCACAGAAACGTAATAAAACTGTAAATATAAATGTAAAAAACTGTGGTTTATACACGAGTTAACGGTGAATGACACATCTAAAACTGCAAAAATTACAAAAAAAGTGATATTACTCAACAGCACATTGACACTTAGGTGCTGTGCTGGTGGGTAATCACCTTTTTGTAATTTTTGCAGTTTTACATGTGTCATTCGCCGTTAACTAGTGTCTAAACTACAGTTTTTTTTTACATTTATTACTTTTATTAACAGCAGTGATAAGCAGTGAACTAGAATTTGGGCTATCTATTCACAAGACAACATTTATTTTTTAAATAGATTATCCTCTGGTGTTGCTGTTGTCTGTAATTCTGTCTATCTTGTATATATATATATATATATATATATTTTGTAACGTCTAAGCATGTTTTTGCTTTTGTGTTTGTTTTTGTTTTTTTGTGCTGCTTTCTTTGGTAAATAAACATATTCATAATAAATGACTTTCATGAACTGTAATGTGAATCAGTGAAAAGGAATAGAAAACATCTGTTAAAATGCTTGTGTACAAAATACAAACATCAATCATACAATACGGATACTGTGCATTTAACATGCAGTAAAAATGTAATGTAAATGTCAATTTATATAGCGCGTCGTCGCAAAAAGTGCCTCTAATGCGCTCAATGTGCCGAGTACTGATCAAAAAACACGTCTTCAGTGTACGACGAAAACAGTCAGTTTGCATGTCCGGCTCACGCAAATTGTTTTGGAACAAGTTCCATGTCGTAGGTCCAGTGATAGCGAAGGTGCGACAGCCGTACGTATCGAGCTGAAACCATGGAACAATGAGTAGACGGCGGCTGGCTGAACGAAGATGCTGTCAGTAAAAAGCTGACAGACAGCAGTATTAACCAGCAGCTTCAACAGCACTGCTGCACAACTGCATTTATACAGTAGAAGAAACTTATATAATCTACCTGCTCAATGAAATATTCACTCCAAACGTTCGCTGTAAATCGGACAAGTTCTTGTCAGCTGTTGCGAAGCCGTTTGCATCACCAATCTACAATAAATAATGCTATCATTATGCACACAGTGAACACAGATCACTTATCATATTTCATTATACTAAACAGCTGACAAACAATTCAAATGGTTTGTCTGAGAAGAAAATCTGAATCATTTCCATTCTTACTTATTGCAATCGTCATCATCAGTACAAACATCTACACTACATCTATGAACATCTTTAACAGGGAACAAGACCAAAGATCAGTGTGCACAGAGTATTGATATCAGCTGGCACAGACAGCGAAACAAGACCAAAGATCAATGTGCACAGAGTATTGACATCAGCTGACGCAGACAGAGCGAAACAAGACCAAAGATCAGTGTGCACAGACTATTGATATCAGCTGGCGCAGACAGCGAGCGAAACAAGACCAAAGATAAGTGTGCACAGAGTATTGATATCAGCTGGTGCAGACAGAGCGAAACAAGACCAAAGATCACTGTGTACACAGAGTATTGATATCAGCTGGCGCAGACAGAGCGAAACAAGACCAAAGATCAGTGTGCACAGACTACTGATATCAGCCGGCGCAGACAGAGCGAAACAAGACCAAAGATCAGTGTGCACAGACTACTGATATCAGCCGGGACAGACAGAGCGAAACAAGACCAAAGATCACTGTGTACACAGAGTATTGATATCAGCTGGTGCAGACAGAGCGAAACAAGACCAAAGATAAGTGTGCACAGAATATTGATATCAGCCGGCGCAGACAGAGCGAAACAAGACCAAAGATCACTGTGTACACAGAGTATTGATATCAGCTGGCACAGACAGAGCGAAACAAGACCAAAGATCACTGTGTGCACAGAATATTGATATCAGCCGGCGCAGACAGAGTGAAACAAGACCAAAGATCAGTGTGCACAGAGTATTGATATCAGCTGGTGCAGACAGAGCGAAACAAGACCAAAGATCAGTGTACACAGAGTATTGATATCAGCTGGCGCAGACAGAGCGAAACAAGACCAAAGATCACTGTGTGCACAGAATATTGATATCAGCTGGTGCAGACAGAGTGAAACAAGACCAAAGATCAGTGTGCACAGAATATTGATATCAGCTGGCGCAGACAGAGCGAAACAAGACCAAAGATCAGTGTGCACAGAGTATTGATATCAGCTGGTGCAGACAGAGCGAAACAAGACCAAAGATCAGTGTACACAGAGTATTGATATCAGCCGGCGCAGACAGAGCGAAACAAGACCAAAGATCAGTGTACACAGAGTATTGATATCAGCTGGCACAGACAGCGAGCGAAACAAGACCAAAGATCAGTGTGCACAGAATATTGATATCAGCCGGCACAGACAGAGCGAAACAAGACCAAAGATCAGTGTGCACAGAATATTGATATCAGCTGGTGCAGACAGAGTGAAACAAGACCAAAGATCAGTGTGCACAGAGTATTGATATCAGCTGGTGCAGACAGAGCGAAACAAGACCAAAGATCAGTGTACACAGAGTATTGATATCAGCTGGTGCAGACAGAGTGAAAAAACACTGACAGATGAAACCTGTACACAGATGTCCCGGTGACATAACGCATATGACAGCGCTTGCTCGGAATTGCCGACAGCTCTGTATGCATTACCAAGACTCCAGCATGCCCGAGACTCTCCAACATGGTCACTCAGTTCACGTGCAATTTTTAAATGCATCGCATGATACTCAATTGATTGTACGTAGTCGCCAAGCAATGTGTATGCATTGCCGAGACTATAGCAAGCTTGGGCTTCAAGTGCACGATCGGCAAGCTGGCGTGACAACTGCAGAGTATGTCTGCACCAACACAGGCTACTTGTATACACCAACAATCACAATTACTCAAGCTCAGTGGCTTTACAAATTAATGCCAACAAATGCAATCAAAGCTAAAGTTACACAACCGTGACACTGGTAAAATCAAAAATCAAACTATCAACAACCACAACAATACAGCCATACATCTGGTGAACCACAGATTTTTCAACAGGAAAGTAATGACTATCAAAGTGTACTTGACGAACATTGGACACATCTCTCTAAGGTGAATTCTAAGTGTTCACGAAAAGTTGCAGTAACTACTGTAAGTGATGCTATAGGGTCACAAACAGACACAATCCATTATTAAAACTACACCACATTTGTTTTCTAATTACAAATATTCAAATTCTTGGTCCAGTAAGATTTCAAGTCACTCTACTTGACTTACGATACGATACAATACTATACGATAGTGTGTATCTAACGTGCAGTAAAAAGCTGTCGGGTAGCCAGCTTAGTCCACCACACGAAACAAACAAAAAATTAAAATTTGAAACTAAAAATAAAACGATGAGCATGATCCAGTCCCGTTGTCATGAAGGCAGTCCGGTAGATAAAAGACTTGACTTGACTCACACAATGGTGCTGCAGCCTATCATCAGATACCAGACATGAATTCACTGTGCTAGATGTACAACATTCAGCTAGTCTGTGCTAAAGTGTACAGCCTTACTTGTACTGGTCGACAGCCAGTTCGTAGTGGCCCTGGAAGATAAACGCATTGCCAAGGTTTGAGTAAGCTCTCCTCTCAGCTGATTTGTCACCAAATTCTTTGGCAACTGAAAGCCTCTGAACATCAGACACAAATGTACTGGAACTTATGTGAAACTAAACAAGAGCAGATACTACAGACACACAACATAACACAACACAACACCAACAAGTAGCTCTGCTGTCGCAAAGAGGCCACGCAATGCTTTGTGTCTGTTAGTAGTTAGCTTCAACAGTACAAAACATGCAGTAGTCTTTTATTGTTAGTTACATAGGCTACAGATTTATCATTGCATGCAGTTAAATGTGCTGTTCTGTTGTCTTTGGCGCAACAGCGAGGCTTCTTGTCATAAACATTTCGTCGTCTTCTCCCACAATCAACACCGCCGCTTCCTACCAGCGATGTGTCGTAAATTGCGAGACAGTGGCCGTCGTCTACCGGCGACCCTGTTTACAACACCTGGCATGTTGCAGCGCTAACAGCAGGCAAAGCGAGATATAGGCTCAGAATCGCGATTTCTGCCTACCCCACCTGCACTCGATGCCCCCGTTAGGGGGGTTCCTGTCGGATTATTGCCATCCCATTTGGTGTGGAAAAACTAGAACGGTGTGGCTACCCAATGATGAAAAAAATTGAAGATATCTTTATTCATTTTGACACAATGCTTGAACGTGACAAGACACACACACACAGACAGACAGACACCACATGACAGCATAGGCCGCGCTTATGCATAGCATCGCTCAGCAACAAAACGATATAAATTAGAGCCATACATACTAGTACCATAGGCTGCAGTAAGTAATGACCATGACTAGATTAGCAACAGTAAACAGTGACAGTGTTGGAGATGCTAGGTTTCAGACGCCATTGCTCACAGTATTTGATGTGGTGTGCATTATCAGCCATCATAATGCACTCTTAACTCTATGCTTGTTTGAACATGAGAAGCCGAATAAAGAAACAGAAAGAAGGCAATGCAAAGTTGCAAACCCTACATCAGCTGCACATTACAAGATAACACCAACAGAACCACAGCACACATGTCGCAAACACATGCACACAACCTGCTGGTGATAGCTGACAGCTTGCTGAAAGTCGCCAAGCAGGTAATACGTGTTGCCAAGATTGCCGAACACTCGACCTTGTGCCGCTCTGTCACCGAGCTCACTCACCAACAACAAATTCTTCCTGAATAAAACATGTAACTTCACGGTATATCTATGAGCAGTCAATTTTTAAAATTAACTAACTAATTTTAAATCAAATAAAATGATCATACCACCAGATAAATGTACAACTGCAATTTTTCAAAATATCGCAAGTCCCATAAAAGAATGCAATGTGGATGATAACAGTACAAATATCTCTTGACAAGTGACCTTCTGCTACATGCATGCATGTCATGTATTAAATAGACAACAAAGGCAAACAACACTGACTCAGTAAAATATACAAGAAATAAACAAAAAACAAAAAATTGAAGTGTTTTACCATCTATTAGTAGTAGGCTCTCAAGCTTAATGATTTTTCTGCGGGCTTATAAAAAATATGGCTTTATGAAAAATATTGCTTCTTTCTTTTTCTTATTTGGGGTGGCACACGCTCCCTTCGCATGCCAACGCTGAGGCCTGCCTCACAGGCTGGCCCAATGTGCAACCCCAGGGAAGGGACTAGTGTAGTGTTGCGATACATCATCAGGCTACCCTGATGGTGTATGTAGCTGTTGCGCGACCTCTCCTTATAGAGAGGTGTGTAGGGATCGGGAGTGGAGAGACCTTGTGCCATGATATTTACCCTGCTTGGCCTATAACCACTGTTTCTCTGGCGACTAATACCTACTGCATGATGGACGGCCATAGCTCATGCGCACCTCGGACCGTGGGCCCCAGGGTCCAATTTAGCGGTGCGTGTGAACAGAGCCACTGATGACCGGCCAGGCATACAGCAGGAGGCCATCTGTTATCAGTGGTTCAAGCAGCGACTAATATTGAGCATCTCTAAACCCAGTATTAGCCAACGGTCACAGATTAAAGAAGACACCGTCAAATCCTCTGTGCCTGCCCGAGAATTCAATCTCAAAGCATACGCCGCTATAACCTGACACAATGATCGGGCCAGCCCGGGCCTCGAACCCAGACTCGCTGATCACCGTAGCCAGACAGCGCGTACTGCAACGCTACCAACCACACCACTGAGGCAGGCTGAAAAATACGGCTTAATCCGGCTAAACCGGAATTTTTCAGCCGCCTGCGGCTTAGCAAATTTGCGGCCAGCTAGCCGGGTTATTTTTGGCTTAAAAATCAGTACATGCACAATACTGAATTCATGGCATTTCCTGTAGATATAATGCATGTCAACATTAATATTGTATGGTATATGAATCGATAGTTGGGATTCTTGTTTGACATAATGTGGTGTATCCTGTTTTTATCCGACATTTAGTGCTGTGTACGAAGTATGATAAAACCTTTAGTTCACAGCATTTCAAGTATACTAGGTAAAAAATTGTGTAAAAACTGACAATTTCCCGAATTTAATTTGTCTTCAAAATGACAATAAGAAAACTAATTAGACCAAAACCGTGTCATTTTGATCTCGTGATGCTCTGCATAAGTGCGGACTATGCTCATTGAAGATGTCTGTCTGTCCATCAGTCCGTATGTCTGTCACACACACGCCAGCATTCTGTCTTCTTCTTCTTCTCGTAACTTTTCCACCGTGGGGTAGCCACATCATTCTAGATTTTCCATACCAAATGTTATGGAAATATTCAGACGCAGACCCCCTAACGGGGGCATCGAATGCAGGGGTATGAAAAAAATCGCGATTTTCGACCAACATCTTGTTGTATCTTGGAAATGACAAAAGATGAGGCTACAGTTACTATGGAACGCCAATAGGATAGGAACTCGTGCGCGATCTATTGCATGACGCTATTTCCAATGACCTTGAATAACTTCTAACCCAAATATCAAGTCACGATATTATTGAACGTCAAATTACTCGAAAATGGCACAAGAGCTATACTAACAATGATGGACAAATGGTAGGCCAGGCTAAGACGTATATGGTCTATCAAACGGTGCCATTTTCAGTGACGTGGCATGACCGCTAAGCCAGTGTTCAAAGTTACACCATTATTTGATGCTGAATGTCTCAGAAGTGGGTAAAGACACAGTCATAGTTGCTTATATGCAAATAGGAACCACACCCATACTTTGAAATGGTGCCATTTCCAGTGACCTCGAGTCACTTAGCATGATTAATGCAGGACAGCGACTGTTGCTAATTGTCCGGAGTTCATCAGAAAAAACAAATGGCCCCCAAATTCACCGGACTTAAATCCCACAGACTACCATGTCTGCAGTGCTATGCTTGATCTTTACCAGAAGTACCAGTCATGCCTAAGAATATTTCAGAGCTATAAGTAGCTCTTCAGTCAATCTGGAATGACTTGCCACAGGATCCCATTGACCCATTGATCCCATTCTGAGTTTCACCAAGCTATTAGGAGTGCACATCAAAGCCAACGGTAAACATTTTGAACTACTAAAGTGACTAAGTAACTGCAATTTGTTGCTACAATCTGCTGCACTAGTTGTTAAATATCTAATGCGGCTAACTAACTGCAGTATTGCATTGTTTTATGTTGTAAATGTCTCAAGTGTCTTATTACTTTTTGTTGACGCTTCTGATGAACTTATAGATACAAGAAGCTCAGCGGTCACGGAGACCGCATGATGCTCCGTGTCATTGCATATTTTGCTAAGTCACTAAGGTCATTCGAAGTGACACTGTTGAGTAGGGCGAGTGTAAGTCCCTATTAGTATTCCATTGAAATTATGTCTGTATCTTGTACCGTTTATGAGATATCCAGCATCAACGAATGGCGTGACCTTGAAAACTGGGTTATGGATTGTTCAAGGTCATTGAGAACGGTGCCGTTCGATAGATCATAATCGACTTTCTACTGGTCCGCCATTGTAAATATAGCTCTATCTGGTACCGTTTTTGAGTTCGTGACCTTGAAATCTCGGTTAGAAGTCACTCAATGTCATTCAAACCGGTACCATTCGAAAGCTTGGGTGCAATTTCCTATTTGCCTTCCTTACTAACTATGGCTTTAACTTGCATCATTCACGAGATAAAGCGAGGTATTGGTCGAAAATCGTGATTTTTCATATCCGCCAATGTATTCGACGCCCCATTAGGGAAATACCCGTCGGAATATTGCCATCCTGTTTGGTACGGAAAAACTAGAATGGTGGGGCTACCTGGCGGTGAAAACCTATGAGGATGCCTATAACCAATAAGACAGAATACCGGCGTATGACAGACAGAGAGACAGACAGATGAACATCTTGCCACGGCATAGTCTGCGCTATTCATACGCGTCGTGTGCTACAAATTACGCAATTCATTACTAATGTATGTCTCAGTTATTCAATTCTCTATCCACTCTGTAAATTTCATAGAAATGTTACAAACGGTTGCCAGAATATCGCAAATTTACCGTGGGCATATTTTAATTTGGGCCACCTTGTACTTGTAGCAAAATTTTCTGCTTTACCACAAATGCAGTACATGCAAACGAAGACAACACATCGACAATAATATACTAGATATATGCAGCACATTTAAGTTGACAAGAATCCTGAACAAATCCACTCTCATTAATGCTGTAAACTTTTAACTCACAAACAGAACACCACAACAAAGTCTGAGAGTGTAAATAATGTAAACGTTACTTGTAAAAATCAACAGCTTGTAGCAAATGTTCCTGTACATCGGCAGGACAACAACTAATGTTTCCAGCTTTCTGCTCCACGGCTTTTGCCCGTGCGTGACACACGTTTCCAAGATTGTACAGAGCACGTGCTTCACCAATCTGAACACACATAAGTAAGGACAGAAGACTGGTAACAACTCTGTAAACTTGTAAAGTAAAGGTAAAGGAGGGCCATACTCCAGAAGGAGCGTAGTCACGTTTTTCATACCTGCTACCAGTTCACCATTCTTCATATGCCTGACAAGCCTGACATCAAATCACATCATCTGTGCTCATCTCCCTTCCATAAGCCATTGAGCCCGTAGGTGGATAAACCATATTGTCTGTGACGCATGGCCAGTGCGACATCAGACGTACGGTTACCTTCCCAGCCTAAGCTGGTACTCATTGCGCATACACACAGAGGGATGGCCAGGCTGAGTTGACCTGGTTGGCTGGTTACATACCGAGTGCGATTGACGTGTGACGTATTGTATTGCCACTGTGTGACATGGCGGTGTTGATGATATTGTCGGCGGGACGTCTAACGTACAGTGTCGTCCAAGTACTGTCCGTGGGACGTGAAGGCTGGACGAGTCGTGGGGAGTGCCGACGTACAGAGAGTGTATTTATCCGTTGATCAGTGTATTTTGTATAATTGTGTGATTGTATTCATTGGTAGCGTAATTTTCATTGCTTTAGCCGTTCTATTTGCTACCGATAGAAAGTGTGATATTGCCTACTGCGTAACTTGAAAGACTCTATTTTGCATTGTAAATATCGCTCATTCTTGCATTACTAATTTTATGTATACATTATAATCTTGCACTACAGTAAATCGTATTCCGTGTTTTTTGTTACTTAGTGTAGAGGAAACTAGTCGTAGCAGTAAGAGCTTGGTTGGCCACAGCTACCTTATAAATAAATCGCCACAGGGTCGGAGATCTTCCCACCCAACATAAAGCCCAGACAGTGAAAATATAGCCATATAGGGTGTTCCTACACCCACCTTTATTTAGCACTGGGGTGACCTCCTCAGAATTTTGTGAAGATGTTTGATGCTCATAAAATTAGAATGATTGGGCTACTGTGTGGTAAATAAACTATGATAATATGTTAAGCCATTTCCAAAGAGTACCAGACGTGACGGACGGACAGACAGAATCGCTATATCAGTATAGTGCATCAGTGTGACTGCCAGTGCATGATAAAAATTATGAATGAAAATTTCAGACAAAATAGCTATGAAATGGTGATTCTAAATGTAAAAAAATAATACAACAATGAGACTTCACCAGCATTAATTAAATACTAACCTTCAACGGTAAATCTCATTGATGTAACGTCAGTTTTACTAATGCCCTCTTCACATCACTACTAACAGCAAATATATTTAACGATAAGACCAATTATTTTCAGATACATAGATTCAGCATTCCCACAGCTATAATGTCTGAAGTTTTCACTTAAATCGGTTGATACTTCTAAGAGTTATGCAAAAAAGGGCCGCCTTGAAACCCAGACAAGTAACACCAGGATGGGAGGTGACGAGGTGTTGAGTGGCAGGATAGTGCTTTATTATCAGTATGCTGAGACGCATATCGCATATCGTGTAGGGCTTAAATCGTGGGAATTTTTTTCTAATGCGATATCGTGTGAAATTCTGCGACGATATCACGATATCGTAACTGGTGGTAAGGCTTCACCGTCGGCTTCCCTACTGGTGACGATATTATAGTTGCTGGGCATGTGACACAGTGCATGCATGCATGCATATGCATATAAACCAAGACAATGCATCCATTTAACGTTTGCACATAAAGTCTACTCATACAACTTCAAGTAAGAAACCTCGGGATCATCTCCACTGCAGTGACAAGTCGACAAGTCGCTCAACCCGTTGAAGTGATGGAGCATGTCACTCACTCACTCACTGCTGCGCTTGACCTGTGGGTCGTAGCGTCCTCCACATCGAACGATCCTGGCCCGCGATCCAGGCAGCACCAACAGACAGGCCAGTGTCTTCTTCCAATTGCTGCAGCCAATTTCTCCGTGGACGACCCGGCGGGCGCTTCCAGTCAGCAGCGGGAGGAGTGCCGGTGTGGGCTTCTATTGACAGT
>Ga0209149_1001886_pt1 | contig 11224 bp, 10 predicted proteins | sample WorMetTyACAVOLI2_FD_187423 | JGI IMG/M metagenome (GOLD analysis project Ga0209149, IMG submission 187423) | Marine gutless worms symbiont microbial communities from Max Planck institute for Marine Microbiology, Germany - Olavius algarvensis... ...
AAGACAGTGTATCTACGTTTTTCGGCTGTTTTTGCTTTTGAAACTGATGACTGTGGGTGGCTGGTAGGTTAACCGTTGACGTTTATGAACAGAATACTCAGCTTACAATTTTACCTTGTAAGTAGCAGCTCTCCAGGTCCCTGGCCCGGGGCCTTGCCCCTGCAACTGCGAGACCCTAATTACGGCAATGGCGACACAAACACATTTTGCAAAAGGATGTTTGAGCAGTTTACAGAATATTTAACAGGGTGGAAAATTTGCCAACTTCCTCTGTCTTTTGAGGGCTCAAAACTCTTCAGCTTCAGGTGGGGGCTTCGCCCCCTGACCCCCTGACCAGGGGCTCTGCCCCTGGGCCCCGCTAGGGGCTCCGCCCCCAGACCCCCCCCGCTGGGGGCTCCGCCCCAGACTCCCGCTACAACCCCCCCACTGCAAACCCCCTGGCCTCGCCACTGGTTAGAACCTGCCTTCGTGGGTCAGTTAGGGGCAGGAGTGTCGGTTAGTGCCAGTTTTCAATGCTGATATACTTGCAATATTTATAGTGCTAACAAATGTACCATGTCCCAGTGCCACGTGTCTGGGTAGTACTTTTTCTTGTTTAGTTTTTATTTTAATATGCGACTTGTTCAGTTTAACGTTTATCTTAATCATCTCATCCACATCTTTATGTTAAATTGCATTAATTAGATCGTTCGTGTATGTGGACAGAAAATAACCAAATTCCTTGCTTAAGTACCGTGCGTATTGCCCGGCTATACAGCTTTGACACTAATAGATCTGTATGTAAAAACTTCAGAACTAACGATTGCAAAGAATCGTCCTTAATTGTCATTTCAACTTTTGTGCAGACAGTCTCAGTGGCACTTATTGCGTATGCTATTTCCACCAAGTTTGAATTTCATATGGCCACTCTGTCTTTGATTATTTCTGATTTTATGCCTAGGCTTTATATGGTCTCACTCTCATAACCTTCATTTGATCTTTTGGTCTCAGAATTGTAATGTTATATGTATCATACCTTGATGTTCTCAGTACTTCTGCCAGATTGATGCCTGAGTGGTCATACGTTTTTTTAGTTTTGTGCATTTTGTGGCTCAGCTTTCTGTGTCGCATTGACCTTGATCTTTGACCTCAGTTCTGGCTCATGAGTTACTACGTGTGAGGTTGGTTTAGTGAAGGAGCAGTCTTACGATCGCTCCTGAATGTCTGAACCACTGCAGAAATTCATGAGTGATTCTAGGAATGCTCCTTAAGTAAACTCGCCCGTGATATGATAATCTGCATGTCAATTTTTGCCGCGCGATGCGATGCATAAGCGTGACCTATGTCGTCATGCGGTGTCTGTCTGTCCGTCTGTCACGTTCGTGGATCATGTCAAAACGAATAAACATATCTTGAAATTTTTTCACCGTCGGGCAGCCACACCATTCTAGTTTTTCCATACCAAACGGGGTGGCGATATTCCGACCGGAACCGCTCTAACGGGGGCGTCGAATGCAGGTGGGACAAGCAAAAAACGCGATTCTGGACGAATATCTGGCTTCGCTGCATACAGGTCTTCAGTGTTGTCGACCGTACGAGTCGCGAACTGTGAAAAACAAAGCCGCGACGGACGGCGGCGAGCATCGAGGAGCACTCACCGCGGCGTCCGTCGTCTGTTGTTCACAAAAGACGACGACGAAGTGTTTGTGGCGGGCTCGACGTTATACGCCGGAGAGGAGGTCAACCCTTCCCGGACATAACCCCCTTGGTCATAACCCCCGTTTTCTGCTGTCGTAGGACATTGTAGGACAGAACCCGGCGGGTATTTTTGTAGAAAACTGACACTAACCCGTACTCCTGACCCTATCCGACCCACGAGGCGGGGTCCTGACCCCAACTGACCCACGAACGGCAGCAAAGAAGGGGGTTATGACCTAGGGGTGTTTGTCCGGGGGGGGGGTTGGTCGGACACCGCCGGAGACAATAGGAGATAGCAGAAAAGCATTTAATAGAATTTTATGCACTAGTAAATCTGAAGCCGCAGTAAATGGTAATAAAAAAACTGCGCTGTCGGTATGTTGAAGCTGACTACAGACAATGAGACAAACACGAAGCATCGCTCGGCCTCTCTGCGACAGCTGAGCTTCTTGTTTGGCTTTCTAGGCAATGTAGAGACAGACAGAGTGCACTGCGTATTGTACCTCCTAGAGGTAGAGCCACATAATAACGTTCAAGTGCTGCAGACTGTGCATGCAGTTGCACAGCAGGTGGCTAGCAAACGTTGAAACGTCTGCATTCAAATGAGACGGCTAATTGTACACCGGAGATGGTTTAGTGTACAACTTGTCTAGCTGCTGTGCCTCCCAGCTGGATGGCTGGTAATCACTCATCTGATTAATTTTGGCCGTGCGATGCTATGCATAGCCCGGCTATTGCTGTCACCCGGTGTCTGTCTGTCCGTCCGTCACGTTCGTGAGTTGCGCCAAAACGAATAAAGATATCTTCCAAATTTTTTCACCATTGGGTAGCGACACCACTCTAGTTTTCCCATACCAAAGGAGGTGCCGATATTGCGACGGGAACCCCCCTAACCGGGGCGTCGAATGCAAGGGGGTATGATAAAATGCCGATTTTTTCACAAATATCTCGCTGTATCTCAGAAACGGTTATACTTAGATGGGCACATGCAGCAAGACAATTTGTAAGCATCGAATTCTCTTTCCATCCATACAACATTTAGCGTGATTGCCCCAGGGGCGTCCCCAGGGGAAACAAATATGTGGTAAAAATAGCGATTTTTGGACTTACGCATTGAACTGAGCATCGTATAACTCAGAAACTATTGAAGATAGATAGGTACTTGCTGCGAGGCGTTTGGCAAGCATTGAATTGTCTTTCCATCCATGAAACATATTGCGTGATAGTCGCAAGGGCGTCTGCGTGATAGTCGCAAGAGCGTCTCCAGGGGAAACAAAAATGTGGGCTGCAATACGTGAAAACGGCGATTTTTTGCACTTGCGGTTCGAATAACTGGGAAACTGTGAAGATAGATGGGCACATGCTGCGAGACAATTTGTAAGCTTCGAATTCCCTTTCCATCCATACAACATTTAGCGTTATTGCCCCAGGGGCGTCCCCAGCGGAAACAAAAATGTGGTAACAATAGCGATTTTTGGACTTACGCATTGACTTAAGCATCGTATAACTCGGAAACTATTGGATATAGATAGGTACATGCTGCGAGGAGTTTGGCAAGCATTGAATTGTCTTACCATCCATGCAACATATTGCGTGATAATCGCAGGGGCGTCTCCAGGGGAAACAAAAATGTGGGCTGTGGTACGTGAAAACGGCGATTTTGTAACTGTCGTAAATTATACAATTTTATAACTGTTGTAAATTACACAATTTTTGCTGCCATAATAGATTCATTCGTGTCTAATTAACTGTCTGTAGCATATGTACGAGAACTTCTTGTCTACGTATTTTGACAAAAAGTCCTGTGGCTACCCGATGGTGAAAAAATTTCAAAGATATCTTTATTCGTTTGGACAAGATCCACGAACCTGTCACACACACACACACAAAGACAGACAGACAGACAGACAGACAGACACCGCATGACGGCATATTCCGCGCTTATGCATAGCTTCGCGCAGCAAAAACTATGGCAGCAACGGCCGACCTGCTCACGATTGCGAATTGCTAATTATGTAACAGTGACGGAGGTGGCGGGAACACGTGGTCAACTTACTCCAGACAAGAAGCTCTCTGCTGTTGCAAAGAGGCCGCGCGATGCTTCGTGTCTGTCGGTAGTTAGCTTCAATAGTACAAACCGTCAAGTGCAATCTTCTATTATTAGTTATACTCTCGCGTTAGATTTACCGTCGCGTAAATTAAATTATGTTCTCTTCGGCGTATTCACTGGTGCGTGGATTTCTGTGCCGTAGACAGACTTGCCCCGTGACTGTGATACACCACTGGACGGACGATCGTCAGTTGATAGCACTAGCTCCAGCAGGTATCGATCGATAGCCGGGTATCGGCCGACAATCGTGTTGATAACAGCTGGCCGTCGCAGCGTTCACAGCATGCGATGAAGCCAGATATTGGGTCAGAATCCCGATTTCTGCCTACCCCACGTGCTTTCGACACCCCCGTTAGGGACGGGGGTTTCCGTCAGAATATTGCTATAACGTTTGTTACGGAAAAATTAGAATGCTGTGGCTACCTGAAGGTGAAAAATTTTGAAGATATGTTTATTCTTTTTGACAGAATGTACGAACGTGACAGACACATGGATAGACAGACGGACAGACACCACATGACGGTCTGAGCATAGCATCGCCCAGCAAAAATGGTAGCAAAACAGCAAAAATTAATGTTAAAACCTCCATAGAAGTTTGACTGCAGTTGTAAGGGCTCGGAATGACACTTCTAAAACAGCAAATATCACTGATACCGTTTTCGATAGAACTTACAAGCGACGGCGTTTTGAAAATCGGTGAGATCGCACGTTCTGTATTTTGCTAATTAAAGATGTCCTGTCTGTCAATCTTCACTCTGTCACTAGGCTATAGCATATTATTATTACCTCCGTCAATAAGGCGGATGTTATGTGATCGTTCTCTGTCATTCTTTCATTCGTTCTGTCATTCTGTAAACAGGATAACTGACGAACGCGGAAGCGGGCGTCGACCAAACTTGGCATGCACGGGCAAGAGGTGACTCTCTAGAAGTGGTTGACTTTTGGTGGTGATCCGGATCTGTGCGTGGATTCCGGATCATTTTTTTCATTTTCTTCCCGACTGAGGGCATTTGTTAGCATTTCTCCATTTTTTCAATTTTTATACAATCAACAGCCGATTTGTACCATACTTTGCGAAATGACTGATGCCGACCACGGTGACGAGATAATACATCCACAATTTTGGGACGGATACGACGGACATCGGGATCCTTATTTATCCAAAAATCCGAATTCGAATCCTGGATCACTTTTTGTTTCAAATTTTGGCGTTGACTGAGGTTTGCATCCTCTATCACAGACAGAACATCTTTAATTAGCAAGCTACACAACGTCTGATCTCACCGATTTTCAAAACGCCGTCGCTTGTAAAAGCTATACCACTATGTTATATCGAAAATGGTATCAGTGATATTTGCTGTTATCGAGGTGTCATTCTGAGCCCTTACAACTGTAGTTAAACTTCCATGGAAGTTTTTAACATTAATTTTGTTAATGGACACATGTCGACTGTGTGGTTTGTGGTCTGCTGTTATTCATCTGATGATGGCACCATGTGGACTACGACGTTCTCTGCATGATGAGCTCGTCCCTTTCATTCATTGACCCTTCAAGTGACGTCAACTAATGAAGCCAAGTGTAATGTACTGTAATGAAAGGCACATTGTTTCTTTCCTAGCCTAAAATACAGTAAACTAGAAGTGCACACCTTCAGGCTTCAACAAAGGTGTTCCGACGGCTCGTGATCAAGTGGCAACTTCCGTTTGTATCTAAAAGAGGGTTGAACTACTGTAATTAGGAATGTAAACACAGATAGACTAAAGATAGAACGAGCCGTCATTGGTCGGTAGGCTTGTTGTTGATCGATTGAGGCTATCGGCAGTGTTGGTGCTATTGACGTGCGAAGTCGACAAGTAACTGTTTTTCAGCGACATAATTCTACATTTAGAAAGCGATTTTCGAAAATTGGGCTCCGTTGCAGTGTTGCAGTCCCTCATTAGAATACTGCGTGCAAGTTTGGCGCTAATTGATACGTAAAAGGCCAAGAAATATGCCAAATTGGCAATTCTGCAAAGTTCCGTAGCCTATCAGAGGAAGCAGTCCGGTTCCAGCATCCGGACTATGATCCAGATCGGGCTCAAAAGTTAATCAGTTCGTCCATGTTTCGACATCTGTCGACACGCAACATTTCATCCAAGTCCATGAACGCATTTTTGAGTAATCTTGCTAACAGACAGACAAACGAACGCGATCGTGCGGGCGAAAACATATACCTCCTCCTAGGGATGTGTGGAATATATTTTTTTAAATTTCAGTTTGGTTTCGGTTCGGTTTTTGAAAAAAAACTTGGATTTAGTTCGGAATGAGTTTGATTTGGTTTGGTTCAAAAAACTCTGTTTGGTTCGGATATTATAGTTATTTACTCATGTAATAGCAAATATTACAACGACAGTGGATGACACGACTATGACGTCGCTGACGTCACTCACAACAACGACAACAAGCAAATAATGTAATTGCTTTCTAAAATCTATATGCTAAACTCTATTTCGGTTCTGGTCGTGTTTAAAACGTTCTCTTTGTGCACGTTTAATGCGAGTAAAGTTACTTTTATTCACTTTTATTTGCATGGCAGATTGCATTCAGTTTCTGTCAGAAAACCATCTGAATGGATGTCAAATTTTTGGATGGTTCGGTTTTTAAAAACCGAATCCGAACTTTATATCGGTTTTCCGCACATCACTACCTGCAGCTTTCTCGGAGGTAAAATATAGCATCAAAGTACAAACTACAATAGGACTTCAAAAATGCATATACACTGTGAGTCAATCTGAACCTTTTTCCCGCTTGATGCTATGGACGCGCGGCCTATGCCGTCATGCGGTGTCTGTCTGTCCGTCCGTCACGTTCGTGAATTCTGTCAAAATGAGTAATAATGTCTTCAAAAATTTTTTTCACTGTTGGGGTAGTCCCATCATTCTAGTTTTTCCGTACCAAACGGGATGGCAATATTCCGACTTGGACCCCCTAACGGGGGCGTCGTGTGCAGGGGACATGAAGAAATCATGATTTTTGACCAATATCTCGCTTTATCTTGGAAATGATGCAAGATAGAGCCATAGTTACTATGTTAGGCGAATAGGCAACTGCACCCATGCTTTTTTTCTATTTTGGGGTGGCACACTACCTTTGCATGCCAGCGCTGAGGTCTGCCTTACAGGATGGCCCAATGCGCAACCCCAGGGAAGGGACTAGTGCAGTGTAGTGCGACACCATAAGGCTAACCTGATGGTGTGTGTTGTGTAGTTGTCATGCAACCTCCCTTTATTTAGAGATATTTAGGGCTAAGGGAGAGATCGGGAGTGGAGAGACCTTGTGCCATGATATTTACCCTGTTCGGCCTATAACCACTGTTTCTCTGGTGGCTAATACATACTGCAACTCGCACCGTGGGCCCCATGGTCAGCGGTGCTTGTGAACAGAGCCATTAATGACCGACCAGCGCATACAGCAAGAGGCCGTCTGTTATCAGTGGTTCAAGCTGAGCGTCTCTAAACCCAGTATTAGCCAATGGTCACAGATTAAAGAGGACACCGCCGAACCCTCTGTGCCTGCTTGAGAATTTAATCTCGAAGCATATGCTGCTATAACCTGACACAATGATCGGCCAGCCTGGGCCTCGAACTCGCCGATCACTGTAACCAGGCAGCGCGCCGCGACCATACTGCACCCATGCTTTCGAATGGTACCAGTTTGAATGATCTTGAGTTACCTCTGACCCAGATCACGATATTGTTCAACATCAAATGACTAAAAAAATGGTACAAGACAGAGCTATATTTACAATGGCGGACCAGTAGAAAGTCGTATATTGTCTATCGAACGGCGCCATTTTCAATGACCTTCAGTGACCCAGGTTTCAAGGTCATCAAATAACAAATAACATCAAATAACTCAAAAATGGTACAAGATAGTAAAAAAACTGTAATGTGACATTCTTGAGCTGACGATTTGGGACCGTATTACTCACGGCGTCAGCGACAAAGCCATTGACCAGTGGCAAACACGGCTGCGTTCATGTATAAAGTCAAAGGGACGTCACTTAGAACACGTATTGTGATCTAGCCACACAACTGGCTCTTTTCGAAGCCACCTGCACACCAAACCAGTTCCTTTCAGATTCACTCACGGTACTGAGGTGAAGACAACATAAATTTTCACTTTATGTGTAATGTCAGGTAGTGTCGAAACATAACTAAGGTGAGGTGGCAAATTATGTATGCGTTTAATAGCTAAGCCCATCAGGATATCACATGCTAAATTTCATTGCAGCAGACTTACAGTTGTACAAGATATTCAAGATTATGCAAGTCTCATTTTTTGGCACGCAGTGTGTATTAAATATTTTTTGCTTACATCCTTCTCTACCTTTCAGTGAGCTGAGCATGGTGCGATTGGCCGTTGATGTGGTTGACTAACCATCATCCTTCAGTGCTATGAGACTGTTGGTTGGGTCATCTGACCCGTAAAATCGTCTCAGAAATGAATTATATTGTGTCGAGTGGGACGTTAAACCCTACTGCACCATACCATCTCGTAAGAGAGTCTACACAGCATTGAGATTTTGGCTGTTTGGAGGTCACAGGTTGGTCGTAATAAAGTCTGGAGTTTCTTGACGCAGCAGTTCAACTGTTGCATAGTTTTGAGCATTGTCATCAAATTTCGACCGTCGAGTGTGTTGTAAGAGCGATATGCCAAGTCAATGGAGAAAGTCGATTTTTGGCCACCTGAGGGTCCATAACCCTGAATCGATTTTCTTGAGATTTGGCAAAAATGATTATGCGGGACACGCAACCCCACGTGCCAAAAGCCATGGTATCACATACTGTAAGAGGATTACAAGTTATTATGGATGCACTGCAGGATACATCAGAGAAGTACAACATGAGAATCAATACGAAGAAGACTAAAATTATGAGAATGTCTACGGTAGAAGGAAGAACTATGAAGATCACAGTCAATGGACAGAATCTGGAAAGAGTGAAACAATTTTGTTAACTCAGAAGTTTGGTGACCGAAGACTGTAGAAGTTGTCATGATGTAAGAAGGCGAATTGCTTTGGGAAAAGAGGCTTTCAACAATAAAAGTGACTTCATGCGAGGATCCCTCAGCCTTCACTTGAAGAAATGTATGGTGAAAGCATTTGTTCGGAGTGTTGCGTTGTATGGAAGCGAAACGTGGACTCTACAAAAAGAAGATATTCGGCGACTTGACTTGAGGCATTTGAAATATGGATATGAAGGCGAATGATGAAAGTACCATGGACTGAGCACAAAACAAATGAAGAAATACTGAAGATGGTTGAACAGAAAGAAAAATAATAATAGACACTGTTAGAAGTCGACAGAAGAGATGGCTAGGTCACATTCTGAGACATGACTCATTACTGAGAATAACGTTAGAAGGACAAATACAGGGGAAGAAGGCTTATAGAAGACCAAGAACAATGCTTTTGGATTGGCTACTGAAGACAGAGGAAGGCAGTATCAGCTACGAAGAACTAAAGATGTCCGCCCAGGACAGGTCTAGATGGAGTCAATGAAGATGGAAGCCTGCCATATGGCAGAGCACTACAGAGAGAATGCACCTACAGCTTACCATGAGAAGCGTGGCTTGATGCAAAATCCACCCAGAAACGTGTTTTGGTCGTAAGTTTTTTTACAGGGGGGTCATTTTGCTGGTATCTGGACTTTTGGTTACTCTGCACTTTCGTTCCCGGGAGCGAAAAGTCCACAGATGGAACTTTTGTTCCTGTGAGACTTTAGTTCCCTGAAACATTCGCTCCAATGGAGCAAAAAGTTCAAGAACTTTTGCTCTGTGGAACTTTAGCATCTGTGGAACTTTAACTTCTCAGGAGTGCATGTCCCAAGAACTTTCGCTACATGGAACTTTCGTTCCCTGGAACTTTCACTCCCATACTTTAAAAAAAATAGGGGGAAAGCATTACAGCACTTTGTCCGTAGGCATATTTTGGCAATGGTAGTAGGCCTAAGGGGGTGCGCATTGAGACGTTCAGCTTGCAAACGACGCAATACATTGTTGATGAAGTAGATCTACTGTGATGTGTCAAACGGTAGTATGGATGTATGACGTGGTCCAACCAACCAACACTTGCTGAAGCGTCTTGCTCTACTGGTTGTTGCGAATAATAGGCCTACTTGCCTGTGTGTCTTTAGCTGCCAATTCACAATGAATCATAAATGTTATGTTGTAATCGCACATGCAGTCATTGTCAATCTTCATTCTTCACGTAAGTGCCACATTGACGGCAGTGTTGCCAGTGAAGAAATATGCACCCAGCAGATCAGTTGCTAAAATTTAGCGAACGAGGATGGTTAATGCACGTAGGATACTGCGAGGTGTATAGCTACAGCTTTAGGTTGTTTATTTGACGCATGGATTGAAAGTTCTTAGAATAGCCTATTCATTCTGAAGGAACGAAAGTTCTGCCAGAACAAAAGTTCTTGGAACATTCGGTCCTGAGGAGCAAAAGTTCCACAGGAGCAAGTGTTCCAGGGAGCGAAAGTTCTTGGAACGTTCACTCCCGAGGAACCAAAGTTACACAGGAGCGAAAGTTCCAACGAGCGAATGATCCACGGAATGAAAGTTCCACGGGAACGACAGTTCCACCTGTGGACTTCTCACACCCGGGAACGAAAGTGCAGAGGAACGAAAAAACTGTCATTTATTTTGCCCCGGTGGTTAATCCTCCCCTACCTTGATAACCGCCAAAACCGTTTTATATGGGCCAATCATTGCTAGAATTTAACATTGGAGTTAATAGGAAACACCTATTATTTTTCATGATAGCTTACCAAAAGTTGCATAGTGAATGGGAAATACGGGTATGAGAAAGCCAAATGTAATGTTAGTTTTTACCCCCAACATTTTGGGGTACTATTTTATGACGTCATACTGGACATGCTCAATGTCAATTTTACCAGTAATGGATAAAGCTAGACATTTAAAATTTGCTGTGTATGTGCGTTATGGCAAGTACTAACCGACAAAAGATAAAATGCCCCTAAAGGGGTCGTGACCCTGGTCACGTGACCCTCTTTAAAATTTGGGACCTATATCCAGAACGTTAAATGGCTTTTGATTCGCTCCAAAGTTAATCAGTCACTGTCTTACTTACCAAATCGAATAAATATGACAATGCATTAGAGGCTATGGCAACAGGTATGGTGTATGACGTTTTGCCCTTAAAAAAATTTTAAAAGATCAAAAACAACACAAACTATTACTATTTTGAGGGCCAGTTTCAGCTTAGTGGCTTATGAATATGAATTAGTACTGATAGAAAAGTGAAATGACCACAGTGCCATCAACATTGACCGTCAGTTGGTACAGAGACTGGCAAATAACCACGCTCACTGACCACAGTGCCATCAACATTGACCGTCAGTTGGTACAGAGACTGGCAAATAACCACGC
>Ga0209149_1001887_pt1 | contig 11223 bp, 6 predicted proteins | sample WorMetTyACAVOLI2_FD_187423 | JGI IMG/M metagenome (GOLD analysis project Ga0209149, IMG submission 187423) | Marine gutless worms symbiont microbial communities from Max Planck institute for Marine Microbiology, Germany - Olavius algarvensis... ...
GACAGAGAGCGGTTAAACAGGTCGACGAGGAATGGCGCTAGAAGGTCGACACTATCCTTCAACAGACGGGTAGGCAGTGGGTCGCTGGTCGACTGCTTGTCCGGAAGTGCACGAACGGCGGTGACGTCACTGACGGTCAGTGGTCGAAAGCTGGACAGGCTGCAGTCAATCGGAGCAGGCTCATACGCATCTGCGATAGATATCGCATCGGTTATAAGTGAAATATCAGTAAATTCTCGACCTTCTATCATACTTTTTTTGACTTTTTAACGTTTCTGTCTCTGATAAGAAATCCACAGTCTTCGTGGAGTATTGCGTGTATTTAATTTAAAGACCAACAATTACATGAGTAAAATTAATTATCTCATTTCACAATGTGATACATCATTAGTATAGTATTAGTCCTAGGTCAAAGAGTGCTGTAGTAGTGGATCACATCGATATAGATATTGCCAATATATTGGGTCACAAAATATCGATATCTTATCAATATCGGCAAAGCTGATATTGACTCACCTCTACCATGTACTAGCAACTATAAATTTATAAGTATGCTAAAATGCAGATAGAGCAAGCAATCTCAAGAGGTTGCCAAAGAACCAAATTCTGCAGCAATTATTGCAAGCATATCAGAATAAAATCTATGCTAAATTATTTTATGCTTAATCTGGTTAAACTTATTCCGGACAAAAAATGAATTAGCCATAACTATACTCTCTGTGTAGTGTGGCCCAAAAAAACTGCACACCAAACTCATGGCAATAACTTTGTCAATTCTTAACAGATTTTCAAAATTCTTCCACTGCTGAAAAGCCAAGTAAATTTCCAACAAAACCCATATAATACTTCCCACCATACCTTGAGTATGTTACCGCGTTACCTTGCGAAAATTATAAGTTCGAGTTTTGGCATATCTGGAAGAAAATGCAGACAAATACATAACATACTTTGATTTTTAAACACACACCCAATTTTAATGCATTTAACTTACTTACTTACTTGCCGTTTCAATTTCCGGTTCCTGTTAAATATTCTTTGTAAATAGCAGACTATTTTATCTAAACAAGTGTTGTGAAATGAAGCAGCATGTTTGGCATGGCAGTGACCAGACCACGTCATTCACAATGCAATTGATGACTGGCGTGGACGTTTTCGCGCATGTGTGCGGGCAAAAGGCAGACACTTCGAGCAACTATTGTGACAATATTCAGCCACATGACAACAGACGTTACAGTTTTTGTCAAATATGTCACGATTTCTAGATTGTTTTTGGAAATTACCACAATTTCATACTTCTGACTTTCGCAAGGTAGTGCGGCAACATACTGAAGGTATGGTGGGAAGTATTACATGAGTTTTATTGTAAATTTACTTGGCTTTCCAGCAGTGAAAGAATTTGAAAATCCATTAAGAATTAACAAAGTTATTGCCATGAGTTTGGTGGGCAGTTTTTTGGGTCACCCTGTATATACACAAGTCATTTTAGATAGTTAAATTAATGTGTTCAAACAAACTGCTAATTTGTTTGAACAAATTGTTAATTTGTTTGTAGTACATAGTAAATATACATTTTTCATGCATGTCCTCTCTAGGTCTCTGTAAAAATTGCTTTATTTAAACAAATAATTACAATGTATTGTACATAAGTGTTTACAATGTACATAAGCCATTTGTTTGTTGAAATAAAAAAGTATGTTGGAATATGAATACGACTTTCAATGTTTTCGTATACGCTACTGCTAACATCAAAGACTCGCAGCATAACAGCAGTGAAATAAAAAGTACAACAATAAGAAACACCAGTGATACAGAATACAACTACTTTGAACTACACACAGAAAATTAAATTATTACATTAAATTCATTTTTAATAAATTTTCCGAACCTGAAAATAATAAATCATGTCTAACAACTAATGCTCAAACATTTCATAATACTATGATGTTTGGTTCAACAATAAACTGCACCATGTGATTTCATATGCTGCTGCACTGATTTTTTTTATTTTAAATAATACTGAAAACCAGAGTGCATACATTTAACAACACAAAACATCTAAGTTGATCATACAACACGGTGAGGCATAATTACCGGACCTCTAGCTTTAAACAGCATAACTCAGTCAATATGCAGTTTATTTACATGAAAGTGGGTCATTTACTCCTGGTCAAATGTCCCCCGTCACCTCATCTGCCCCCAGTCAAACGCCCCTCCTGGTTACTTGCCCCTTTGGTTAAGACCCACACTAAACTGCCAATACTAACCGCACATCTGTATCTCGTAGCAGGCTATGGAAATGTAGATCGCTGTGAGATACGGATATGCGGCTAGTATTGACAGTTTAGTGTGGGCCTTAACCAAGGAGGCAAGTAACTGGGAGGGGGTGTTTGACTGTGGGCACGTAACAGGGCACACTTGACCGGGGCAAATGACCTACCTTCGGCGTGGCATAATGGTAGGGTGTCGGACTATAGCAATCGAGCAGCACTTCTACTGATGTCTCTTTAAACTGCTGCTAGCAAAGAACATTTAATCAAAAGACAATTTATTTTCAGATTTGTAGACTCGACATTCTCTCAGCTATATTGTCTAAAATTTTCATGTAAATAAACCGTATATTGACCAAGTTATGCCGTTTAAAGCTTGAGGGTCCGGTAATTATGCCTCACCGTATAGAATGAAAACCATAAAAAACCAGAAGCAATCAGAGATGAAATCAACTACCGGTAACCCATAATAGGAAGTCATATACCTTTTGAACCCTCTTAAAATGACCTTGATGTTAACCTATGTCCCTGACATGCAAACTCATTCCAGAAGTTTTCTCCAGTCTGCATAACTACCAAGCAAAAAGCAATTATCTTCAATATTTTTCAGGTTATAATGCAGACAGACACCTAGACCTAGACATCCACAGACATGCATACTTCTAACAAATGTGACAACTTCGTTTAATGTATTAATCAGCATAAGCAGGATTCCAGTCCACGTAACAGCCAACAGCAAACAGTAACGGCACTGGTCACATTTCTGAGCTGAGGTTAGTGATACAGAGACGGGTGACGACCATTCACAGATACACTTTCAAAGTTTGTAACCAAATGCAAACGCAAACTCATTATCAGAATAGTATCATACTGTATAGGCAAACTCAGCCTGGCCATCACTCTGGGAAGGCACAATGAGTACTGGCAGGCAAGCAACGCATTTTCTACAATGCAGAAAGCTGTGTTTATAGAACTGCCAGTCAGTGAGACATGTACACAGGGACCGGTACTGACAGTACATTAGGCATAACTTTGACAAATTTTCAAATATATTGTTGTAATTTCTAGCAAGGAATATCATGAAGGTAATGCGAAACCACTAACGCAGCAAAACCGCCTCACCTAATCAGTGTCGCTACTTTACCTTGCAAATTAGACAACTGCTATGTATTGCAAAGGACGAAATCATAACTGACAACTGCAGTTAAACCAAACCGACATATTGGCGTGCAACTGTTCGACTGGTAAATGACAGCAAGAAAGGTCGCAGTTATCGCTGCAAAAACATTGTCGAAATCAAAAACAGTGCTCGAAATGACCGCCGCCGGCCTTGACGCACCCAGAGAGACGACGACGTCACTGATGCACAGCAGCTGCAATGATGGCGTGATCCAGCTTAGCCACTCAGTTCTTATGTGGTGCTTGAGTTCGTCGAGATCAGTCATGCGTGTTTTATACACCTTTTGCTGCAGTATGTTCCCCACACTGTAGTAGACTGGATTTAAATCCGGCAAATTTGGAGGCCACAGCAGAGGCAGAATGGATTCTGGCGTTTCTCTTTCCAGCAACTTCACGGTAGCACAAGCTCGATGTGTAATTTGCAAGGTAAAGTAGCGACACTGATTATGCGAGGCGGACTTTTGTTATGTTCATAGTTAAGCATTACCTTCATGATATTCCTTGCAAAAAATTATAACTATACATTTGCATTTGTAAAATTTATGCCCGAAGTACTATCAGTCCCATTTTTCCGGAAACGATGTATAATGCTTAATAGGGCAAACAGCCCGTCAACTCAAAAGGTGAACAAGAGGTCCATGTGGTAGACTAAGCTGGCTACCCGTCAGCTTTTTACTGCACGTTAAATACACACTATCGTATTGTATCGTATCGTCACAGTAATACGATGAAACCGCCTCACTCACAATGGTGAAGTGCTGTAAACAAACTCCAGTGAGTAGTGTTATCAACAAGTCGAGACAGTCGCACTGTGTCGACAACACCAGTGGTATGACATGAAAGTTGAAAATGAGGCCAAAGTAATACAGTGAAATGCACCAGAGTTCCAAAAGTGGGAGCCCAAATCCCAAGTTATACATACAGAGTTTAGTTTATTATGCCCGTGTTTGCAACAAATTATAAAAAACACACAAACACACATACACACACAGAGAAGAAAATAAACGTAAAAGAAAATGAACCTACAAGACAATAAAAACAATAAAAATAAAAGAAATAAATGGGTCAATTATGTGGCTGAAAAAGGTATCACTGAATTCCTGGGACAGACTTTCCTATTCGTGTTCAATAGTAGCTATAGGCCTATGATGCACCATTTAGCGACAATTCATAAATGTGACCAACCAACCAACACAGTCTGTCGCAACAAGTGCCTCTCACTATAGTAAGTGAGGCATATAAAAATGGATAAGCTGTCTTGCGATACTTCTTCTTCCATTTCTTACACTTCTTTTGGTCACTACCAACTACACACTACTTCTGCCATGTCATAGACAATGCTGCTTGTCAGTACCTGAGTGCAGGATAAATAGCCACATCGTAGTGTACACATTTAGCCATACAGCTCACTTTCAAAAGAAACCCATCAATATGCATAGAACAGATGCACAACACACACGTTTGGATCAGTCGTATTCAGAGCCAATAGCAATGCTAATGTTCTCGGCCAGTATAAGAGTTGAATGAAACCACTGATTTGTGTCAAGCACAACTACAACAAAAACATCAAATTTTATATTAATGTTCAAATAATAAATAGCCTCAGCAATGTTTACAGTAACTCTACGCCATGGCGGCCCAGATAGTATGGTATGGCAAATGCTTGTACAACCAATTAAAAATAAGAGACAAAACACTCAAGGACACTAACAATGTATCTCAGTCCTGGGCGTCACTCTTACATACAACCTCTCAATGACTACGCACATCGATCATATTATTACTAGCTGTGCACGTGTTCTGTATGGACTGCGCACTCTCCGTAGCCATGGCATGCCACCTCCTGCTCTGCACGCTGTGTTCCAGTCTACTGCACTGGCCAAGGTTACATATGCTTCTCCAGCTTGGTGGGGATTCACTAACGCCGCGGATAGGAACCGCCTTGAGGCCTTTATCCGCCGAGCAGTTAGGCATGGTTACTACGCGCACACTACACCTACTCTCTCCTCGCTCTGTGATAAAGCCGATGAGACATTGTTTGATAGCATAATAACCAACAGTACTCACCCTCTCCACATCTTACTTCCACCCAAAGTAGAGAAACGCTACTCTACCTGCCCCCACGGCCACCGTTATCAACTTCCACGTAAAACTAGTGCACTAGACGAAAACAATTTCTTTTATCGTCTATTACTCGTATATTGTGACATGTTATCGTTTAATTCTGCTGATTGACATCTTTATTTCTGTTTATCATTAAAGTACAGCAGCAGCAGCAGCAGCAGCAGCAACAGCAGGACAGAACCTAAATGACTTCATCATTCTTCGAAGCTTTCTAGCCCATTTTCTCTGCATTTTTAATAATAATGATAAAAATAAAACAAATAATGCCAAATTACAAATAATATCATACTGTGAATAATAAATAACTTTTATAAATAACCAACCACACAGTCAAAAAGTGCATCTAAACTATCTGGTATACAACATATCGTCCTTCCATCCAAGGTATGTGTTGATGGTTAAGTGTTCTATTGCTTCCTTACTCCAACAAATACTACGTAAAAAAACTTCAGTTCATTATTGTGAAATAAATTACACATTAAGCACACTCATATGTAGTTTACCTAACTGAAAATGAATTTACCTAACTGAAAATGAATATCATATTGAAAGCAGGTGGCTTGGTTCATACCATTTATAACTTTCTAAGTATGGGTAATCGTGCTAATACACTGTGTTCAGAAAAAAACACCCACTTTTGTTTTCTTGCATAACTCTTAGAAAAAGTAACCAATTTGAATGAAAATTTCAGACAAATAGCTGATTCTAACAGCATAAAAATAATTTGTATTCCTCTTAAATATTCTTTGCGAGCAGCAATGTAAACCAGAGGTCAGTAAAAGTGTCGTTACAGCAGTGAAATTGACCACTGACGATAAACATCTTGTTAAATGGATGTGAGTGAAAAAACACATAGAAAAACGCATGCTCAAGATGTTTCTGACAGAAGATGAAGTCTTGATGGGCTAAAGACACTGATCAAAATATCAGTGCAGATCATTAACTTTGTTGGTCTTTGCAGTGGGGTGGGCACTGTGTGGTCAACCACAACCCAAACATGAGTCAGTGATGCCACTGCTCTCACTTTCTCCATTAAATGTTTTAACCCTATAAAACTCTATCCGCTGTCACGAAACATCTTCAGAAAGTGCTTTGCTTCATACTTTCTATTTAGTCACGAGCATTCAATAATAATAATCTGATCTTCTCCAACGGTAAATCCTACTGCTGTAACGACACTTTTATTGACATCCGGTTTACATAGTGGATAGCAAAAAAATTTAAGAAAAATACAAATTATTTTTATGCTGTTAGAATCAGCATTTCATTAGCTATTTTGTCTGAAATTTTCATTCAAATCAGTTACTTTTTCCAAGAGTTATGTAAAAAAAACAAAAGTGGATGTTTTTTTCTGAACATAGACAACCAAACCAAGATAAAAACATGACCTCCTTCACGTGGAGGCAAATACGATACAATAGTGTGTAGTTAGTCTACCAATCAGAATAAACAAAAAAATTAAAAAACTAAACTAAAAATAAACTGGTGAGTATGACAGGTCCGGTGCATTATCATGAAGGCAATCCAGTAGGCAAAAGAAGTCTAAGGTGGGAAGGATTTGTTTCAGTGAGTTAAAGTAAGATGACATACTGATTTCACCAGGGCTGACAGTTGCTTCCAGTTTCTCGGCACATTCAAAATAACACTCAGGTGGCGGTACAAGTGTCCAGAGTTTTGTTCCCGAAACCTGTGCCTGCCACGACGGGTTTCCCACGTTGTCAATCTGATACACAAACACATTCCTGTCAACCCATATTTATTACTGCTACTGTCAGAAATAATCATAATAAAAAGCAAAGGAAGTCACTAGTCGGCATTACGATAATGATAAACAGCTACATATGTAAAGCAGATCTTGTTTCCACAGGACACTGAAACTGATGGACTGCAAAACAAAAGACTGGAAAATGAAGGACCTAAACCACGAGATTTCACACACAAAAATGACGTGTCAGACGTCGTAGTACAGGCCAGCTGAGATTGCAGCAGCTCTCATCCACGTCAATGTTCACTATCATCAGAACGTTCAAAAGCTCATGCTCATTTGATGACGTTAAAATAAAGTTTGTCCAGACAGTAAATTGGCCAGTTCTGAGATTAGCACAGTCAAACTGTTTAAGTCTTAATGTTTGCCTTACACTATGCATGTATGTGAAGCTTTGCCATTTATCAAATCTTATATTTGTACGCTGGATAATCTTACTGTTCAACTGATGAGCAGAATATCTAGTGTGTATAATGAAAAACAATAGTTTCTCGCCTGCACGATTCAGCTAAGTTAAAAAAGACTTACGGACAGACAGATATTGAGATTGACAAGGAACACAGCGGCTGTATTGCTATGCAAAGTGCTTTATTGGCAGCGCTGACGAGTCTGCTGACAGCGCTGACTTGGCAATTGGCAGCGCTTTCGATTTTGCATGGAATGCAAAACAATGCAGAAATGCAAGTGCTTACTACCACGCCCTGTGCCACACCAGAACTTACAGTTTTAGTAAGTGCTTACAGTCAGCACTTAGCATAGGAACATCGCTGAGTCAGTAAGCAATGTCCATAGGAACGCACTTTGTTGTCCGCTGACTGTAAGGACTTACGAAACAGGTAGCGCTTACTGTAAACGCTTTGCATAGGAATATGGCCAGCTAACTAATTTTGTATTGATCCCGCATTTTCCACCCACCCGTGATTTGGTCCATTATTTTCCTCTCCACTGGCTTAAGGTAACTAAACGTATTCAGTGCAAACTTAGATTTCTTATCTATAAAGTTCTTTCTATCAGAATGAAATAACAGTTAATTTTCTGATTCGCTAAACCCTGATAATTAAAATGTATGAAAAACAAAGTGTCTTACAGTATTTCTTGACTTGTCTAAACAAATTTTACCATAACTGATCAGCTGCCGTGTGATACAGTTTGCCTTCAAAACCAGAATTAAAATAATACTAAGCACTATGTAAACCACATGCAAAAGGTAAATTAAAAAGTAAAACAGCACACACTAACATGTAAACGAGCTCCAAAACCTGGGCTACCCATGAAGATCCAATCAGTTTTGCTTGATTCGGCCTCATCGGGCAGAAAATATGGTCGACTGTAATGTGTCCGTAGGACGTTGGCAGCAGCACTGTCACAGTTGCTCCTGTTTAAAACAGCCAGGCAGACATTGCAGATCTACTGCGAAAGTTGGTCAACAGCAGCTGCAACCATTTCTTGCAAACAGATAAACAAAGAAATTCATGCCACTAAAACGAAACCTCTGTGACCATCTGCAACGGGGCACATAGTAAAACATAGTGTTGTAAGCTTCCTTAAGAGATACAACATGGAATGAAGATAACAAAAAATGCAACACAAACTCTGCGCTATTATAAAAAGTATCATACATACCATCCAATGTACCATGGCTCAGAACCACTGTGCAAGTTCGCACGCTCGTTCGTCATAAGGAAGACATCACTAAGATTACGGAAACCAGATTCATACGGAAAGAACTGGCAGTCTTCACTTGCCACCAATGTTGGACTGTCGTGGGAATAGATTCCACGAAAAAACTCAAAATTAAACGTCTGAAGAGCCGACCAGTTCGACATGGCATCAGTAACAATGACTGGTCGCCCAGAGTAGGCATAACGTTCTTCAAACTGCTCATGGCTCAGCCGAGAAACATGGTCGACTTGTGTTAAACCACAACAAATTCTGCAGTTCACAGGAGGACGGAATAACGTTATCAGCAATGAATCGACTGCAACCAGGCATTCTTCGGAAAACAAACTCTGCAAACCAAACAAACCACTAAATGCATATATTTACATCATTTAAATACACAAAAATCTTGATTCACAATATGACTTTAATGATAAGATATTCTAGTGAAAATTTCTAATAAGGCAACACATTTAGGAAAGAATAACACGGACAAACTGTTTTGCATGTTCACTATGAAATGTTCAAAACATAAAAACTCAAATCTGAGTTCTTAGTCAAGTCACTGTTTTGAGACTTGCAATTTGCTTGGAACTTGCTCATGATGACCCAACTTGACTTGCTACATGCCTCTACTAACTTGCAACTTAACTCGAGACTTGACCATATATCTGAAAATTAACCTTAGAGACTTGCACACATCTCAGTTTAATTCTTGCTAAATCATCAGTCTATTATCGTGACTGTAGAAGACATGCATAATAACATACGGTACCGATGTGACTATATGGACTACAGTCCCAACAAACACAATTACAATGCTAACATCAGTCTGAACAGGCACATTGCTATGCGTACTCTATCATAGTGCTGTTACGATTATCGTAGTTACGATTTTTATCGCGATATTTCAGCATTATCGTATCGTATCGTATCTTTATTGCAATATTTCCCGTGCATGCAGAACGATATATCTGCACGGCACTTGCACTATGCAAGCATGATCGATTCACCACCAGTCTACTCAAGTTTCAGCACGCTTCAATCACACTTTAATCACGTGCCGTGAACGACGTGACACGTGTGATTGCCGTCCGGCGACCGTGGCTGAGCAGCGTCTCCGTCTGTGAAAGACGCTGCAACTGCCTTTGAAGTAACGTGTCACAGGTGGTCTCCATGGCCCGAGCCGTCTTTATGATGTCACAACTCACAATTACCAGCGTGTGTCTACGTTGTGCCTTTCAAGTAACGTACTTTGTTCAGTTTGAATGGAAAATTATAAGAGTATTAGCCTATGTGCAGGCCTTCTCTCCGTATAATCAATGTTGCGATCTTTGTAAAGTCAGACTCCTCACAGACACATAAAAGAATCTTATATGCGCTTATACATTTCATCTGCGCAGAAAGTCCGACGATCTTCATACAACGAGGCAAAGTCCAACTCCGAAAAAAGTGAAAGCATTGCATTAGCATATATAGGCCTATATGTATTTAAATGAAACTCAATAGGCCTACTGAACGTTCATCGATCATATTTATGTAGCAATGCTAAAGTCCAAATCTGACAAACTAAATGTACATAATCCCACATATTTAGTTACATAACATGAACGTCAGAATCCTAGCGACGCAACAGCGATGCAACAGTCACAGATTGTTCATCGGAAAAATGACAGTGTCGGCTTTTAACGGCATATTTCTTGTGCACGTGATACGTCGCCGGCTTTGGAAAAAACGCGCTCACTGGCGACGGATGTTGCTAGCACGCACAACATGGTCTGTGCCACAGAACTAAGAATCAGATAACTAGGCTTATGTTGTGCCCACCAACGCATGGGACAAGAATAAGATGTGCGGTTTATCCGTGCCTTTGCCACGTACGGATCAACTTCAGTTGTACAGAGTCACTTGGTGACGTCGGTCGAAGTCGCAGCGCTAGCCGAGTCGAACTTTGCCCGGCTTTGACGACGCCGTCGAATTACGTGGCGTAGCAACTACCAGACTTATTGCTGACAGACGTCATTCATTATTTGGTAACATCTGTCGCCTACCGGAGAACACACCTGCTTCGCAGGCACTGCAACTGTCAATAGAAGCCCACACCGGCACTCCTCCCGCTGCTGACTGGAAGCGCCTGCCGGGTCGTCCACGGAGGAATTGGCTGCAGCAATTGGAAAAAGACACTGGCCTATCTGTTGGTGCTGCCTGGATCGCGGGCCAGGATCGTTC
>Ga0209149_1001888_pt1 | contig 11220 bp, 5 predicted proteins | sample WorMetTyACAVOLI2_FD_187423 | JGI IMG/M metagenome (GOLD analysis project Ga0209149, IMG submission 187423) | Marine gutless worms symbiont microbial communities from Max Planck institute for Marine Microbiology, Germany - Olavius algarvensis... ...
TAGTCTGTCAACGACCGTCATCAAATTTTCCATATTTTCGGACCCCACTCGCAAACTTTCTGCTCTCCCGCCCGAACTCCGTAGAATACGGTAATTCTAAAACAACTACTTTACTGCCATCGGCTAAATGTACGCGACCACTCTTCCAAGGTCGAACTGGCTGCGACGGGCGTCCATCCGGTTGGCATGATATCGTCACATGCCAGCGTCTAGTTCAGTTTAGGTTTACCTTGTCGTGGTAACTTGTAAGTGTGAATGTGGGAATAATCCAAAGTGAAAAAATGCAAAGCATTCTAAATTTGTGTGAAACACGTCGAAACATGCGTGTGTGACCTCGCTGACGTGCTCGCTCTCGATACTCTGTCTGTTCATCTGTCATACGCCGGTACGATATGAAGACAAATGGTCGTAGGATCAGGAAGTTTTCGACACCGGGTGGTCCACGGACTCCAGTTTTTAGACTAAATTTTGTACGCTAGATCACAGGGGAACACCCCTTGCGAGGGCTCCAAATGACACTGAAGTGGATAAAAATAGCGATAAAACGCAAATTTTCGACCAATAAATCGTCATAACTCGGAAACGATAGAAGATAGGCACACAATTACATGAAAGACTAATAGAAAGCCCTTTATGGGCTTTCGACTGGTATAGATTTCGATGAGCTTGAATGACCTTGAACGACTGTAACGCATCGCCCTGGGGCTCGCTGTGTAAAAGTAAATAAAGATAGACTCATACTATCAGCGGCTAAAAGATTGCTTCGGGTCTGTAGATTTCAGCGATTACAGATCCTGCATAAATTCACAGGGTGAGTGACCCCTAACAGAGTGAGTAACCCCTAACTTGTACCATTTTCGAGATATTTGACGTTGAAGAATATCGTGACCTTGAGGTCACGATATTCTTCAACGTCAAATATCTCGAAAATGGTACAAGTCACATGTATACTTACATGGCAGACTGATAGCAAATCATGATCTATCAAACAGTGGTATTTTAAATGACCTTGAACGATACCTAACCCAGATTTCAAGGGTACGCCATTATTACAGTGTTGTTGACAAATTGAAATCTACTGATCTTGGGTGTTATTTTTTCTCTGTTTGTGTCAGCATATTTCTCTATGCAGATGATATCCTGCTAAGTGCACCGTCAGTCTGTGCGTTACAAAGTTTATTAGATGCATGCGAAGAGTAATTGACGTGTCTTGACATGCAGATAAATACCATTGGTGCACGTAATAATACAGAATGTGCGCGCCTGAGTTTAGCCCAGGGCGGATTGCTACAGTGGGTTTCTCAGTGTCGATATCTTGGTGTATATGGAAGAGCATTCAGATACTTGTATGATCATGCAAATGTCAGTACTTTAAGACGTTTAATGCTATTTTTGCAAAGTTGAACGTTATGCCTCTGAGGAGGTAGTACTTAATCTGTTAAGAATAGTGTTTACCTGTGCTGTTGTATGGCGTTGAAGCGTGTCCTCTGTTAGTCCGCGATAAAAAAAAATCGGATGACTTTACGATCACTCGCTCCTTTATGAAGTTATTTCGTACTGGTTCCGTTACTGTAGTTACTGATTGTCAGAAATTTTCACAATTTTTACCAGTCACTTACCAAACAGACATTCGTACAGTCAAATTCCTTCAGAATTTCTAGTCCAGTGACAACCACATATGTAATTTATTTTCGAAGAAAGCAGAAAATGGCGTGAAGAATATTTTCTCTCAATATGGTATTCGGATCCACAATGTCTATGACCTGAAAAAATATTATAGAGAACACTTTCTTCGGTAAGGACCCGTAAGTAGCATGTCAGGTGATATGATACCATGGTCGAAGACGTGCTAAGATGTGTAAATGCCTGTCTGCTGTGTTAATGTTTGTTTGTTGTTGCTTTCACTGTTTGTTTTCTTGCTTGCCGCTCTTTCTGAACGAATAAAGATCTATATATTATTCGACATTGAATATCTCGGAAACGACACAAAATAGACATATGGCGACTACAGACATTATATATGTGGCCTTTTGAATTTACCATCGCCGATGACTTTGATCGATTTTCAAGATCATTTCAGTAATTTTTGTCTGAAAATAAGTGTGACCTAGTGTGACCTAGCCTACTTCGATCTAACGAAGGATGACGTTGCCGATGACAGTGAGTGACGTACCTTTGAAGGTCATTTCAGGTACTGTGAACGGTTTCGTTGTCTGTATCTCAAATATACAGCGTATACGAGTATAATGTACGAAGTCAGTTACAGCGGTCGGACGTCATATGTGAGCAATTATTTCTGTACTGTCGCATTCGACTGGAAGGACTGTTATGTGATGCTGAGCGCGACCTGTTAGCGATAGCTGAATTTCTTGTTAATACCTATAGCACCACCGCACTTTCCTGATACTTGCTGTTTGGCACCGCGGTCCTTCGCGGAGGTATAAATTACTCTGGGAGTGGTATCTAGATTAACTCTCGTTTTCGACATTTTGGTGATTATCCCAAAACTAGGCCTAATACAACAAATAAAGCATACACGAAACCGGAATTGGTTTATTTTACATGTATAATGATCAACAACATACCAAGAGATAACGCTGCACTGCTACTTATACTTTGACAGCGATATTGTATACACCGTGTCTCAAGAAATGTGACCACCTTTTTGAAAGTAAGTTAAACTAGAACACTGTCCTTTTACAAAGATTTTTGGCAAATTTATTACTAAGACTATTATGGCCATCGCCAGGTATTTTAGTTTGCCACCTCACCTATTTAGTGCAGCTATTTTACCTTGGAAAACTGTCAAGACTTAAATATCATGAATTTAGCCTTAAATTGGCGATTTTTCCAATGCTACAATACTATGATATTAACTGCAGAACTGTCACCATATTATTTACTTACTTATTATTCAACTTACGGTTTATAATAGAACAATAACAAGATTTATTGCAGACAAGTGAGAGATGCGATTGGCTTCAGACAACAGCTTACAGCTGAGCACGACGTCGTTTGAAGCATTTGAGCTGGATATTGTGGTGAATTATGCTGTGCACATTTGAACAGAAAATGGCAATTTCACACGAAATCTCACGAGCTTATCGGTGCCTTTTTGGATAGTCCTCCTGCCTGAGCAAAAGGTCCTCCAGTGCTAAGCGCCAAACGCGGTCTACCGCTGCATGGTTTCCGGACAATTGTACATGTAGGCCTACCCGTTTTGCGGATTCTCTTCAGCAGACTGTCGATGCTTCCAAGTTTCCAACCCTTGTCGGGCAATTCACTCAATAGCCTTTGTGCACCATACTGCTTTGACAGATAGAAATTTTTAATTAGAATCGCACCTTCCTGTGAAATTTTCATGATGTTTAATTTTTACTGATATTTAGGTCTTGATAGTTTCCCAAGGTAAAGTAGGTGCACGAAATAGGTGAGGTTGAAAAATAACAACATCTGTCACTGGCCTATACTCTTGGTAATATGTGTGCCAAATTTGTTGTAAACAGACAATTCTAGTTAACTGATCGTTGAAGACGTAGTCACATGTGTTTTGAGACACACTGCATGTGTGCATGCATATTTTGTAAATCACTCAGCGTGTCAAAAACATTAAAGCTCTGAATTGTGTTGCTTCTTAGAACATATTGTAGGTGATGCCTACTGCTGGGATAATAACGTTACATTGACACAAGTTTGTTTTCTTTCATTTAAATAAGGTTTTTGAATAAATTATGACTATAAGTCGGTGATAACTAAATCACCAGTTGCTTATGTAGCCCTATACTCGTCTTGCAGTTGTACTTGTGCCACGAATATTTGCTACATGACTACGCCGATCTATATCGTCCATGTCTTACTGCATATAGGTACGTACGTGTATGTACATACAATAAATACAACGCAGTTCTAATACTTGTCAGATGTGTGCAGTGCTGTCGAGCATATACAAAGCATGACGTTCCAATGCACGTATTATTTTGTTAATATCATAAACCGAATATCGTACGTGACCAAGCAGGTGTTGCGTGCGTGGAACGTACTTATCAACGTCATGTAGGGCTAGGCTACTTGTAGACCGAATGGCATGCGTCGTGACGTCAGCTGCTTCGCTGTAACGTGGACAAGTTATTCGGCCGTTGTTCCTTTCGCAAATGCGTTGAAATGTATTGACTTCTAAAGCCAGACCGGCCAACTGACCCGCGCCAGGCGGGTCAGACCAATTTGAATCTCAAACCCGCTTAACCCGTGCAGTCGCTGAAGACCCGCTTCAACTGGTAAATGGTTAAATTAAATAATAGGTTAGCGACGAAGAACCGTGTAGGGCTACAAAAGTTATTTTACCGCAAATCGTAATAAAAACAAGTGCGTCAGCAAGACGCATATCACAAACGCAGGGGTGCAGTTAAAACTATGTGCAACACCTCCGCTCCCTTTTCAAGGTCAACATCTCCGTTGCTGATTGTATGCCTCTATTTAGCCTCCTACTCAAACCTATTAAAATTAACGGCATATGCAGATGGTGGACGACGAATATCTGGTCGATCACCGCTGGATCGTCACAATGTCACGTGACCACCATTTGGACGACCGTCTTACAATGTAGATTATACCACGTCAGCAACGACGGTGTAGGCTCTATACACAATATTCACCGATCCGTGGCCACGGTGGATATTGTTAAGCCACCGCTCGCGACAGCGATAACGGCTTAATGCGTTGGGCCTGTCCATCTGTTCGTCTGTCTGTCTATCGCCAAAATGCGTCCACTAAAACGCGATTTTCTTAAAAACTAAGCAATTTAGAGCTATGGCCTCTGTTGACAACCTTTAGAAAGTTCTACATTGGTTTTTTTTTCATAGAACCCGTTACTGGACCCTTAAAATCCAAGATGGCGGAGATCCGCCATGTCGAAAAGCGACCTGATGTCATTTTTTGCCGTGGGTAGTCCTATTAGGATGAAATTTGGCAGACTGGTGTGCAGTGACATGCGGTCTGGGTGATATGGTCGAAATCGAAACCGGAAGTAGAATTCCAATATGGCCATCGTTTGTTTTTCCAAACCGGAAATAGTTATATCTCAGCCGCGGAATGAGTTATAACTACAGAATTTGGTTTGCTGATAGATAAGGACCTTCTGAAGAGAGCGACGTCACCAAATGCGAATACGGAAGTAGAATTCTAGTATGGCGGGTACTGTGGACGAAATTTGGTTGCCTGATGCGGAATAGCACGCCGATTACTATGATATGGTCGAAGTAGCAACATGAAGAAAAATTCCAATATGGCGGACGTTTGTTTTGCCAAACCGGAAGTAGTTATATCTCAGCCGTAAATTGATCTATGTCGACGAAATTTGCTTTGTAGATAGATTTTGAAGTTCGGAAGAGTCTAGTGACATTAAATTCGAAACCGGAAGTAGTACTGCGCCACCGCGGCTGTCATCTTGAAATTTCTTAGTCTGCCGTGGATAGACCGATTTTGGCGAAATTTGAGAACTTGGTTCAGAGTAGCACTCAAATTACTGCGACCTGGTCAAAGTCGCAAAGGGACGAAGAATTCAAATATGGCGGACGTTTGTTTTTTCAAACCGGAAGTAGTTGTATCTCAGGCACTGATTAAGATATGTCGATGAAATTTAATTTGCGGAGTGATAATATCACTCTCCACCTTCGGTGGAGAGTGATATAATCAAATACGAAGCCGGAAGTAGTATGGAGCCGCCGCCATTATCAAATTGTATATGACGTTATTACTCCGTTGCGGGTGGCCCGATTTGGACATAATTTGAGAGTCTGATGCAGAATAACACGCCAATTACTGTGATATGGTCGAAGTCACAACCGGAAGAAAAATTCCAATATGGCGGACGTTTGTTTTTCCAAACCGGAAGTAGTTATATCTAAACTGTAAATTGAGATATGTCGATGAAATTTGGTATGTAGATAGATTTTGAAGTTCGAAAGAGTGTGACGACATTAAGCACGAAACCGGAAGTAGTACTGCGCCACAGCGGCTGCCATCTTGAAATTGCATACTACGTCATTACTCCGCTGCGGCTGGCTCGATTTGGCGAAATTTGGGAACTTGATTCAGACAAGCACGCAAATTACTGCTATCTGGTCAAAATCGCAAAGGGAAGAAGAATTCCAATATGGTGGACGTTTGTTTTTTTTTAAACCGGAAGTAGTTATATCTTAGCCATGATTAAAATACGTAGACGAAGTTCGGTTTGCGGGTAGATTTTGACCTGCGGATGAGAGTGACATCATCAAATATAAAACCGGAGTATTATTAAGCCACTGCTGCCGCCATCTTGAAATTGTATATAACGTCGTTACTCCATATCAGGTGGCCCGATATGGGCGAAATTTGGTAGCCTGATGCAGAATATCACGCTGATTACTATGATGTGGTTGAAATAGCAATCGGAAGAAAAATTCCAATATGGCGGACGTTTGTTTTCCAAACCGGAAGTACTTATATCTCAGCCGTAAATTTAGATATGTCGTAGAAATTTGGTTTGTAGATAAATTTTTAACTTCGGAAGAGTTTAACGACATTAAATACAAAACCGAAAGTAGTACTGCGCCACAGCGGCTGCCATCTTGAAATTGCATACTACGTCATAACTCTGCCGCGGATGCAGACTATCACGCATATTACTGTGATCTCGTCAAATTAGCAAAGGGAAGAATTCCAATATGGCGGACGTTTGTTTATTCAAACCGGAAGTAGTTATATATCAGCCACGGATTAAGATATGTCGATGAAATTTGGTTTGCACCTAGATTTTGAGCTACGGAAGAGAGTGACATCATCAAATACAAAACCGGAAATAGTATTGAGCCACCGCTGCTGCCATCTTGAAATTGTATATGACATCATTACTCCGCAGCGGGTGGCCCGATTTGGAGGAATTTTGGAAGCCTGATGCGGAATAGCAAACCGATTACTATGATATGGTCGAAGTAGCAACCGGAAGAAAAATTCCAACATGACGGACGTTTGTTTTTCCACACCGGAAATACTTATCAGTCAGACATGGATTGAGCTATATGTACGAAATTTGGTTTGCTGATAGACATTACCTTCCGAAGAAAGGGACGTCAGCCAATCTGACACCGGAAGTAAAATTGCGCCTCAGCGTCCGCCATCTTGACAATCGGTATAACGTCATAACTCTACGAAGATGGTCCAATTTGGATGAAATTCGACGGCGTGGTGCAGAGTGACATCCCAATACAGTCATATGGTCCAAATCGAAACCGGAAGTAGAATTCCAAAATTGCGGACGTTTGTTATTGTCAAGCCGAAACTAGTGATATCTCAGCTGTGGATTGAGCTATAACTTGTAGCCTACAATGTAAAATTTACAAAGTGCCAGCAATGTACAAAAACTCACGAAGAATGATGCCTAATGTACTAAATACTGATCTTATGCTTAGTGTACCAAACACAACTGGTGTAGTGTACCAACCGGTGTACCAAACGTCGAGTGCACCAAAGTGCAACAAATGTACCAAAACTGACTAGGAATGAGTCGTAGTAGCCTACTAAACACTGATTCTGACCTCAGTGTACGAAAATGCAACTGGTGTACCAGAGGTAACGACTGTAACAGATGTGCCGACAATGATCAAGAATGATCTATAGTGTGCCTGAAGAAACATCTGAGGCACCGTAGCGGCCAATGTGTTAGAAAATCGCGAAATATATACATCCCACCTGTATGGAACGCCCCCGTAGCGGGTGACTTCGTCGGAATTTCGCAAATACATTGTAAAACTAGAATGATTGGGCCACCGCACATGCTCAAGAAACTATGATGATATGTTAAGCCATTTCGACAGAATACCGAAACGTGACAGACAGACAGACACACAGACAGATGGACGGACAGACAGTTGCTGTGCTCACAATAAAACCGGCTAACATAGTATAGTATGAGTTTCGAGCTTACCCATATTATAGGGGCCTACTCACCCAACTGTTGTGCATCGTAGCGCAATCTCTATGATTAGGCTACGAAACGTCTGTCAGACTCGGCCTAGGCCTACACGCGTGCTTATCCCATAGGTCTGGGAATGTGCGTAATCAATCATAACGTTTCGTGTCATGTAGTTTAAAAAGATACCAAGTGTCTGTGTAAAAGCTGATATATCTATAAAAGTAAAACGGCTAGCCTATGCTAATTTAATTAATTTCGTAGAAAATGTTTGCCTATTGTAGTTGTTGTGCTCGTGGAGCCTGAGTTGTACATAACGTCGAAAGGTAGCTACGCACACGCTTAGACGCGATCTTCTTGCTGTATCCAGGTGATAGGTCCACGCCAAGAGCAATAGAGCAAGCATCAGCAAGGTGTGTTGTCATTTGCTCATGAATATTCATCAGATGTGTAGGCGGCCGATGTGTCGGTGTCCAGTCAGTGGACGTGTGTGAATGCATGCCACAGTGTGCTCAGTGTGTTGTGTTGACAGTCTCATTTCGTCTGTTTGCCAGCAGTTAAATGACGTAGAGACAAGTTGTTTGCCGTCACTCTGTTGTATTATAATCGGGTAATAATATATAGCGTGGCTCAAAAAGTGAAACCACTTTATCTGATTATATGATTTTTGGACTGATCGAAAAATAAACAAGGAGGCTAATTTTACTCTTTTTGGATTTTGGTTAATAGAAATCATGCAAATTGGTGTAGACATTTTACATATAGCGATTAATCAAAAAGCGGCCTCACTTTTTGGGCCATCTTGTACAAGCATAGAAGTAAGACGTGGTTATTTATCGTTTTATTACTGCAACGTGTAGGACTGTTCGTAGCTGTACTGACGCTGCGTTGTTGTTTGACTGTGTGTATTTGTGTTGTTAATGTTGTTTGTGTGTTTGATTTGTAACAACTTTATTACTTACGAGTATCACTTATCTTCACACGTTGTAACTTGTCGCACGATAACGATGTCTGGTAAAGATGCAGTGTGATTGTGATTATATTAATTTTTCAGTGGCGGATCAAAGGGGGACCGCCGCACCGGACCGCCCTGTTGGGGTCTGGAAACTTTTTGACACTCAGTTTTCCATGCAACGCAAATACAAGGTCTCGACCTTGTACTTGCCTTCTGTAACAGAAATTACAAAAAAAGATTGAAACCATAACATTTACTACTAGGACGCACGTCGTGATTCATTCCATGCTAGACACACTGGGCAGCTTATATAAAGTGTTCTCTAAAACCCGTATCTGGATTTTATGGGAGAGGTAGGGGAAGGAGGAGTAAGGGACAGAGAGGGGAGGGGAGGGGTTGAAATATGCCTCAGTCTCCCCAGTAATATGAATTGACCGTTGTAGGGCAGTACATAGACAAGACTTGAACGAGCTGCAACTTGGTTGTACGGTCGAGTATGTCGTCACAGCCGACATTGTGTCGTGGTACGTACCAGCCGCTCATCCTCGTTGATCGTACGTCGCCCGTCGTCGCTCGACGTCGCAAGCAAGCGACCATCACCGTCACCGTGCGAGGACATCCACCACCGCGCGTCACTTGGCATGTCGGCCGTAACAGCAAACCAATATCGTCGGCGACGGCGGTCGACAAGTGTTTCCGGTGCGAAGACGACAGCGACGGTCGACACAGTCTGGTTGTGGCGTCAGTGAGTGGCGTGCTTGATCAAGGCCTCTGGGTCGTCGCGGACAACAGTGTCGGACAAGACAGCTGCTTTATCGACGTCAAAACATACAGAGGTTCGTCTCAACAGCTGCTATTTATCTCATCCCGCCGACTGCCGGTAACATATTTGCTTTACCGGTTTCGAGATATTCGCGTTCAACTCGGTGTCTGAGAGGCCAAAAATGGTCCACCCGAAGCCTTGTTTTGACCCCGCATTTGGAAACCCCTAAAGATATCGCCACCAAAAGGGGAGAAGCATTGTCCAGGACATAGCTCTGCCATCGTGCAAACGTTCACGCCGATCGGTGTCAGCGTCGCAGAGATATATGTCGCCAGACAAAAAATACAGTTACAGCGGATAAAATATCCTCCGATACAGCGTATGGCGGATAAAAATTTGTTATAGGTGTGTACTGGGCCAAACTTACGGATTCATGTTGAATTATGGAATATTTTATTCAAGGTCAAGGTCTTTGTGGCCGTAGGCGTGAGAATGGATGACAGAGGCGGAGACGCTTGCAGCATTAGCGTTTCTGAGAACGGTGCCATAAACAGAAGCAAAACTGTATAAGAAACAACTCGGAAAAAACTTGAGACTTTTATAAAATAAGTAAGTAAATATTCATTCTGTCCAGAGGATGGGGGTTACAGATAGTAGTTAATGTAGAAGACGAATAGGAAACCAGGTGCGATCTATCGAATGGTAGTATATTCCCGATGATCTTGAGTGACTAACCCATAGCCTAGATTTCAACGGCACGTCAAGGGGAAGTGCCAAATTATAAACGGCATGTAGCGTCGCGCCGCCTCTCTGCGACAGCGGAGCTTGGTTTTGTTTGTTTTTAGTCATATTACGGCAAAACGAATATTCTGAAAATTTCATGATGTTGTAAAACGACTACAACTACAATGTGATGAAATTTTCAGAATACTGCAATAGAACTAGGATCATGCCATGCCAACTTGGGTCAAAGTCAACATGTAGCGCCACCTAGCGAATATCGCAAAACCGGGCGAGGCGTCGTGCATGCACAGTGCTTGTTTGTACATTCAATCACACACACACACTCACACTCGGCTTGTGTTTAGCCGGTCAATTTGTCCATGCTTACCATGAGTATAGGCCGGGTTTCTACGAAAACTTGTGAATCAAATCTAGAAACGCAAAGTGCTGACGCGTAGTGCAGCGTAGGCAGTGAGTATAAGAATTATAAGCAGATAACCGCACAAACGTGCATGGATAGGACGACTTATAAGGCGCATAAAGCGGTAAAGCCCGCCAACTAACAGAACCTAAAGCATATAAATGATTTCGCCTCGGCGACAGACAGCAGGCGATGTGTTGTTTTTTGGTCGACTCTGTTTGTTATGGTGTTTGTAATGTTTTGCTTGTTTCTATATTGGTTTGTTAGCAACATTACGGCAAACAGTTAGGGTAAGGGAGGGTATTTTCGCCACCTTAAGCTTTTTATGTTTTATCAAGCTTGTGGTATAATGAATTGTAACCATTTGTGTATGATTAATTGTGTTTGACCTTTGCATACAACATATATGTTAT
>Ga0209149_1001889_pt1 | contig 11216 bp, 5 predicted proteins | sample WorMetTyACAVOLI2_FD_187423 | JGI IMG/M metagenome (GOLD analysis project Ga0209149, IMG submission 187423) | Marine gutless worms symbiont microbial communities from Max Planck institute for Marine Microbiology, Germany - Olavius algarvensis... ...
AAAAACCCCAACACCCCCAAACCCCAAAACACCCCAAAACCCCCAAACACCCAAAACCCCAATATCTCTGAAATGGCTGAACGCAGGTTCCCGAAACTTTTACACGTAATAGACGGTAGATATTAGCTGTACTTAGAGAAGATAATATTTGTTTTTTCCTTGTCCACCATAAACTACAAGGTGGGTCAAAAAGTGACTACATTTTCCATATTTTCGGACCCCACTCGCAAACTTTCTGCTCTCCCGCCCGAACTCCGTATAATACGGTAATTCTAAAACAACTACATTGCTGCCCTCGGCTAAATGTACGCGTTCACTCTTCCAAGGTCGAACTGGCTGCGGCGGGAGTCCATCCGGTCGGCATGATATCGTCACATGCCAGCATCTAGTTAATTATAATGTAACAGTCCGACCATTTTGAGGAAAGCTCACTTTAAAATTAGCAGCAAGCGGGGCGCTGCAGGAAGTCGAAAATCTTTCTGGTAAATCTTTAAAATGTAAGTATAAAATTGTAAACCTTACATCGTTTGAGCCATTTGACCTGTAACATTCGGACATTTTTAGGAGGGGAAACTTAGAGCTAATGGGCGGGCACGTTTTCCCGTTTTCCGCCTCCTTACGGTTACTATTACTCGTCTTACTTTTTTACATGAAGCATAAGCACGACACAAAGCTTCTAGGGCAAAACCTAACATTACTGATTACTTAAATACACGGGCGTAAAACTGATGTAAAATCTGAGGAAACGTCTTTCACAACCCTTACTGTCACGATTCCGGTCATCCATCGCAAAAAAGCGTCACTGCAGTGAGTGAGGACTGAGGAGGCGCATAAAAATTGAAGAACGAATAGCACATACAACAAACTCGATTGTCAACCCTTTATGGGCACATTAAAAACCACAGAACAACGGACCGTTATACAGCAACACGCTAACTGGTACACTGGCCGTTTATTAGTGGACTGTGAAGAGGGGACTGGGCGGGCTGCGGCCCCGCCCAGTCCCCTCCTCGCTGTACCAAATGTCCACCCATCAACGGCCAGTTACCAACTTCATTGATGTTCTCTATAATTGCCTCTGCACTCCAAAGGGTTAAGCAAACAATCAAATGGAATTTACTACTACTATAGGCCTATGAATAAATTATTGTTCAAAATATTCGGGACTATGTTCAAAGACTATTATACCGAAATTTATAAATACTTTGACACTGATGCGGTGAAAGAATAAGTCCTCCACCGTATCAGTGCCAAATCAAGGAAAGATATGAAAGACTTCGACTTACGCTAGCGAGACTACGATGAAATCGAGCCAGTTCCAGGCATCTCGCAGGTACGTAAATTCAGTTAATAGAAAGCCTCGAGCCAAGACCTTTACGATGCCTTCGATAGTATAGATTCCGGTAAATGTCTCCCTTGACACACAACAATGGCAGTGTAATTTATTACAATTATCCTAAATTGTAGACTATATTAAATAATATTGATTAGTGGCACCTTTTTATCGGGACATTATGTAGTTACGGGCCTACTTCCGTTTAATATAGAAAATATCGAATGCTGAACTACAATTACAAAGCGTGACTCTATCACGGCACGAAGTCGGCAATGATTTGCTCTCAGCCGTTCAGAGATGCTCTCAGGGGGCAGCATGATAGTCCATGAACTTCATTGATCCGAGAACTCGATTAGACGCTGATCGTTATAGGATGGAGTGTCTACTGGTGATGCACGCATCACTGATATAAAAAAATCGTGATATTGCAAGTGAAGATACATAGACCGTCTCAAAACACACACATACACAACTTTATTCGCCAAAGAATGGCAGATACAAAATATAGACATAAATGTTAGAAAAGAAAAATGTATATACAAACAAAAAACAATAAATAGATGTAATCTACGATTAATATGACATAACTTCACCAATTCACTACATTTACTATTATTATTTTCGGTTTTCTCAGTTGACTACTACTGTTGCTATGGAAACAACACAGCTGATTCTACTAAGCCGATTTAAAAACTTTTATCGTGGACAATAAAGAATTGAATAAAACCTACACCTACCAAAAATAATTATTCGTAAATGTTGTGAATTGGTGATGTTATGTCATACTAATCGCAGGAGTCGATTTTTGAGACAGTGTACATTTTCGTGTGCCGTAATTGAGAAAATAATGAGCTAAGCTGTCACCAAGACGAGCCGAACGTTTTTAAAAACATTTTTCGTCACTTTTGCACGCAAGCCACGGAGCTATAATTAGAACCACCAACCACACTGATGGAGTAAGTAAGTAAGTACGACAGTAGTAGCACTGGGCATACATGTATGTTCGGGCGTAGGCAAATTACCTTTAAAATTTTCGAAAAATTCCGAAACTGCTGCGACTATTTTAGCAATATCGTTTTTTTTGCAGAAGACCCACGTCGCTGGCCTAACAGCTGGCATAAACAGATGCTAAAAAAGCCATCGTTTCGGTACAGGAGGTTCAGTGGCGCATCCAGGCACTGGCGGACCTTTGCGCCACCAATTTTTCTTTGACTACCCAACTCACAAGCCATATACATACGTGTTGCACTGTAATAATTTTTGCCTTATGCACACTGGAAATTATACACTACTATAACCAGATGTGCTTTCGACCATCCTGTCCAAACCGTGGACCAACGTGAACTTCGTTTTGCGCTCTTAACACGTCCTCACGCCACAGCAAGTCGCCCTTGCAAAATGGCACGCAAAGATAGGAATACAAACTTTAAAAAATACCACCTCCTCACACTTAATCGCCGCTGTGCGCCTACGGCGCTCGACATCCGCCTCCCCCTTCGAAAATCCTGGATCCGCCACTGAGCACGTTTGTTACAGACAGACGGAAAAGCGATTTCAGTAGTCGAACGTTACGACGTAACGCTCGGCTAATTGCTGTCGGGCCACTTTCTCCTCTGAGCACTGTTAAGTAAGTAACAATGTACTGATTAAGGTGACACTATCATGTCAAAGACATTGCAGGGGCACTGTACAAAATTAAACGAAACAAAAAAACACAAACAACGCGCGGCAGCCACAACACGGCGCCAAGTTCCGCCAACATCCGACTCTCTTGTATGCATATGTTTGTAAACGGACTGTAAAAGTAAAGTTTGCCGTGCGATTTTACCACTCTCCGGCGAGGTGTTGTTTATAGCCGTCTGTGTTTGTTTATTACGATGTTTGTTTGAAACTGTCATGCGACACAATTAAATTAATGACTTTGAATCGTTTGCCTGTACTATCACGGAACTGCTGTTGCTGCTGCTGCTACGGCAACGGCCGATAGCTAGCGTCGCGCGTCTTTTGTGGTCAGAGATTGCTGAGACGAGTTTAGTTGCCGTGGTGCTGCCGTGATTGTCGTGTCGATTTTATACTGTCATTACCTTGTTCGTCTTTTGAGTTAATTCCTCTTAATCATTACAACAACAAGGAGATTTAAGGCACAGGTCATATAGATGACAAAACCACGTTTATGTGCTAGCAGCATTACGGGAAAATGGTAATAGCTATCGTTACGTCTGGCTGGGTGGCTGGCTGGCTGTATGGCTGGATGTCTGTATATAACGTTCGTGCATTGTGTCGAAACGGCTAAAGATACAACCGTAGTTGCTATGGAATGCGAATAGGAAATCAAGCTTTCGAATGGTGCCATTTTCCACGACTTTGAATTACCTCTAACGTAAAGATTTCAATATTCTTCATTCGACATCCAACAGCTCGAAAACGGTAACACTTACAATACTTACATGTAATACTTACTGTGCTTACTTACTGTAATACTTACAATGGCATACCAATATTAAGTCGTACATAATCTATAAATCGGCGCCGTTTTCAGTGACCTTGAACGACCCGGACTTCAAGGTCATAACAGTATTCGACGCTGAATGTGTCAGTATCGGTACAAAATAGACACGTATTTAGGCCTACAATGGATAACTAGCAAGACCTTGCACGCGCCCTACTCATCGGTTTAATTTCAAATGACCTTGAACGATCTTGAGTGACTTAGAAAAAAATTTAAGGACACGAAGTACCGCGCGGCTTCTTTGCGACAGTTGAGCTTCTTGTTTAAATTTCTAAAGTAACGATAAACACCGTTTATTTTGGTGTCACAGCATTCCGATGGACACTATTCTATCGGGCATTTTTTGATAACGCACATCTCTATTGCGCGAGGAAACGGCGGAAGATAAAAAAAGAGTGGATGCGGCGCGTGCTGTTGCGTTTGAAGCCACTGAAACCGAAAACCGCCAGTATTTGATGCCTGCGTCCATCAATACTCCCGAGACGTAATTACCGGTATCAGTTTGCCACTGAAAGCAGACAGGATAGACAGTGTTTATCACTGATGAAAGCAGACGATCCTCATCGCTGGACGGCGGCAAAATAATACCACTCGATGCACACAGCATAATGTATAGTCTACACGAGCCGTAGACAGAATTACTTTGCACTTCAGGCGGCCATAAAATACATCGAACGAACACTGTAGGCCTAACACAGATTACAGGAACTTAGCTATCGCAAACAGATCGCGCATCAGCTGCGCACACAATACGTCGAGGGCATCGTGACCTTGAAATCGAGGCTGGGGTTATTGAAGATCATTGGAACGGCACCATTCGATAGACCATACACGACTTACTATTAGTCGAGTTATTTGACGCTGAATATTATGGTGGCCTTGAAATATAGGTTAAAGGTCACTCAAGGTCATCGAAAATGATACCATTCGAAAGCTTGGGTGCGGTTTCCTAATCGCCTTCCATAGTAACTATGGCGCTATCTTGTATCGTTTGCGAGATATAACGACTTATTGGTCGAAAATCGCGAAATTTTTATACCCAACCTGTATTTAGCGCCCCACAGGTGGTGACTCCTTCGGAATTTCGCGAAGATGTTTGATACTCGTAAAACTAGAATGACAATAACCTTGAGTGATCTTAAGTGACTTAGCGAAATATTCAATGGTATCTTCGCGCGGACTTTCTGCGACAGCTGAGCTTCTTGTCCGTATGTTGCTAAGGCCGTGGTTACAAATTCAATATAACAAAATGAAAACAAAATGAAAACAGTTTGGCAAATGTTTTATTTTAGTTTTATTGTAGTTGTAACCATGTACGGCTTCAAGTATCAAAACTCGCTACAAAGGCAATGATTGTTGTCATTATATTAAGCAGTTCATTTTCACCGTAAACTTCGAGTGGAGTTCTCCTGGCCTGTTCTCCGCAAGTTTTAGTAGACGAAGGCACCGACGTTACTTAAATCTGCACTTATCACGATGTCGTTTTGACATGACAAAGTTAAGTGCTGCTTACTTACTTGTGGTTGTGCAGCACAATTTTCGCTAAGTGAGATTAACGCCCGAGTTAATCTCTAGGCCTACTTAAAGATAAAGTATGGTTAGTGCAGTCGGCCCTAAGACAGCCCTAAAGGGGTGTTTATAGCGACACAACTCAACTCAACTCAACTGACCCAGTTGAACAGCGTACAGCCAAGTCAGTCGTGTTTTTGTTTATGACGTCATGACCTACAAACTGAGTCAAATGGGTCACTACGTTCATTGATAGGTGACAGTTGTTCACGCTGTGAACGTGTCGACAGCTCGACGTCGAGTTGAGTTGAGTTGAGTTGTGTCGCTATAAACACCCCTTAACAAAGACGTAACTCCGCCAAATTCTTACAGAACGCCTTATCACTTTCTGTCCCTACCCTTCCCCTCTCTTTCCATTCATTCTTTCCTCTTTCGTTCAGCCTCTTCCCCTCCCCCTTCCTTTCTATCTTTTTCCTGCCGCTCTTATGTAGCTAACTAAGGGGTATGGGCGGATCGAGCCCCTGCCAAAATCGAATTTGGTGCATTGTAAGCGTAATGAGGACGCATTTGTTGATTATAAGTATAATGATGTTGACGTTTGTGCATCTGTAAGTGGATAAATATGCGGTGTACAAGTAGAAAGAACAGGAACAAAAACAGTAGCATTGATGCAACGGAGAAACTACAAGAGCTCAGCTACTGCCGAGGATGGCCGACCGTACGAGAGCAGTTACGACTTTGTTTACATCGGAGTTGCGTAGAATATTTAGCAACCGGTAATTTTTATTTACTGGCCTAGCGGTCCGCAAATTTTGGGCGAAAACCACTTTAACGGGGGCTAGTTCCCCCCTCAGTGGGGGGATTCGGACCTCCGTCTAATACATGGTCACTGTTGTCCAGGGCAAGGTGTGTGCCAAAAATCATCCCGATCGCTTAAGCCGTTTGGCCACAGTACACTGAGTACACCAACGTTACAGACAGACGGACGGACGGACGGATTTCCTATGGCATAGGCCTAGACCTAACGGTCGGCCAAAAACCAACAGAAAGCGACATCGAACGCAAAGCTAGGCCGAACGTCACGCCATAAAATATTCATACATAACGTTCTTAATAGCATTAAATGACATTACGAGTCCGTGACGGTATGAGTCTGTGAAAGAACTCCAGTTATTTTGTTTTTATTAACGCTTTAATGGGCACATTAAAACCGTAGAGCAACGGACCATTATACAGCAATACGGTGATTGGTACACTGGCCGCTGATGGATGGGCTGTTACGTTTGGTACAGCGATGAGGGGCCTGGGCGGGCTACGGCCCCGCCCAGTCCCCTCATCGCTGTACCAAACGTAACAGCCCACCCATCAACGGCCAGTGTACGAACTTCATATTATTCGATATGGCATAATAATTCCCAGTGCCCATTAAAGGGTAGATTTACCTTTCGGCTACATGAATGACATTATAAGATGGTCACTCTACAGTTGTATGATAGGTAGAAATAAGTATTTAGACTTCAAGTATAGCAAGCAAGCAAGCCAGTAGCCTTTAATAGTGACCAATGACAATCGCACTAGTGTTACAATATAGCAATAAAGGAGCACAAATGAAATTGCACAATTACACAAACTAATTACACTAGAACAAATACCACAAATCAGAGTAAAAAACAGTAACTATATACAAGTGAATAAAATGGCAATTAAAAATTAGATATACAGTTGAACAGTAAAAACGTAGCAAGGCTACACACACAAAGTTTGTAAAATAAAAGTAACATTATATTATAGGTGTACTATTAACTCCATCATATGATGGATAAATATCATCCTGTCAGCATTCAGTGAAAAATGCTGTATGGTACATGTAGTGTTTTGAGCATTCATTATGTTTTAATGTTTGACATTGGTTTTTTCTTCACTTTTTTTCTCTGCACTCTGTTGCGAATAAAGATACTGATTGATTGATTGGTTGATTGATTGATTATATCAAACTTAAATAATTATAATTATGTTGAGTTTGGATAAAAATCTGGAAAACATATAGCATACTCCTCTTCCAATACAACATCTGATGAGTATACAGATCCCCGTCATACTCAGGATTTACGACCTAGGCCTACAAGCTCAGTCGACTATAAATGCCTCTTGCTAATCGCATTAAGGGTCATTCGCTGGCGTAAGTGGCAGGGCAAGAATACTGGATAAAGTGTGCCTCGACTGAACAGGAAATGAGCTTTAAGCTAGGCCGAATGGCTTCAATACCGCTACAGCCTGAAAATCTTTGGTGTAATAGATTATACGCTGAAAGGCGAATGTGGCTGAACTTTGTGGTCGATGCATTTTCCGCTCAATATGTTGGTCACGCTCACCACCAAGTTTTACCGCGCGATGCTATGCATAGCGCCGACTACGCTGTCGCAAGATGTCTGTCTGTCTGTCCGTGTGTCTGTCTGTCACACGCCGGTATTCTGTCGAAACGACTAAACATATCCTCAAACTTTTTTACTCTCGGGTAGCCACACCATTCTAGTTTTTCCAGATCAAATGGTATGGCAATATTCGGATGAGGACCCCCCCCCCTAATGGGGCGTCGAATGCAGGTGTATGAAAAAATCGCCAATTTTCGGAAAATATCTATCTTTTTCTCGGAAACGATGCAAGATACAGCCATAGTTACTATGGAATGCGAATAGGAAACCGTACCCAAGCTTTCGAATGGTACCAGTTTCAATGGCCTTGAGTGATTTTGAGTAACTTAGCGAAATATTCAGTGATACGAAGCATCGCGCGGTCTCTCTGTAACAGCTGAGCTTCTTGTTCTGTTCCTCGCAGCATTCCAGTATAGTGATTTTGCACTCGCATTGACTTTAACATCGTTTCACATTGTATTACACAATAACAGTAACTGCGATAAGCTGGTCCAGCGGCACACTCCATGCAGAACTCTGCGGTCTGCCTCTGCCAACCGTGTCTCTGCTACTCGTTGTAACATCTCATCTCATGAACTACTCGTACACGCGACGAGCCACTCTAGGTGACCGTGCTTTTCCAGTGGCCGCTGCACGGGCCTAGAATGCATTGCCTACGTCGGTCAGAACATCGTCGCCGTACTTGGCGTTTCATCGCCAGCTGAAAACACTGCTATTCAAAACATCCTTTGAAGACCGGGCATGATTGCGCTATCTATTTGTTGCACAGCGTTAACTGCAAATTTTGACATACCGTTTTGTACAGTGCCCCTGCAGCATTTTTTGCGATAGTGGCACTATAATCTTAACATTTATAATAATAATAATAATTTGGCGCTCGAGGTTTCGCTCGGCAGCTACTGCTATCTGGAATAGTCTTTCCACTAACGCCCGTTCTTGCGTAACTCACAACATAAAATCTCATCTTTTTCCATTCAGCCTTCGCCACGGCCTATAGCGACCCATCTCAGCGCCGCTGATTCTTTAACGACTATGACGCTCTATATAAATCTATTTACTTACTTACTTGAAAAATCTGGGAGTCGAAAAACATACCCGCCCTGTGCCATAATCTGACGGGGACACGTACTCCATCATCGTGAGATAATAGAATATAGGGTAGGCCTATAGTAGGGTTTAACGTCCCACTCTTCGGGGACGACTTTACGGGTCATCCAACCAACAGTATCATAGAGACGAAAAAGAGAAAAGTGGTAACTTACTCGGTTTTCGGAATCTCTTCTTTGGTGGCCATGAAGACGCAGTTGACAAGGATAACGAGCATCACAAGTATACTGAAACAAGTTGTACGAGTTAAGGCGACATCACACCTCACGCATCAGCATAACAGCATGTGTACTCACGTCATTAATAGGGCTAAAATAGCATTAGTATTAGCGTTAAGATTTTGAATTCACGAGATAACTAGAGGCCTGCCCTGGTGACGCTATTGGTAGCATCGTGGTACGCGCTGCCTGGCTACGGTGATCGGCAAGTCTGGGTTCGAGGCCCAGGCTGGCCGGATCATTGTGTCAGATTATAGCGGCGTATGCTTTGAGATTAAATTCTCCGGCCGGCACAGAGGGTTCGACGGTGTCCTCTTTAATCTTGACGTTGGGCCGTGTATGTAATAGAAGTCATAATATTACATTCATGGCCCAATGGAGGACTAGAAGAAACCAAATGATTTTTTGCTGTTTTTCATGTGTCATTGAACAATGGGCCTTAACAGTGATAAAACTTCTAAGGTGTTTTGTATTAATCACTCTCTATTACTGATCTACATAACCATGTGTCTATCTTGTTTCGTTTCCGAGATATTCAAAATCGTATAATAGTATGCCTTGAAATCTAGGTTAAAGGTCACTTACTCTGCGAATTAAATTCGCAGAGTAAGTGACCTTTAACCTAGCATGTATATAAATTTTATGCATCGCTGAGCTCTACAGACTTGGGACGATGCTATTGCCGCTACGGCTCTAGTTTCGTTCACTTCTGTACAGCGAGCCCTGGAACAAGCTACAGTGAAAGGTCTACGTTGCGGTCCTTTAAGGTCATTCGTGGTCATCGAAACTGGTACCATCGAAAGCCCATAGTCTTCCATTGTAACCAATCGAAAGCCCATAGCCTTCCGTTCCTACATATCCATATCAAATTCCACTGGCCAAAACTTCACGTTGTGGAAGGGACTTTGTACCGTATTCTATTTCCAAGAAGTTCTAGTTATGCTGCGTAATCTTTATGTTTAGGTTTGTTATATATTAGAGTATTTGATTGTTACATTGATTGGATTTGTTTTGAACATCTTTATTCACTACGAATGGTAGAAGAAATAAAAGAAGAAAAAAAATGGAACATCAAACAAACACTTGTGTTGATGTTTAAGTTTGTATGCGTTGTATCATTTCAACTGTTGTGGTTGCATTTGAAATAAATTATCTTATCTTATTTTATTGTAACTATATATTTGTCTTATTAAAGCAGTCCTCATCAAAACACGTGCACTTTGTCGCCTCCGTAATACCGTACACGATGCCTCTGCACGCTGCACCGCGCTTATCACTGCAAGGATATGGATGAGTTAGCAGATAGATGGCGAATCGTCGAATTGGATTGAACGGCGAGAAGAGAAATATGGCGTTGCGCGCGCTGAACCGAAATATCGTCTTGTCGCGAGCGACCACCATGAACACCTGCACGACACCGAATATCAACAGGTTTAGCCACTTCTCTAAATAACTCTGCATTAGAATTACGAAAGATCAAATTTTTAAACACACAGAGCAATCGCATTTTTCTCCTAGTCGAGTTTTTATTTGACGTTATTGATTTTAGTCCGGAGATGACTAGTACAAGTAGCTCTGCTGTTGCAGAGAGGCCGCGCGATGCTTTGTGTCCGTCAGTAGTTAGCTTCAACAGTATAATACCTCGAGCGCAGTCTTTTATTATTGCTACTTAGGCTACTATAGAAAGCGGAATTAACATTCATTCATTTTTTTCAATATCCGAAATAGTTACTTTGGATATCTGAAATACGTATTTTGGATATTCCAAATAAATATCATGGATATCTGAAAAAAACAAGAACTTAGCTATCGCAAACAGATCGCGCGTCAGCTGCGCACACAATACGTTGAGGGCATCTATATGCCCAAATATTACACCATGACCTTGAAATGTAGGTTAGAGGTCACTCAAGGTCATTGTAAGTGGTACCATTTGAAAGCTTGGGTACGGTTTCCTGGTCGCCTTCCATAGTAACTACGGCCGTACCTTTAGCCATTTCGGAGATATTCAGCGTCACAGAATGGCCTGGCGTTGAAATCTGGGTTTGGAGTTGTTCAAGGTCATTGAAAATGGCGCGGTTCAATAGACCATGTATGACTTTCTA
>Ga0209149_1001890_pt1 | contig 11216 bp, 8 predicted proteins | sample WorMetTyACAVOLI2_FD_187423 | JGI IMG/M metagenome (GOLD analysis project Ga0209149, IMG submission 187423) | Marine gutless worms symbiont microbial communities from Max Planck institute for Marine Microbiology, Germany - Olavius algarvensis... ...
TATGCGACGTCGTCAGCGTCCCATTAGCTCCACCCCACCAGGGCAGTCCGCCCGCTGTCCATCATCCAAGCTCCCTCGGATCCCCCACACACAGAATCCAGGCGGCGCTCCTTCATCCCCACCACACTCTATGCCCCACTAGGTGCCCATGTCCACCCCGTCCCTGTCCCAATCCTTGCCGTCGCCCGCGCCTGCTAGTTTTAAATATTTTTGTTAATACGTTTGTTAATTTATTTTATATTAATAATCTGTGGCGCAATAGGCATATATACTGAGTCGAAAGCCTTTTTACCGCGCGACGCGTGTGCATAGCGCGGACTATGCTGTGGCAAGATGCCCGTCTGTCTGTCTGTCTGTCACACGCCGGTATTCTGTCGAAACAGCCTTGACCAACCCCTACCCCCAGTTTCAAGGTCACGCTATTCTTTGACGCTGAATATCTCAGAAACGGTACGAGATACATACATTGTTGCAACAAAATTCTAATAGGGACTTAGGCCCTACTCAACAGTGTCATTTCGAATGATCTTAAGCGACCTTGAATGACTTAGCAAAAATATTCAATGACACGAAGCGTCGAGCGGTCTCTCTGCGACAGCTGAGCTTCTTGTAAACCTAGTTTCGGTTTAAAACCAAAGTTACGAAGGAGGTTTTAGCGAAACCTGAAGTCACCCATTGCTTTAAAACTTGATTTAGCGTTCAGACTAAACTTTGGTTTAAAACCTTAGTTTAAAACGTCGGTTTTAGCGGAAACTTAAAGTGACCTATTGTGTTAGAAGACAGAGAGATAGATAATACACAAAAGTAATAAAAGTTAAATTATTTATTGTTATGTTCAAAAGTACTGCATAGCACTTATTCTCTGGTCGCTAAGGTCGCTGAGAGAATAACGTAAGCCTGGATGTGTACGTGTCATCCGGTTTCGGTTCGTTATGCCGATATCGAATCGAATCGCTATTCAGCCTATTTACCCAGCTCTAGTTCCGTTCCTAAAGCAGTAGCGCCATCTCCTTCATATCAGCCGCATGACGAGGTGGCGGTTTGCTGCTCCTCCCAGTAATGAGGAACATAACGATGTACACAGACCAGTGCTTCCATCTCCCGACGAGAGAAGTGGAACTATGCATCGTTGGTATTTACATCATAATACACCAAACAGCAACCGGCAACGCTGTTAGATACCGCTGCTGTGACTGCTGATCTGACCTTCGGAACAGCGAACAGATCATGCCTCACACACGCTTCATTGTCTCTCACGTCAAAATCGCTCTAGATTTCCTGTGAAATTAGAGATGTTTAGTGTTATTGAGCTTCAAGCACGATGTAACTGAACGATTGTAGTAGTAGTATACTGCGTCCATGCTGAGCTCTCGCAGAAAGGCCGCACAATGCTTCGTGTCATTGAATAATTCGTTAAGTCACTCAAGATCACTCAAGATCATTCGAAATGATACGCTTGAGTAGGGCGTGTGCAAGTCCCTATACCATTGCAACTATGGCGCTATCTTGTATCATTTCTGAGATAAAGCGAGATATTGGTCGAAAATCGCAATTTTGTCTTTGTCCACCTGCATTCGACGCTCCCGTTAGGGGTTCCGTCGGAACACCGCCGTAAGGTTTGGTACGGAAAAACTGGAATGGTATGGCTACCCGAAGTAACACTGTAACAGTAACAGTAACAACAGTGACTTGTAGTGCACCCCTACAAGCAGACCGATGGCGCATTTCAGAGTTCACATAGTGTTCCCGTCTTGTGAAAAAAAGTGAAAAAAGTCTGACGATGCGATTATCCGTTTCGACACAATAGCGGCGTGTGACAGACAGACAGACGGACAGAACAAGACATCTTGCGACAGCACTGTCCGCTCTGTGCGCATATGTATTGCGCGGTAAAATGCAGCAGAACATTTTTAGAGATGGTATTTGTATAAAATATGTATTGAAATGACTGCAGTAAAGGCGGAAGGAGGCTGGACGTACAACTTGAGAACGACGAAGAAAGTATGCTTCAAGCCAGCGAAGGAGTCGAGTAGGCCTAGTTGGCTGACAGTGGACAACAGGTGAATCGACAAGCGACAAGTCTTGGCTGCCCCTCAGGCGCCTCGATCCTCCATGTGTACGACCACGGCCCTCGGCATCTAGATAGTCTACCGACGGCCGTGCACAGTGCGGCCGTGGTTGCGACGTCCTAATAATATCTGCAGCGGGCGGCCGAACATTATTCACTCTGTAAGTAAGTAAGTAAGTTCACTCTTAAAACAAATCGTTCTCAGAGGCTGGTGTAGGCTTGGTTGAAGATATGGGTTTTTAACCCAGCTCTAAATTGGCCTCGACTGATGGGTGCATGCGAGTGCAAATGAAGAAGAAAGAGTGTTCCAGACAGTTGGACAGTTAGGCCTAACAAGTGCGCACCACGGGTAAGCCCCCGCCGCTAGCATAAATTTCACAAGGGGGGTGAAGTTTTTCACGGGGCAGGAAACATCTGGGACACTATTGCGCCGCTGGTCCAGTCAGCCAATTGCCGACAACTATACGCTTTCGCGACAAACGAGCAACCTAATTAGCATAATTAGCATATTAACATACAAAAGAACAGCGCCGTCGCGCAAAGTTCCTGCTCCCCAGTCACATTTGGAGCCCTCGCAACTCGCAAGGGGTTAATCTTCTGGGACACAGGGTCGGAAAGTTGGTTGCAAAAATAAGAATTCCTGGACTATCCGACTGTGAGAACCACGTGATTTTATGAGCATTGTCTTCACAGTCATAGGGTATCGGCTTGTGACGGACAGACAGACAGACAAACAGACGGACGGACGGACGAACAGACTCCGTCGGTCGAATACGACAGTAGAACTAATTGCCCACATATGACGTCCGACCGTTGCATATCATATCGGAACGCGATAAAAAAATTACAATGAAAACGAAAACGAAACTAAACGTAAAAGTTGACAAACACACAAGACGACAATGCCGACCTGCGACGCTTGTCCATCAAGAGCAGGCTCTCGCCAACGCGCCTGTACGAACGCGTCTGCCATGAAGTTCTCCTTCAGCGTGTCGATTTCACCGATCTTGAGAAACACCACGCGAATATAGACAGTGACCTGCATAGCCAGACGCTGCATATTTTATCATCTGACTTTTGTAGATCTCGTAACACAGCCTACAATACGATTGTTTTGCTGTTTTTGGCTCCGAAATTCGAATGTTCATTGGGTTTATCTGCCGACTTTGATGTATTTTATGTTCTGTTTCTGTGCTTCATTTGCACGATTTCATAATAAATATAATAATATATATATTTATTTCGACAAATAAAGGCAGACAAGACTATTTATCTTTTTATTATAAACCTGTTTGATAACCGTTATGGCGGTGTGGTTAGTGGTAACGCGTTGGCCTCGATCAATAGTTGCGCTACGTCAGACTCGGTTAGTATCCGGATGGGTGACCGTCTGTGGACGGGTATACCATCTCGGCATGTAACCAGGCAGCTAGGTCGACTCGGCCTTCTACCCTCTGTGGAACGGTAAAATGAGTATCAGCTTTCGGGCTAAGTAATAATAAATGGCGATGGTGGGTGTAGTTTCTGGCAGCCTGTACAGGTGGACTCACAGCTTAAGTCGTCTGGCTTGGTTTTGGGTCGGCAGCCGCTTGGCGCCATTCGACATTCATCAAATGAACCGGATGAACTCTCGCAATGGCTCTGCCATGATGACAGCACCAAAAACATTGTCGTGATTATTATTATTATTATTTTTTTATTATTATTATTATTCACCAGCACAAGCGGTAGCAAGAAAACAAACAAAATAAAAGAATAAAAAACTTAACGAACTTAACTACATTATCATGTTATATCTTGATGCCAAAATAATACAGTATACCAGTACACAGCATAATTTTTTGGGGAATTTAACCCTCCGATTATCCAATAGTTCGCTTGGCAGTGTAAATTTGGTCTACACGTGACGCAATCATTTAGCAGCGAATTTTGTTGAACTGTTGAATTTTTTAGAACAGAGCAAAATAAGCGATGACTCATCAGTGATCAATGGCGGTTCTACGGGGTCAGGAGCCCATGTTCCCAACTGACAGCCTACCCATGCTGTGGCCCTCTGAGTCAGATAAAGTCAATGACAGTTACATCTAATACATGACAGTGATACCGTGCTCAGCCCCCAGATACAGTAACGGTCACCTCATTGCCCCCAAACTGCAAAGCCTGGAACCACCACTGTTAGTGATCACGAAAGTTTTACATTCTCACAATGCAGCCAAATGTTTAAATTCTAGAACATCACTTGTACGCGATTATTACTTCTTCGCCAACGTTTTAGGTTATATTGATTTCAGGTTTAAGGTTGATTTGATTTGATTTGATATGCAGATGGTCGGTAAATGATGTCGGGTTAGGCTTCCACAGCGCCACAGCCTAATTTCTTAAAATAGGACACGGTGTTATCTATTTCGGCAGAACGCAAAGTCAGAGCGATTAACAGCTGGTCGGAATCTGTAAGCAGGCGCTGAATCACAAGCTGCCAGAGCGGTAACTGAGTGATAAATCAACGAAGGTCTGTTAGCCAGAGACCTTGTAATTTTTTTGTAACGTCTTTAGTGTTACCGCTGGAAAAAGTCGGGAAAACACGAACGCTAAAAATGTTATCTTGAAAACGAATGTACTGATTTTGATGTTAATTGACACAAGTGGTCTATGGAGTAAAAAGTTAAAACACCAAACGATCAGATGATAGATTTGGAGGTGTGGCGGACCCCCTTGGGTCGAGTAGCTTTCCAGTTTTACACTGCAGTTTGTTTTTTATCATGATTCTGGGAAAATACACAATTGGTTTATTGATGTATGGCAGCCTTAAGGCTGGATTAAAATACATGTACATTCAAACAACTGACAATCACACAATAAAATACGAGCCACAGTCATTGGTATAGTCGGAGAGGGCGTAGCATATAAACGATTTTTAAACCTATTAGTCCTTGCAAAAAGTCCTTGCCTGATACAGCTGCCGTGAAACTACAAGAGTAGATCGGTTAGGGCTCAAGGCTCGTGCCTGTTGATTTTAGTATAAGTTGTTGCAAAATTCATACGGCTGCAGGGCGAGATTTGCTGCGTTCAATAATAGTTCCTGACAACGAAAGATGAATACTGCACGAGCAGAACTTTCATTGTGATTAAAGGTGCTTAATTTGTAGTAACTTAATTTGCTAGTGAAACGTTACGCAAAACCGACCAGATACGTTGTTGGCGGACTGGATGTGGATAGTTTTTAAAGTTCTACCTTGTCGCCGCGCTGTCCAGACTTAGCAGGCGACGGTGACGTCCCGGCGCCTGTTTGAACGGTTGTCTCGTTTTTAACGCCCTTTACAGTAAGCTCGCGGCGCAGTCGATTGGTCAGTTGGAGGGTGTGGTCGTTGAGTGTCTGTTCGAGGGACCTCAGAGCGCTGACGAGGGAGTGTGCGGCGTCGTTAGTTTTTCGACGATCAGCCTCCGTTGCCTCATCTTCTTCGTCGTCTGATAACTCGGCGTCATCGTCGTCGCTGAAGCCGTTTCTGGTCGCCGGATGTGTACTGGTGTGACGTCTTCGGACTCGCGATGGCCTGCTGTGTGCCGACGGTACGGAGTCACCAGCAACGTCACAGTTGTGTCCGGCCAGCGTTGCCGCTGTCGCGCCGTTGGACTCGGTACCGCCGCCGTGGCTACCGTCGAACGGATGACGACTTCGACCGCCACCCGAACCTCTACGACAGCTTGTTCCTTGCTCACCGCAGACCGTCAACAGTCGAAACTGGTTCAGGTTCGCTTCCATGCCGTCGAAACGTCGCCGTCAACGTGCAATTCTCAACGACAACCCGCTGTCACCAAACTTCAGACCGCTTCGACTGGTTGACTTGGGATTCGGAGATTCTTCTGTCCTGCGAACAATTTTGGTGCCACAAATTTATTCTACACATCAAGAATTTGTGCAAAAGACGGTTCCAACCCACTGTTGCCGAACCGTTTTCCAAAGTTCCAACTGGCCGCATAAATCGTCATCGACAACACTAGCTAGCAACTGCGACAGGCGACTGCGACTTCGACATACAATCGCGTTAGTAGCCTACACCGTTGCTATGCAGTTGTGGAATTTCTGGCGCCGACTGTTGATTGCTATCTGTTCGTTAACCCTTTAGAGTACAGAGGCAATTATAATGTCACATCGAATAATATGAAGTTGGTACACTGGCCGTTGATGGGCGGGCTGTTATATTTGGTACAGCGAGGAGGGGACTGGGCGGGGTCGCAGCCCGCCCAGGCCCCTCCACGCTGTACCAAATGTAACATCTCTCCCATCAACGGCCAGTGTACCCATCACCGTACTGGTCCGTTGCTCGGCAGTTTTAATGTGCCCATAAAGGGTTAAGTAATTACACAATAGCGATTCAACCTGTCGCTGATCAACACCGGAGGCACCGCTGAAATCGCGTATCTCTGATATTAGAAGCTTATTGCGATGCGCTATATCGACTATTCACATTCGCAATGCTGAAGATGTGCGACTTAGCGCTGTTGTACGTCAGTGCTGTTGCTGTATACAACACGACCCCGATATACGGTCCGTCTCAACGTCGTATCGGCCACACAACCTGTTGCGAAAGAGTTGTCGTAAGCCAAGGATCAACGCATCCCCGGCAGGTCGCTTTTTTGTTTTCCTAAGTTGCTGCCAAACAATAAGAACGATTAAAATTTAGTCCATATAAAATTAGATGAAACTCAAAATTCACGATGAAGTTATGCAACGTATGCATCAGTAAGTTGCCGAAGTAATATTAATAACACTAGAATAACACTGTTACGACAGCGACAGTTATGTTACTTTTCACCATAATTCCGTTACAGTTGAAGACACCATTCCCAGCATACTATACCCACTGTGTCTCAAAAAACGCGCCAACTTTGGCAAGCAGTAGCTTCGACAAGCATGGGTCAATTTTGATAATTTTCGGTCAACAGCATCAGCACAGTTTGAAAAAAATGATATGCATATTTAACTTTCCTTGTACCTTCACGTTTACTTACTTTATTTGTTTTTAAATGGCTGCGATGGAAATGACGCGAAAGAACGTGTTTTTCTCGGTAGACTGTCGATGACTCGGCAGAGCCGATTGTGTCGAGTGTTGGCTCTGAAAAGAGAAGGTTTTAGGCTAGCAGATGTTCAAAGTGATGTCCTTTTGCCTTATACTTGCACGTAATCGTTTTCGCCATTGACGAACTGCTTCGTTGATGACGTTTTGTGACATGCTTGCCCATGCGTTAATGAGGCGCTGCTTCAAGTGGCTGGTCACAGCGGCTGGTATCGCGGACAGGTGATTCTACAATGTACACACGTTCCTGCATCAGTCCACAAATTCTGTAGTCAACCGGACTGTTTGGTGCACACAGATCTGGAGAGATAAAGTCCGGTGTTTCCTGCTAAAGGAGCTGGACTGTTTCACGAGCATAGAGGAACGTCAGAACGCTTCATTTTTGTCGTAGCTATTTAAAAGCAAATAAAGTAAGTAAAGGTGAAAGGACAAGGAAAGTTGAACATATATCATTTCTAAAAGTGTGCTGATGCTGTATACCAAAAATTATCAAAATTAGTCCATGCTTCTCTAAACTACAGCTCTCCAAAGTTTGTGCGTTTTTTTGAGATACAAAGTGTAGATATACTAGTCGCTTAAGCCCGTGGTAGATTAGTCTTTGTTGTTGGCATGCCAGAACTTCGAGACATGCTATCCTATCGTTTTTACCGCACGATGCTATGCATAACGCGGACTATGCTGTCGCAAGATGTCTGTCGGTCTGTCTGTCCGTCCGTCTGTCACACGCCGGTATTGTGTCTAAACGGCTAAACATATCATCAAAGGCCTTAGTTACTATGGAATGCGAATAGAAAACTGTACCAACTGTACCCAAGCGTTCGAATGGTACCATTTTCAATGACCTTGTATGACCTCTAACCCATATTTCAAGATCACACCATTAATTTGACGCTGAATATCTCAGAAACGGTACGAGATACAGACATAGTTACACTGAAATACTAATAGGAACTTACACACGCTGTACTCAAGGGTATCACTTCGAATGACCTTAAGTGACTTTGAGTAACTTAGCGAAATATTCAATGACACGAAGCATTGCGGGTCTCTCTGCGACAGCTGAGCTTTTTTCAGTAGTCCGTACTAACTCAAATTATTTCGGGCTAAGTCCAGGCTGATGACGGACGAAACAACAACTCTTACATTGTCTGCTTGATTTCTACTGGCACGTCCGCCGCACTGTAAGAGTGCGAGGTGCCCATTACATGTTTGCACGGTTGATTGTTGGACATTCGGGTGAATTGTGGCGAAATAGCTGGGTGTATTTACATGCTACATAGCACAGAGATTGATCTAAGTCAAAGTTACATTGTACTGCATCCACGGTTTCTCTGCTGCTTTTTGCCGCGCGGCGCTATGCATAGCGCGGCCTATGCCGTCGCGCGGTGTCCGTCTGCCACGTTAGTGTGTTGTATTGTATCGAAACCGCTATCACATATCCTCGAACTTTATTTCGCCGTCTGGTAGCTCCGCCACATTAGTTTCTTCAGACCAAACGATATCGCAACATTCCGACGGGCACCTCCTTAACGGGGGCGTGGAGTGCAGGTTGGGTATGAACAGATCGCGATTTCGACAAATATATCGCTTTATCTCGGAAACGATACAAGATAGGACTGTAGTTACTGTAGAACACTAATATCAGCTTGTGTGCGATCTATAAAATGGTGCCTTTTCAATGACCTTGTATGACACTAACCCAGATTTCAAGGGCACGCCATTATTCAACGTTGAATAGCTCAGAAACGGTACAAGATAGAGATCTTGTGCCAATGGAATGGTCGAATACTGATAGTGGGATGCCTTACTAAACGGTGTAATTCTGAATGACCTTGAGTGACTTAGCAAAATTGTCAACTACATGGATCGTCGCGCGGCCTATATGCGACAGCTGAGCTTCTTGTTCGATTTCTGCTCACACAGACAGAGCCGAAACTGTATTTACCGAGATCCTGGTGTCGTTTCGTGGGCTGGTCAAGTTGTGTCGGACTATGAAACCACGGTGACCTTAAAACGACTTTGAAAGGCCAAGGCGGGCTGAAAATTTAAAAAGGTGCGAATTGATCCGAAACCGCTAAACGAATCGAACTCATTTTAAGTGGGGTTGCCTTCATCCAGGGCTACATTACATCATTTACATGTATATTCGAAGGGGTCTGGGTGTACCAGGCACAGCACACCTCGTGTCTGACAGACCCTGCAGTTCTTGAAATTTTGATTATCGGACTCACATTTAGTATTGCAACATTATTGCGTGCGTTCGACCCGGTGTTTCAGCAGCAGAACGCGCCAGCATCGCAGCTCAGTGACGACGTATCAAAACTAGCTGTTAGCCGGCGAACTAGGTTATGGGTAGAGAAGCGTCAGACGTGTACGCCCGAGAAAACTGCAGTCGTCTGTGGCCGACTGCAGCCGGCTGCTGCTGCTGCAGCGAGTAACCTTGCAATCTCAGCACCAGGTGTGAGTTCATGGGCGACGAGGCTGGTGGTCGGAATAGCGTCTTTACGGCGCGTCGCGGCTCAGCGGACAAGTAAATGCCATCATTTAGCCGCCGACGGAATGATTGATTGATGTATGCGTCCGTTCCAACGATGACCGCCCATACGCTGCATACGCGACGCGAAAATTAATCGATTTCACAACGCAAATAATTGCAGACGATGCGTCATTAATCCGCGTCAGACGAGAGCTGGAGAAGTGTTTGAAGCACAACATCTGCAGTTGGCATTTCATTAACGTCGTATATGGCATTATAGTTTACACACTAGAAACGTTGGAATGGCCTTACAGGTTACTTGAGGTGATTAGCAATGGCGCACATACGAGCGGAGAAGAATAATAAGGCGGCTAACACGAAACTGCGAAAGATGACAAGAAGCTTTTTTTCTGTTTTGCAAACTTCTGGGTAAATAAAGTGAAGTGAAGTGAAGCTCAGCTGTCGCACCGCGCGATGCTTTGTGTCACTGAATATTTCGCTAAGTCGCTCAAGGTCACTCAAGGTCATTCGAAATGACACTCTTTTGAGAAGGGGATAAGTCCCTATTAGTATTTCGTTGTAACTGTACATTCAGCCTTAATGGCTTGACCTTGAAATCTGGGTTTTGGGTTGTTCAAGGTCATTGAAAATGGCGCCGTTCGATATATCATGTCGTCCATTGTAAGTATAGCTCTATCTTGTACCATTTTCGAGTTATTTGATGTCATGTCGAATGATATAGTGACCTTGAAAAAATAGGTTACGGGTCACTCAAGGTCATTGAAACTAGTACCATTCGAAAGCTTGGGTACGGCTTGCTATTCGCCTTCTGTATTAACTATGGCTCTATCTTGTATTATTTCGGAGATAAACCGAGATATTGGTCAAAAATCGCGATTATTTATACTCTTATGCATTCGACGCCCCCATTAGGGAGGTCCCCGTCGGAGTGTTGCTATACCGTTTGGTAATTGGTGTGGAAAAACTAGAATGGTGTGGCTACGCTACCCGATGGCGAAAAAAGTCTTATACGTTTAGCTGTTTCAATAGAATACCGACGTGTGACGGACAGACAGACGGGCGAACAGACAGACAGACAGACATCTTACGACAGCATAGTCCGCGCTATGCATAGTATCGCGCGGTAAAAATCATAGCCACTGATTTCGTCATTTATTGCCATCGGACAGATGTGTTACAAGATAGCCAGTGGCCAACTAGGCCACGTATTTTGCGGTCAAGAGGTCAGAGATCAAGGTCAATAGGCCTCACAAAATCTTTTGCGCTTTGCGATGCAGTTATGTTTAAAACGGTTGACAACGCGACCATAAATTACTATGTATTGTCTTGTTTCTGTGTGGCCGTTACGAGTTCCTATAATGTTCGCTTCCATGCATGGGCTGAGAGGAAGGTTAACCGAACAGCTTATGCTTTTTCTCTGAAACCTTATAGCGAAACACATTGGATTAAGAATTTTTAAGCGCCTCACTTTACGTTAGTAAAAGAGGCGCTTATTGAGATAGGCTGTGTCGTGACGTCGTTGGTCGTTGGTCGTTGGTTGGTTGGTTGTCACGCGCGTGCACTGTGGCCAAACGGT
>Ga0209149_1001891_pt1 | contig 11215 bp, 11 predicted proteins | sample WorMetTyACAVOLI2_FD_187423 | JGI IMG/M metagenome (GOLD analysis project Ga0209149, IMG submission 187423) | Marine gutless worms symbiont microbial communities from Max Planck institute for Marine Microbiology, Germany - Olavius algarvensis... ...
CCCCCAGACTATAGGATGATGAAACTTGGCGTCCAGGTAGCGAAGGGATGTCACTTTCATGTCGTGAAGACAGAATGATGATATGTGGAATCGTTTTGAGACAGCTCCGGAACGTTACAGACGACAGACGTCATGCTCATGGCATATAGCCAACCGTCTATATAGATAGACGGTTGGCTAAAAACGAAAGAAACGCTCGCAGAATGAAAGATCGACCGTCTAAATTAATCATTTTCATGCACGTTTGTTTTATAGTAGAATTGTATTGTAATTTGTATGTAAATAATGTAATTATATGTTATAGTGAGCTACTATTAGTTGGATGATCGGAGAACAACAAAGACGTTAATAGCTCATTCGTTATTACTGAGGCCGCGCGCGACCGAAATAGAAGCCTTGTTTATCATTTTATGAGGTCGCTGACCTCGTTGGAGGTCGCTGACCTCGTTGTTCTTGGGCTGTGTTATTGACCTTTGCTTGGTGAAGCAGAGTGCTCGTGTTCTAGACTGTTTAGTGTTTACTACTGCTCGTCGTGTATCTATAGGCCTACTCCTTTGGATCCGGACATTTCATATTCCCCCATCACGGACTTATTCCCTTACCCCGGACATTTCCCCCTCGAGGATAATTCCCCCTCCTTCTTACATGGTGTAGGACATTTCCCCCTTCCACCACCATCATCCGCCAGTCTACAACATAAAGCGATCTACCGTTAACGTGTACAATATTGATAGTCGTAGATCGGTTAGGGACAGTGCCACTTTTCAAAAAAAAAATCCCAACCCAGTGGGTCTGTTAGGGTTAGGGTGATAACCCCATGTCGTGGGTTGGTTAGGGTCAGGAGTATTGGTAGTGCCAGTTTTCAAATTTTCACTTCAACAGCGGGAGGGTAATGTCCCAGGTGGGGAGGGAAATTGTCCGGGCGGGGGAACTGTACTGGTACACTCCCTCAAGTCGATCTATTGCATTGCCGTGTTTCAGTTCTCATTTGGATCTCGAGGCACGTGCACGTGCCATTGATTTCTCGTCTGTCGCTCGTTGTCGTCGCCGCTATAAATTGACCCAGTTTAGCGACTTTACACTTCGTTTAACGATCATATTCCAGCTTTAGGCCCCACCTCCGTGGTCGTCCCACAATCTTTCGACATAGGCCTACTTTCGAACGGTGTTTTTTTGCAGACCAGATGTCGTTCTGCAATGTTCTGTACGCAGTGTGAAAAGCAGTCTGGCAGATAACGAACGAGAAGAGTTAATTCAGATTTTCATATCAATATCAACAGTATAGTAACCTCTTATGTGCACCTTAAAACCGCAGAGCAACCGACCATTATACAGCAATACGGTGATTGGTACACTGGCCGTTGATGGGTGGGCTGTTACTTATCGTACAGCGAGGAGGGGCGTGGGCGGACCCGCCCAAGCCCCTCCTCGCTGTACCAAATGTAACGCCCACCCATCAACGGCCAGTGTACTAACTTCATATTATTCGATGTGGCACTATAATTGCCTCTGCAGTCTGCAGTCTAAACTCTAAAGGGCTACAGGGTGACCACCTGTCTGGAAAACCTGGAAATGTCATGGAATTTGACAGTGTCAGGGAAATGACAGGGATTTTACTGAAAATCAGGGAATTGTCAGGGAAAAGATCTTGTCAGGAAAACTTGCATAAAACTGTTTATTGTAAACTGAACATTTCTGTCCTTACAGGTATTCAGTTGGAGTCTGTTGTGTCTCAAATGTTAAATATATGGTTTCGGATCATGTATTGTTGCATTCCCACCCCGGCGTGTGACGGACGGACGAACGGACATCATTTGACGGCATAGTCCGCCCTATGCATATCATCGCGCGGTAAAAATGTGGCGGACATCGCCTACATTTTGGAGTTTGTGCCCCTCCCACCCGACCCAACCTTTGAACTTAACTTGTGACTCGTAATAAAACTGGGCATTATTTTTTACTCTTCAATCCTTTGATTACCGGTACACATGACCGTCTAACGTCGTACAGTCCTGCATGATGGTGACACTATCTTCTATTCGTGTACTGCATCGTTACGGTGACAGACACCGTCAGACTAGAGACACGTTCAACGAAGCCATACGACGACGGCTTTTTTGTTAGATGTCATTGCGCCAGTTTGACATGTCGCCACCTATATCACTTTTTTACCTCCGACAAAGGAGGAGGTACCGGGTAAATGCGTTTGCCCGCGTTCGTCTGTCTATCTTTCTGTCTGTTAGCAAGATTACTCAACAAGAACTTAGCTATCGCAAACAGATCGCGCGTCAGCTGCGCACACAATACGTTGAGGGCATCTATAGGCCTAAATATTACACCGTGACCTCGAAATGTGGGTTAGAGGTCACTGAAGGTCATTGAAAGTGGTACCATTTGAAAGCTTGGGTAGGTTTCCTATTCGCCTTTCATAGTAACTATACCCGTATCTTTAGCCATTTCGGATATATTCAGTGTCAAGCAATGGCCTGACCTTTAAGTTGGGGTCGTTCAAGTCATTGAAAATGGCGCGGTTCGACACACCATGTATGACTTTATGTTAGTCCGCCGGCCATTGTAACTATAGCTCTATCTTGTACCATTTGCGAGTTATTTGACCGTGGCCGTATTTAAGGGTTTTTTACGGGTTTAAACCCCTCCGAAATTATGACAAATAAATTTTGATGTGTCCTTTAGTCAGTGTTTTTCCACATATCAGTTCAGTCGTCGTTCAATGTAGATAGTTTATGCAAACTTTTGACAGTTAATTGGTTAAAAATCCATTCAAAGTTGTTGTTGTCAGGTGTTGATTTTATGCTCTAAATTCGCCAAAAATCGTTTGTCAGCCGGACACCGTAGGGGCCCGCTGGGGGAGCTTGCAGCGCTCGTCCCCCAGATCCCCTAACTGGATGGTGGGGGAAGGGAGGGGAAAGGGAGATGGAAGAGCAGGAGAGGGAGGGCAGGGAGAAGGAGGGGAAGGAAGGGAAAGGGAAGGGGAGGCAAGAGGTATCCCCTCCGAATGAAAATTCTGGCTACGGGCCTGATTTTTGACGTTAAAGTAAAGTACGTGGATTTGTATAGCGCATCGTCGTGAAGCACCACCTCTAATGCGCTACCGTTTCCCGTAAGTCGGCGCTGATCTCCGCAAGCCAACCCGACAGGCAGGCATCAGCGAACACTGCAAGACCACGTGATACGGGATTACGGGTTGGTGCACCACGCGATATGACTGCGTTGAATAATATCGTGACCTTGAAATCTGGCGGTTTCCTATTCGCCTTCCATAGTAACTATGGCGCCATATCGCATCGTTTGCGAGATATAGCGACTTATTGTTAGAAAATTGCGAAATTTTTATACCACATCTGTATTTAGCGCCCCCGCAGGGAGTGACCCTGTCGGAATTTCGTGATGATGTTTGATGCTGATAAAACTAGAATGATTGGGCTACCGTATAGTGAAAAAAAATCTATGACAATATGTTAAGCCGTTTTCATCCAATACCGGAACGTGACGGACGGACAGACGGACAGAATTCATATATCAATATTGCGCGTCGGTATATAGCCGACGCGCGATAAAAACGCGTCCATTGATTTGGATGAAATGTTGCGTGTCGACAGATGTCGGGACGTGGACGAACTGATTAATTTTTAAACCCGATCCAGATTATAGTACGGATGCCGGAACCGGATTGCTTTCTTTGATATCGTATACGCTGCAACGTGGAATTTTATTACGTCGGGAAAATCCAACGTATAGGTATTTGGCGCTCGTCGCTGCAGCGACGCGTGCGTGGTTTTAAAATGGTTTTATTCACCGCGAGCCGTGGGAACAACTTTGGAACAACGTGGGAACAACTTTGTTAGAGAGGAGGTACATGCGCTCCTCCGAGTGCCCTTCTAGTTTCATCGTATTAAAGTTGGCCAATGCACGACTGACTCCCAATCTCCCATGATCTCCCCATGTTACATTTTCGCTCCTCAGGTGGGACGGCTGGGGCGATCTTCACCAAAAGATGCAGTGACCGGGACAGACAGGCCTCTGTCCGTATGCAAATTTGAGCCAAATCCGTTTAACTGTTTGGGAGAAGATGCGTTCCGAACAGTCCGACAGACAAATAGCCAAGTTAATGATAATAATAATAACCAAGACAATGTTTATGGTGCTGTCATCATGGCAGAGCCATTGCGAGAGTTTACCCGGTTCATTTGATGAATGTAGAAGGGCGCCAAGCGGCCGCCGACCCAAGACCAAGCCAGACGACTTAGGCTGCGAGTCCGGGCTGCCAGAGTCTACACCCACCATCGCCATTTATTATTATTACTCAGCCCGAACGCTGATACTCATTTTACCGTACCACGGAGGATAGCAGGCTGAGTCGACCTTGTTGGCTGGTTACATACCGAGATGGTTTACCCGCCCACAGACGGTCACCCATCCTGGTACTGACCTGGTCTGACGTAGCGCAACTACGTTGATCGAGGCCAACGCGTTACCACTAAGCCAATCTGCCAACCAATGTACCCCGTTCCCATGGAGGAGATAATAATATGCGCATCTGCAATTTGTGCTGTTCGTGATGACGACGATGTGGTGGTGCAGGATCTGGACTGCTGCATGTTGGAGGACACGTCGAGGACGTGCCGCCTGGACGACCTGCTGTGTCTGTTGATGAACCAGTCTCAGCTGATGCTGAACACGCCACATCGTCATCTGCCAGCGTGGTCGTCAACGCTGCAGCTGTTCGCCAAGACGCATGATCATCTCATGTTGGCCGACGGACCGCTGTCGCACCAGCATCGACACTACATCGCACTGCTCGTTAGTAGACTTCGCTTTCTATACTTAATTACTAGAGGAGCACGCTTGCTGCACTGCACTTTACGCGTCGCCAGCGCGCAGACACGTCCGGTACGATGCAGAGCGATGCAGATGCGCGGTTTCTCTATAACAGATGTACCCATCGCTTTACGTTGGTCGTAAGGTGTTATGCCGGTGCTATACGAGCAGCATGCATTAATAATTTCATCGTGACTGAGGGTAGTGACAGGAGTTTTGCCGCCGCAGGACCACAAGTCTGGAACAGTCTGCCGCCCAGTCTCAGACTATGTGGGCTGGCTGTCATGCGGCCAGTTCAGGTGGTTACTGAGTCTGAAGACATTTTTATTCGGACAGTGAGGCCACGGCGCAGTGTGAACTGTTTTTAACTGCGCCGAATAGAAATATTCTTACTTACTTATTAGGACATTACATATTAATGTTGTATCATTTTGAGGTCACTTTTCAGTCGTGAAAAATAAATATTCTTACTTACTTACTTATTAGGACATTACATATTAATGTTGTATCATTTTGAGGTCACTTTTTCATTTCAGTCGTTGTCTTTTTGTTTTTATTTAGCCACAGTTGTTGATACCTTTGTTGCCAGTAGCTCCAATTGTTATTCTCAATTGAGGATTCCTATATTATATACTACAGCCGTTAGTCTCTCAGATTGAGTCCAAGCTCTCCAGCGATGCGTAACTCTGGCCTATATACTGGGCCAGCGTGTGGCAGTAAGCGCACGCACTCCGCACTCCGCTGGCCTCCTTCTTTGAAGCCACCTGTTGTTATTCAGTGCCTTGCCTGTCAGTCATTGATGGTGTATTACTAACCAGACGTACGTAGTCAGTCAGCTGGTCATGCCTTGTACGCTGCCTGCCATGAGAGACTTAGCAAAAGTTCCAGCAACATGGAACCCTCCAACCCGCGGCCTCTCCTCGACAGCTGAGCCCTCTTCTCTACGGCACATGGGTGGTTTGAAGCTTCATAATTAAAATGTTGAGAACTTGAGACGACCTTTGAAAATAGTCTGTTGACAAATTTGTCATAGTCGTACTGAGTCATACTGTCTCAGTGCAATATCAACAGCAAAACTTCACTTTTGTTTGCATATCTCTGTGCACATTTTAGCTCCACCGTGACCAAAGCTCAGAGGAGCTGGTGGGTTAACTGTGTGGAGCTGTCTGTTGTCCGTCAACTTTTAAGTAAATTGTTTTTCTTCCGCAGTCTTCATTGGATTTTGATGAAACTTGTATGAATGATGTGAGGATAAAGGCTACAAAGTTACAGAGCGCATTTTGAATATTTGCATAGATTATGCTAATTAGGATAATGATGCTGATTATACTAATGAGAGGCCCATAAAACACAGCAGAACTTAAATGAATTTACTGATAGCAAACGCAGGCTGCCTATTTGTTAAAAGAAGAATCCACGTCACTGCAACTGAAGTTCTGATTCAGTTCAGCTGGTTCAGAAAGTAGATGTTGGTTTAATTTTAACAAGAAGTGTGGCTGCCGGGTTCAGCCGACATGGTATGCCCTCGCCGGCCTCTTATGACACAGGTACAGCATTGGGCCAAGATGGCTCAGACTGATCACGTGACTCTCGAGCTTTGACCTTGGAGGTCGTGGCGCCTGTGGCTGGTGTGGGTAGTCGTCTTCCACCTGCATACCAAGTTTGAAGTTCGTAGGCCTTGCCGTTCAGAATGTATGTGAGCATTAATGGGCCCGGTGACCTTGACCTTTTCTTTCGACCTTGAAACTAGTATGCGAGTCGCATCAAAGGTGGGGAACCTTTCTTCCAAATTTGGGCATGCTAGGCCTTTGGGTTCTCGAATTATTCGCTATGTACGTGACGGACGGACGGACTGACGGACAAAAGCAACGCTTATTGCCCCCTTCCCTATGGGCGGGGGCATAATAACAAAGCCATGCTCTCCTAGACCTGTGGTCTTCATAGATGCACCTTACTTTGATTGTGTTGCACGTGACTGCAGGCTGCCGAGCAGTTCAAATGTTCCAGTCTGGTGTGTGTACATCGGACCGAGTTCTTGCTGCACGGTGGAGATCGGCGATGGTTGACATCAAGCGACGGTCGTCTACCTTGGCATGTGCCTGTCAAACTCCACAACCTCCAAGAACTGAACAAGATTCTCGCACACCGACCCTGGGCGCTGAGTCCTAGTTTAATATCAGTAAGTAAGGCGTTTAGTGCTTTGATACTGTTGGTTGGGCATCTGGAAGGGTATCTGGCTAGTAAAGAATCCACTCTGTGTCTACTCTGTGCAGACTTTTGGGTATTAACTTGAACTGGCAAGTGAAACAAAAGATACGGGTGTAAGTATACCGTTTGAGTCAGAAACACTGCATGCATCAAGTTGCAAGCAATTGATAGTAACTTAAGTGATTGGGGCGTATTTCTGTGTAACTGAACTACCGTGCAGTGTTATATCGCTGTAGTGCAATGTTACTTTAGTGCATTATAGTGTAAAATGTTTACTTTTATTGTCGTATGAATTTAGTCTCATTCTACTGTATAATGATCTTCTTCTCGTATGCGTGTCATTTACCATAATTGGTCAGCCACGAAACAGCGTCCTCATCCGCAGAGTGTAGCCGAGATAAGCCACCATTGTATAATGATGAAAACTCGTGATGTCATTGGTTGTGGTTGAAATACCATCGTGTGATCGTACAGTATTTTCACGTAGACACCCGTGGCTGGGCTGACCCAGTTTGTCGAGTGACATCGTTCAAGCAGTCTCCAAAAATGGCAAATGATCAGAGTGCTTGTGCATGGCGAGTGTTATCCACGAGATAATAAAAACAGGTATCAACTTTGGATGGAGTCCCCGCTGCTTTGTATGGTAGGGGCAAAATGGTGCAGACCACATAAGCTTGATCTGCGCTAATTTGTTTCCATGTCTCTGCAAATTTGCATCGACTCTGTCTACGGTCAATATTGTTTATCGTTAGATGCATCAAATCCAGTTATGGGTGTGTCACAGACTAATTGATTTTTCACTACATGACTGCTAAGACCTGTTGTTTTATCATGCAGCATAGGTTGTCCTTATATAGTGGTCATTTAATATCAGTGGTTTGCAGCACAAAGGTACTATGTCCACAAAGCCTGTTTTCGGGAAAATCGCAAAGATACAAAAGTCATAATCCCACTATGTGGACATACAACATTTGTGCTTTTGACACCGGCATGTACTATGACTATTATTGACAAAATCATGATATTTTGCAACGATGTAAACAAAACAAGCGCTGCTGTTTAATTACTGGCAATAAATATTCTCCATTACATGAAAGAAGTAATGTAGGCTTAGGAATTAAGTCAATGGCTGGACTTAAAACCTTCGTGCAAGAGTGGAATGGACATAACGCCTTTGCGCACTCAAGTTTGATGAACTGCTTCAATAAGTCATTTTCTTTGTCTGTATAAGGAATTAAAATTCACATTTTGTCCCGAGATGGGGGATAATGCTCGGGCTAATACTTGTTATCGAAATCTCAATTTTGTCAAAAAGTGGACATAGCACTTTTGTGCTGTCAACCATCGATATGTAGTCTAGGTACAGTTGTTTGCAGATTGCTGCGTGCTGTGTTTTGCAGAAGCTGCGACAGACCGATGGTGCGATGTGGTCACTGTCAGAGTTGACGCAGGCCGTCGTGATCGTCACACACGTCCATGCACTATCGATATTTCTCGCTGGCTGCAAGCTGTACTCTGTTGATGCCATGTTGGCTCTCTTCAAGCCATCCAGTCGCTCAGAGCTGCCAACGGACAAACCGTCTGTACTTGACTGTCCATCGTCACATTTCTTAAATAATTTGGTCAGTATTGTCAACAATATTTCTTGAATTATATCAGTTGATGTGTGATAATTTTTTGTCACGCATAAGCACACTGATGGGCGATATTGATACAGCAATTCTGTCCATCTGTCTGTTTGTCTGTCACGTTGTAGTACCGGTATTCTATCGAAATGACTAAACATATTGTCACAGTTTTTTTACCACCATTCTAGTTTCATGACTATTATACATCTTCGCAAAATTCCGACGGGGTCACCCCCTATGGGGGCACTAAATACACGTGGGGTATAACAATTATAGGAGTTTTGAACAATAATTTTCTATATCTCGCAAACGATACAAGATAGCGCCATAGTTACTACAGAAGGCGAATAGGAAGTTGCACCCAAGCTGTTAGATGGTACCAGTTTCAGTGACCTTGAGTGGCCTCTAATCCAGATTAAAAAACAAGGTCATGATATTATTTGATGCCAAATAACTCGAAAGTGGTACAAGATAGAGCTATACTTATAATGACTGACCAATAGAAAGTCGTATATGGTTTATCGGACGGCACCATTTTTAATGACTGAACGACTTATAACCCAGTTTTGAATGTCACACCCTTCTTTGACGCTTGATATCTCACAAACAGCTAAAGATAGTGTCAGATTCAAAGATCTCACTCATGAAAGATAATGAGGTCAGCGTAAATATGTACAATATTTACATTTATTTACAATCTTATAGACAACAAAGCTTCATGATGATAATATCAGATGCATTCAACTGCAACTGCACGTGCTCAACGTCCTCTGCTGTCTGATTGTTGAATTGTCCTTCAGACGACCGATCAGCACTGACTGGCCTGTCCATGATCCCTGGCCGACAGTACAGCTTCCAACGTTCTGTGTCCTGGCATCTGTTGAATTCACTGGATGAGTAAGCTGTAACAGATACGGCCATAGTTACTACGAAATGTGAATAGGAAACCATACCAAGCTATGATCGTACCAGTTTGAATGATCTTGAGTGACCTCTTACTCAGATTTCAAGGTCATGATAATATTCAGTGCCAAATAACTCAATTAATAGTAAGTCGTATATGATCTACCGAGTAATGCCATATCCAGCGACCTTCAGTGTGACCCCTAACCTAGATTTCAAGGTCAAAGAGTTACTGTAGATGCCCTCGACATATTGTGTGCACAGATGACACAGAATTTGTTTGTGATAGCTAAGTTTATTGTTTGAAGTTTCAGAATGCTTATGAAATGTTGAGAACTGTATATGCTTCGCTAAATGCAGTGCTTGTAAAATCTGTTTAATTATTTTCAGAATTCATCGTCTGTGAACAAATTGTCAGTCATTCACAGCAAGAAGAAGAAATCGGAGCCTGATGTTTATGTTGACTGTGAGTAGAGTTTTGCTCAATTGTTGTGTTTGCCATCAGTAAATTCATTTCAGTTTCATAATGGTACTTGCAATAGATAGACCTAAAGTTTGGAAATTTTATCCACCTGGACAGATAAGATCATGATGTCTTGGCTTCAGTTTGATAGACAATTAATTTGTGTTTGGACTTGTTTGTATCACACACTTGCATGGTAGTGCACAAGTGTTGTAAGGGCGACAACGCAAGTCAATGGAGAAGCCCAAAATTTGACCCTCCCGCCACGCCCAAACCCCGTAAGCGACAGTCATACAAATCGGCACAGATGATTACGCCGTGGACCCCTACATCTGTGCACACGTTCGTCACGATCCGCCCAGGCGTATCGTTTCTGCGCATGCGTGACTTTGCACACCAAAAACGTGTTAGTTTTTTTGCGGGTTCTTGCAACTCGCTACAGCCAGTGGCCCTGGACGGATTTTGATGCAAAATATGCCAAAACACGCGGTTCCGCCCAAGGATGTGCATTTTTGAGGTCGTGAACACAAAATCTAATATCTAGACCCCCATTTTCCTGAATTAGCGCCATTTTGGGGACCATTTTTGATGGCACTTAGAAAATTTTTGCCTAGAAATTGCTTAACAATGGGGATGCTCCCCTTAGAACACCTCTTAATCGTCATCGTAGACACATAAAAGTGGCATAGTGAATAGGGAAATAGGGGTCAAAAATTTCATGTGAGTGGTTAGTTTGGACCCCCGACTAACGGTCACGTGATACAGTGCATGCGCGACCCCAAAATTGCCATGGTCCGTTATGTACAGCCAAAAGGCCGACTTATGATACTGCAGGTATCTCTGAAACTACAACACCGATCAACATGAAATTTCAGGACAATATTTGAACAACGAAAATGTGTCCGGCGATGCAGTATTGTGACGTCACAACAAATCCAAGATGGCGGACGGCCGCCATTTTGACGATCGCTAAATCACCATGGGCGCGTCCAGAGAGGACGATGTCTAGCCTAGGAAAAAAATCCTAGCCTAGCCGGGCGCTCTGTATGGCAGTCTAGCTTTCTGTGCTAGGCTAGGAAAAAAAGTCTAGGCTAGCAATGTTTTCGCTGGCTAGCTGTCATGGCGCGGCAATGTTGACAACCAAAAACGACATTATAATATATGCACTTATTTT
>Ga0209149_1001892_pt1 | contig 11214 bp, 6 predicted proteins | sample WorMetTyACAVOLI2_FD_187423 | JGI IMG/M metagenome (GOLD analysis project Ga0209149, IMG submission 187423) | Marine gutless worms symbiont microbial communities from Max Planck institute for Marine Microbiology, Germany - Olavius algarvensis... ...
GAGGCGTTCGGTAAACAACCAAAATTACTAAGTATGTAAAGGTATCCGTCACTACCCAATACAATATTATACGAGGCGTGAAACCGTATCGTGACAACCGATGTGGATAACGCACGGTCGTCAGCCACTGAGACGGTCATCAGTGGGCTGAACGGGGTTTGTGTATTCGGCGGACTCTGCGTAGACATGTGACGATTGGTACACCAATGATGTAGCCTATAGATAGTAGTTTGGTGGTAGCTCTACACTACTCCAGATGCGGCTTTGCTATACATTATAGCATGTTCAATCGCTTCGCAGGACGAAATAATCGTCAGCATCGTGCAACACTAGCCTACTTGTGTGTAAATTTAATATGATGTGATATGATACTTAGAGATGGCTGGATTCTCCGCAGCGTAACACGACGAAATTAGGCTAATTGGCTGTAGGTAAATGTTCACGTTAAACGCCACGATTGACGTAGCAATGATTAATCGCGATTAAAATTTTAATCGCAAACATTTTATCAATGTCAGAAACTGGGATTACTGGCCTATATTTGGATGAACTATCATTTAACTAATATGACAAGTGCTGGTAAGGCAGGTTAACGGCGACATACTATAGTCGCCTACTTATCGTAACAAGAGGTCAAAGTAATTTGACAAAAAGCGCCTCACGGGGGCCCATTCCCCGGTTAGGGGTCACCCCAGGGGGTCGAAAGTTGTACCATTAAATTCCTGGGGTAGGGTTTCCTATTAGTGTTGCATAGTAACTATAGGCCTAGGATGCACCGTTTGGCCACAGTGCACGCGCGTGACAACCAACCAACCAACCAACGACCAACGACGTCACGACACACAGCCTATCTCAATAAGCGCCTCTTTTACTAACGTAAAGTGAGGCGCTTAATAATACTTATAGTCGCCTACAACTGAGCTCCGATACACAGACATTCGTGGACTATGTAATGCGCCGTCGGTCTACTGTAGGCGGCACATTAGAAATGTTTTCGTTACCGTTACCGTTATTTAACGTAGGCTATATAACGTAGACATGCCCGTCTTCTGCCGTCGCGGTCCCCTGGCACCCACAGACCTACGGGGTCCCTGACCCACGGGCCACGGGATCCCTGACCCACATGGTGAGGCGAGGCAGCATGTACTGTCACGATGAGAAGCGCACTCCACTCGTGTCGGCACGTCGCAGTCTCGCAGAGTAATAACAGAGATTCAGCTTACAGCACGTAACCTTTCACTACTGACCGGCAGTGTGGACTGCAATTTTAAAGAGTTGACTGACTGACTGACTGACTTTTACTACGAAAATACTATATATCTTGTATAATGGTAGGTTCAAAAGTTTGGATACGGTTTCCTATTCGCACTTTATGGCAACTGTGGCCGTATCTTTAGCCGTTTCAACGCAGTACACAAACATGACAGCCAGCCAAACAGACACCGCACGACGGCAAAGGCCGCGCTTGTGCATCGCGCGGCATAAAGAATAAATCGTTATTAGGTGGACAGTAAACCTTATATCTTTTGATGAGCCCATTGCTGGTAATTCGGGTTTAATAGTGGCTATATATTTACCCATCTGGGATATCGGAAAATTGATTAAATATATAGGCCTATGTATATGGATCGGTGGCATTTGTCGCGAGAGCATATTTCTTTCTACACATCCTATTTATTCCAATCGGAGCCATTCTTCGCGGTACGTTTTATATTCTATAGTGGATCATCTGTTACAATTGTTGCGTCGATGCCAGTCTTTCTGTGTGCGTTCGACTGTAATAAAAATAATTTCGTCGCATCGCCACAATATTAACGCAACGATGAAAATGATGACCAGTGAGCAGGTCGTGCGAAGCATGGAAAATGCATGAGGCGTCATGTCGTGGAATGCGGTGAGTGTGACAATGCATCGGTCTCGACCAGCATGTGCCTGAGCGAGCGTCAGTGTGCCAGCACCACGGCGTCGACGACAACGATCCATGCCAGCGCTCGATAGCTCAGACACTGATGGCCCGCACGACGACGAACTGTTAACCGCGTGTGCTTCGCACGGCTGCTCGCAATGACACGACATTGCGGCCAGCTGACTGCGGACACGTTCTCAAAGTGACACGTTGTAAATTTGACTCTTTGTTGCTATAGCTACCAGTGATACTACACATCCATATTTTTACCGCGCGACGTGGCAAGATGTCTGTCTGTCTGTCACACGCCGATATTCTGACTGAACGGTTATACGTATCCTCAACGTTTTTTCACCATCGTGTAGCCCCACGATTCTAGTTTTACCACATCAAACGGAATGGCAATATTCCGACGGGGACGCCCCTCACTAAGGCGTTGAATGCAAGTGGGTGTGAAAAAATCACAATATCTTGCTTTATCTCGCAAATAAGTAGAAAGTAAGTAAGTAAGATCATTTATAAGGCGCAATAATCAAAAGTCAAGATGCGCCGCAGTCCGTTTGAAACATGAATGTTTTCAGTTGTCTTCTGAATTCTGTGCAGCTGACTTCCTTGTCTCGCAGACTAGCAGGTAAATAGTTCCAGATACGTGGTCCAGCTGCAGCAAACCATCTGTCACCAAAACGACTCTGAACACGAGTGACAGAGCACTTTCTGTCCGAAGAAGACCTGAGAGAGCGAGCAGAACTTTCTGAGGCGAGATGAATATCGTCGGCCAGATAGCCAGGTACTTTGCTTGACAGCACTTGGTATACCAAGCTGGCTATCTTGAATTCAACTCGTCGTCTGCAACCAATGAAGTTGATGCAATATCGGTGTGATGTGTTCGCAACGTTTGGCTCCTGTGATCAGCCTTGCCGCAGCATTCTGCACCGACTGTACTTGCCGCATGAGTTTGTCGGTCACTCTGTACAGCATGCAGTTGCAGTAGTCCAAGCGACATGAAATAAACGCCTGAACTAGTGTCTTTGTAGCTTCTGCTGGTATTGACCCACAGAGTGGACGTAGCTGCCTCAAGTGGTAAAATGATGCACGATAGAGCCATAGTTACTGTGGAAGGCGAATAGGAAACCAAGCTTTCGAACGGTACCAGTTTGTATGACCTTGAGTGACCTCTAACCCAGATTTCAAGATCACAATATTATTCAACGTCAAATAACTCAAAAACGGTACAAGACAGAGTTATATTTACAATAGCGGACCAATAGGAAGTTGTGTATGATCTGTCGAACGGCACCATTTTCAATGACGTTGACCAACTCCTTTCAAGGTCACGCTATTCTCTGATGCGGAATATCTCATAAACAGTTAAAGATACTGGCTGGACGTTCCAGAACGTGTGCAGTACAAGCTCGGCGTAACAGTGCGCCGGTGTCAGCAACACAAGGCCCCGCACTACCTGACTGATTGTGTTACGTCAGCCTCGGACATCGCCAGCAGACAGCGACTACACTCTGCAAGTTGTCACCAACTTCTTGTGCCGCGTTACCAACTCGACTCACTTGGTCGTCGGTCCTTTGCTGTTGCTGGACCAACGACTTGGAATTCGCTGTTGGCTGACCTCCGCGATCCGACGTGTAGTCTTTCAGACGTTCATTGAAAACATTCTTGTTCGCTAAGTACTAGTGTGTCCAGCGCGTTAGAGGTTTTTCTATGACGATGCGCTATATAAATCGACATTATCCATCCATCCATCCATCCATCCATCTATCTATGGAAGGCGAATAGGAAACCGTATCCAAGCTTTCGAATGATACCATTTTCAATGATCTTGAGTGACCTCTAACCCACATTTCAAGGTTACATTAGGTCCAATAAACTTAACTTATAATGATGAAGGTCACGATAATAGGCCTAGCCTATGCAACGTCAAAATAATAACTCGACTAATGGTAAGTCGTGTATGAGCTATCCAATGGTTCCGTTTCCAATGACCTTGAGTGTCCCTTAGCCTAGATTTCAAGGTCACGGGAATTGTTGATGCCTTCGACGTATCGTGTGCGCAGCTTACGTGCGATCTGTTTGCGATAGCTAAGTTCTTGTTTTATAAGAGTAGGCCTAGTTATTAAGTTTCTTCGCTTGTATGTGTGTACAGTACGAGTATATATACTAGTTTGAAAACTTCGGCAAGTTATTAAGTTTAATTTAAACTTAATAACTTGCCGTAGTGTTTAATAACTGTCGATATGTCTACTATAGAGAGGCTTACCCACGCCGAGCACATGACATTGTGACCTTGACTTTTAACCTTTATCATCAAAATGAATTGACAGTAATATCATTAGCTACCTAATTGTGGTCGAAACATCTTCAGTTGTTTTGTCTGTAAAGTGAACAGACTAATGTACGTATATACATACATACAGACATACATACATGCATAGGTCTACAGTATGTATGTATATGGTGCGACAAAAATGGACCCCGACAAAAACCGCGATTTCTCAAAAACGGGTTAATATTTTAATACGAAGTTTTCTACGATTATTTGTAAGGATTGTGTACATTAAAATGAAAATTTTATAAAATTCCGTTGATGTGGGTAGAAATGACAAAACCTGAAATACAGAGTAGGCCAATTCGCCGGTCAATAACACTGGGAGAAAACGTCAATGCTTTTTACAATTTTTACACAATTATTAAAGTCGAGTGCAAGCAAAATAGTGATATCATTAATGAATCCTAAACCCCAAAATGTTTCAGCCCTAAAACAGGCGTTACGTAAAATTCGGGATAGTTTACCCGAAGAAACAATTATTTATAAGCGACTGAAGGCTTGCGTAAAAGCAGATGATGTCTACCAGCTGCTTGATTTCGCATTAACGGCAGTCGAGCGTGCAGTGTGGTTTTTAGTTCCGTCTTCTGTTATAATAATAATAATAATTGCAAAAAATAATAATAATAATAATAATACGACAACTTATAAGGCGCCGTAACATGTCCATAAAGTCACTACAAGAGCGCCAAACAGCATACGCTACTCGAAATTAAGTTGATAGTTGAAACGAATGCAAAAACAGATGAGTCTTGAGCATATTTTTGAAAGTACACAGTGTTGATGCAGTACGAATGTCCGGCTGCAAACTGTTCCACGCCGCAGGACCGGCGACGCTGAATGCTCGGTTCCCGAGACGTCGTCTGGTACGAGGGACGACAAGGTCTCCACGAGCTGCGGAGCGGAGAGCAGAGCGGGTACTAAGAGTTGACACCGGCACACATGAGTCGTGTATGTAATTTGGTGCCATGCCATTCCGCGCCTTGTAAACTAATAAGCATAGTTTGAATGTAATTCTCTCTCTTGCTCGCAGCCAATGGAGTTTATCACGTAGCAGTGGAGTTACGTGCTCTCGACGGTCTCCTCCAAAGATCACTCGAGCTGCGCAGTTCAGACTTCAGTACGCGTTGAAGTTTGTCAACGAGTTGCTTGTTGCAGCCAGCGAGAAGACTGTTGCAATAGTCCAACTCCAACCCCGAGACAATGAGACTTTTAATCAGAGTAACTGATGCACTACGACTGAGTGCACGTCGACAACTCTTGATACGGCGCCGAGAACTGTAGCAGCGAGCAGTAAGCTGGTTGACGTGAACCGCGAGAGACAAGTCGGCGTCGAACAGCACACCGAGATTACGAACGCTGGCCGACAGTACGGTAGTGCCGGCTGGTGAAAGTGGTGTTTAGGGTGGTGGTTGGCTTGTCGAACACCATAGGACATCAGTCTTGGTAGGATTAACCATCAAACGATTTGAGGCCATCCATTTGGTAATGTCATGTTATGTACAGGGTGCGGCTAAAAACGTATAAACCCACCCCAACGAATATTGCAATTTCTCAGAAGTTGCTAGATATTTTATTATGTAATTTTGTACGATTATTCTCAAGGGTTGTTTGCATTACTGCTTCACATTTTATAAAAATTCGATTAATGTGTATAAAAATGGCAGAATCTGAAACACAAAGTACGATCTTTGTAATTTGTAAGTCGCCAGCCAGCAATGCACAACATTTACGTCTACTTAACAACGTACCAAAAACCGCTTTCGTGCACCTTTATGATTACTTTTTAATCCTGTCGATGCATGCTATGTGTCGAAACGTACAGACTTCCTGACGTGCAGCGAATTGATCAGAAGACGGCCGACAGTAGTAACTACCTACCACGTTTGGTCGAAATGTCTACGACAGGTGAACAGAATATTGTCATACTGAAGTCGGCGCATCGTGACTCTTTTATTGTAGCGCCTTATAAAATAATGTTCTTACTTACTTACTTACTTACTTACTTACTTACTGTACTGCACCTGCACAGTCACCTGGCGCCACTACGTCGGCAAATAGGATCGAAAAGTCATTAGTATCTTGATGGCCCTTCGGGGATATGCGAACATTGCGAACTGAAGAGAAAAAGCTTATTACTGCTACACTGAAGTTGATAATAGCAGTAATTGTTAGGCGCCGATGACAGACAAGATACGAGGCCCTTCCGGTATACTAAAACACAACACGGCCATTCGTTAGTTCACAATCTGTGCATTATAAGCATTGTTTGCCCAGTGATTTAGTAACTCCTGTCAATTGAACTACAGAGCTGATGACCGCCCGTCATTTGACGCCCCGCAGCAGTGCCTGAATAATGGACTTGGCCTCTGCGGACTATTCCATTTTTACACGGAATGGACTCCTGCGGGCGAGTCCATGTTGGCACATGAATGTACTCACCTACAGGGACAGCATGCTGGCCTACGGCCAGATGCTGGCCTACATTTAATGACCAATAACTCGGCAAAACTTGGCACTGTCGTTTATCGCTAGCCTATTTTTTTGCCGCGCGATGCTATGCATAAGCGCGGCCTATGCCGTCATCCGGTGTCTGTCTGTGTGTCTGTCACGTTCGTGCATTCTGTCAAAACGAATAACATATCTTCGAAATTTTTTCACCATAGGGTGGCCAAGCCATTGTAGTTTTTCCACACCAAACGACATGGCAATATTCCGACGGGAACCCCCCCCCCCAAACGGGGGCATCGAATGCTGCTGGGGTAGGCAGAAGTCGCGGTTCTGAGCCTGTTATTATTATTATTAATATAGAAATAGTACATGAGGTACACAAAAAGAAAGAAAAAAGAAAAGAAAAAACACATAAAAGTATAAAATCAGTCTACACACAAATGCTCAATCAGAACAAGCACATCGTTATGTGTGAAGTCATCCGTAGACGTGCACAATAAACCACCCCTAACCATGACCAGCTCTTGAATCATTCCTGCACGAGAGACTATATCCTCATCATCCATACGTTTCCATTGTTTAGATGAATCAATTACATCAAGACTGTATGCTCCAAAACGCTCACAGAAACACTGCACATTGCGACCCATAACAGAGCACATTATGTCGTATTATGATCTATCGAACGGCGCCATTTTCAATGACCTTGAACGACCCCTAACCCAGACTTTAAGGTCACGCCATTATTTGACGCTGAATATCTCAGAAACGGTACGAGATACATAGTTACAACAAAATACTAATAGGAACTTAACGCCTTGAAGAGTGTCATTTCGAGTGACCGTGAGTGACTTAGCGAAATGTAGGCCCTACATGTATAATGTTACGAAGCATCGCATGAAGTCTGTGCGACAGTTGAGTTTCATGTTTTCTAAAGCTGGAGAAATTGTCGGCTACTGTAGGGCGAGTTTGAAGCCGTCATCCTAGTTTTCCTATCAAAAACCTGCCGGTTTTTTTAGAAGTAGACTGTTTTCATCGCTAACTTTACTCAACTTTATTCATCAGTGTTGTACATTGTAGTGCGGTCATCTGTTTTATGCGATAGTGCCAGTGCGACTTCGTAATAATATACAGGGCCTATTAAATCTTTATATAGAATAAAATAACTTAATGATATTTATAGTGCACACAGCACTGTATGGGGGAATGACCGGATCCATGCATAAACTGTAAACGGGTACCGGGGTACCCGTTTCATTAACCGTTCGGCTACCCGGATCAAAAAATACCCGGAAATCCGAGCACTGAAAGTTGGTACCATAAACTATACAGAGTCCGTGGGCTATAGTCGTTGGTGAAAACTGCGTTATCCTGTCACATTTGTCTTCACATGGTACCGGCTTGCGACATACGGACATACAGACGGACTGTGTCGTCGCGCTGTAGCATAGCTGATAAGCGCGACAAAAAGTGAACCGGTGATTCGGAATCCGTATTCAGGACCGAATCCTCATCAAAAGTTAATCGATTCTTCCGCCATTTAACACCAGGTTTCGACGAAATCGGCTGATAAGCTGATTACTTTTGCACTAATCCTGCTGACAGATATAAATAGACAGACAAACAGAATCGATTACAGTAATTTCCTGTAACTGCCGTCGGCGGATGCAATAACAAAGACAAGAAGCTTAGCTGTCGCAGAGAAACCGCGCGATACTTCGTGTCATTGAATATGTCGCTAAGTCACTTAAGGTCACTTCGTTCATTCGAAATGACACCATAGAGTAGGGCGTGTGAAAGTCCCTATTAGTATTTCACTGTAAAAAAATTATGGCTGTATTCCGTACTGTTTCTGAGATATTAGGCGTCAATAATGGCGTGGAAATCTGGGTTAGAGGTCTCAAGATCATTGCAAATGGTACAGTGCAAAAGCTTGGATACGGTTTTTTGTTTGCATTCCATAGTAACTATGGCCGTATATTGTATCATTTCCGAGCTAAAGTGAGATATTGCTCGAAAAATCGCGATTTGTTCATACCCCCTGCATTCGACACCACAGTTCGTCGTCGGAATATTGCCATAAAGTTTGGTACGAAAAAAACTAGAAAGGTATGGCTATCCGATCCGATGATGACAAAGTTTGATTAGCCTATATGTTTAGCCGTTTCAACACAATACCGGCGTGTGACAGACAGACAGACAGACAGACATCTAGCGACTGCATATAGTCTGCGCTTCGCATAGCATCGCGCGGTAAAAACCAACCAAGACTTAGTGTGCCACTTTGTCGTCGCTATTTCCGTGCGTGGCGACGCGGTTAGAAGGTTATAGGCCTATAACCATCATTAACTATGCATTTTAAGTATCGCTGCGTACACACGTAGGCCTAATAAACGTTTAAAAGCTGCTACAATTATGTAACGCAACGTCGAAAACAGTTTTGTTGTCAGTCATAGCTAGGGACCTGCGAAGCTTCGAGATTCTATTCAAATTCGAATCGGACGTCCCGATTCGATTCGATTCGAAAGTGACGGGCCGAATCGAAAATTTCGAATCGCCGCGCTTGCCGTCGTACCATAAACAACACTCACTGTTCAACGACAAATTTCAATCGTTTCGGCATTGCTACTTGGATTTATATTGAGTTTAATTAATTATATAATACGAATTAGGAACCCAAGCTTTCAAATAGTACCATTTCATGAGTTTCATGTACTTGTAGTTAGAGCATGCACACAACTGCTAGTAGCCTAGTAGCGATCGCGCAATATTTGTGACGAATCCGCACATCTCTGTTTTTCGTCTACTCAACAAAAATTTAACATTGAAGCTGTAAACGACTATCCGCCGATTCGATTCGAGATTCGATTCGAACGGAAATGTCGATTCGCAGGTCCCTAGTCATAGCAGCAAATAGCGACCGTCTCTGCTCCGACCGACTTTGAGGCCAGTCTCTCGCTGTACGCCAGGTCCTCATTTCCGAGATTGTCGCAATAGTTTATGACAGCATAGCCTTCGGGGCATATTGAGTGTTTGTCTTTCCTCTTGTACAGGTGTCCGACCGAACTGCGCTGGCCGTAGGCCAGCCAAACCACGATGGCCATAAGCGACCAGCATGAGCGAATCCATTCCCGTGTAAAAAATGGAATAGTCAGCAGGGCCGGCAAGTCCAATATACAGATGCTGCTGTGGGGTATCAAAAACCCCGGGAGGTCTCAAGCGTCTCGTTTTCAGTTACATGCATATTGTGTCTAAACTGTGTGTGGCCTACTGACCTCAACATTTGATGTAGTAGCTGAAAATTACACCACCACTTACACGTAGTGCAGTCCCCCTTACCAGTTTCCCATTGAATAATTTTCACTAAAACGGAACTTTCTATGCTTTTTTATTTGTGGAGTTACAAACCGGACTTTGTGTGGCCTAATGACCTTGACCTTTAAGCTTTTGACCTAAAAATGCATCACCAGTCACAGGAGACATTTACACCAAATTTGAACTGTTTGAGACTTTCTGTTGTTGAGTTAGTGGAAGGCAGTAGGCACGGAACGGACTGGACGGCGGACGGACAGACAAATGGGTGCATCGCGTAATGGCCTTTTACGGGAGGACACATTGTAATGCTTGCAGGTACCACGTGGGATACCCGCAGACAGCGCATTAGACGATAACATCTGCTTGATGTTGCCGTGATGACCGTTCGCAATGACTTGTCTTTCCTGCTGCAGCTGCAGCAATGTCAGCAGCAGCAGTCATGTCGACTGCTGGTCCGCTCTTCTATTACTTACTCCACATGTAATATAAGATATTAAATACTACACCGCGTCTTACTGTCGACACTTTTACATCGACTCTTTTTACGTGCGTATATACATCTTATTATTAGGTAAAGGTAAATGTAAAGGAGGGCCATACTCTAGAAGGAGTGTAGGCAGGGTACTCTTCTCCCTTTCATAGGCCGTTGAGCCCGTGGTGGATAAACCACTATTGTCTGTGACGCATGGCCAGTGCGACGCCAGACCTACGGTTAACTTCGCAGCCTAAGCTGGTACTCATTGCGCCTACCCACGGAGAGATAACCAGGCTGAAGTGACCTGGGTGGCTGGTTACATACCGAGATAGTTTACCCGCCCGAAGACGGTCACCCATCCAGGTACTACGGGCCCGGCGTAGAGTAACTACGTTGATCGTTGAACTAAGCCAAACCGCCAACCAACATGAGACACACTGATAATTAGGCTAGTCAACAGAAGTGTAGCGCCGCAAATACAGATGGTCTATCGAACAGTGACATTGTCTTCGGCGTAACATTGAGGCTTCTTGTCATACACTTCGTCGTTCTTTCCTGCTATTAACAGACTCCGCGGCTTACCAGCGACTAGTGTTATAAACTCGCCGTGGTCTGTCGCAGCCAAGGGTATTGCAGTTGTCGCTGGAACGCTTCACAGTACGCAGTGAAGACAGATATTGGCCCAGAATCGCGATTTCTGCCTACCTTACCTGTATCGACATTCTCGTCAGC
>Ga0209149_1001893_pt1 | contig 11211 bp, 12 predicted proteins | sample WorMetTyACAVOLI2_FD_187423 | JGI IMG/M metagenome (GOLD analysis project Ga0209149, IMG submission 187423) | Marine gutless worms symbiont microbial communities from Max Planck institute for Marine Microbiology, Germany - Olavius algarvensis... ...
CCTAGCTGCTAGACAGCTATCAAAGCAGACAGTCGCCGATACGTTAACGCTACTGATAGCCGCTAGGGCGCTAGCGTAGCAGCATTTTAAGGCGCTAGCTGGCGACAACATGGCGGCGACTGCACTAACAATGCTATAACTGACACTAACCCTTACTGCTGAACCCTAACCGACCCACGAGGCGGTATAATACTGAATAAGTACTATAATACTGATTAAGTACGGTAATATTTTATGACCGTTAATGCTATAACTGACACTAAAAAGGGAGAACAGGGATTGCGCCTACTTATCTACATACTACCCCAGACGGCGTGCCAGTGTATGAAGATGGGCAGATATTGTATGTCAGAAATCGTGGTAGGCCTAATGGATTTTTACTACCAATGTTGACACATGCACAGCGCTAGTCTAGCGTGCTGTCTCGCCCACACGCCAGGGCTTTTCAGAGCGGCTAGCTCTGTGTGCAGAGCAGCTGCGGCTAGCAGCTCTGTAAACAGACGCGCCCATACTGTATTTCTTTCACGTTGTGATGACGTCACTGTATACCGTGGCAATGAGCATCAGGCATCAACAATAATTAATGACGTAACGGCGGTGAAGAAGTAACATCAGCAGCCGACGTCTGAGAAAATTTAACAAGGTTTGATCACCTGGTTTTAGCGAGTGCTACGTAATAAACGCTCCACTATTGAGAATTGAGATCGCATTTCCGTCTGTCTGTCTGTGACTCGCGTACTCTGATGAAACACAGGACCTTTTGGGAAATCTGTTTACACCACCTGATAGTCCAAGGATCTCGCTCCATTGTGAAGAAAACAGCGCCAAAATATTCGCAAGCGTTTTCTCCAGGGAAGGGGTTGTTTTTTATACAAAAGTTTGCTATTTTCGATCAATATATCGCTTAATCTTGGAAACGAAAAATTGTCGCCATGAACCTTTGTTTTGATTGACCACAATTTTTTTCCAAAAACATTCATCTATGCAAATCTTAACGGCCTACAAAAATGCATCTTAACCTTAGATTTCTATTCATTCATTGTTCGAATTGGTCACACTGCGTCTGAGGCTGTTAGCTAGCAAACAGACAATGCTTACCGACTCTGTTGTACGGCTTAGAAGCATGTCCTTTAAAATCTGCTGACCTCAAGTCCTTAGATTAAGATTATATCATTGTCGGTGCATTTATAAAAATTTTCATAACTAAGTCAAAGTAGGTCGCCAGCTGTTGCATGGAGATGTTCAACTGCCCACTGCCGTCTGTTTCTGTTAATAAAAATGAAAATGTAATTTTTTGGCCAAACATAATATGTCGTCATTGTGCTGATTGCGCCAAGTAACGTTTTATGCTGCTGATTAGTTGAGTTTTCATTTTAATTTCTTGTTTATAATATTGTGGCTGTGCTGCCTATTTCAAAAGGTGAATAAAGTTGTGTGTAATAAAAATTACAATTGTGACGTGATGGTGGACGACTAAGAAAATGCCGGAGGAGATAAGTTCTCTTCGTTGACGTAGTCTGGTCGAAAGCAATAATTGAGTGTTGCACTGCGATATGTTGTGGACGCAGGCGGGATCGTTGAGAAGCGGACGGCTGACGATGGCCGGCAAACAGATGTGTGCCGTCACTGAACCGGCCACCCACATCGACGCATGCGTCTGCAAGGTAGTCGACCAGTACAAATGTAACATGCCGGACTCGACATGCAGGCATCGCGCAATGATTGCAGGGTCCGGCCCGGTCACCGTCCAGAAGGCCCACGCCTACGACATGCGTCTGGCTGGAGCAGCGAACAAGAACAAGCAGCAGCTGGTCGACTGCAAGACGCAGCGACCTCGCTGTCCTCACAAGGCAATCCCGGTACCCGTCACCCCAGACGCGAATGGAGACAGCGGTCAGACTCCGACCGGTGACGGTCCACGTGGCGACTGCGAGATTGCTCAACAGGTGCAATCGTCTTCCGTTTCTTTAATTTCTGTCAGTGCCAACATCTTAAGTCAAGGCCAACATCTTAAGGCCAAGGCTTCAACCCTCAAGCCCAAGGCCAACTCCTGGATCTTCGAGGCCAAGGCCAAGGCCTTTAAGCATGGTCATAGAAGAAATGAAGAAACGCAGTACGTCTGACAGTCTGACAGGATAGATAATGAACAAAATTCTGATTGTTTTTTTTGCTTAGATATTCATTTATTATTAATTACTTCTGCTGTTGTAAACTTTAATTATGCCCGTCCCATAAAGGTGGAAGTTGCGTCACAGCCCTTTAGCGTTACAGCCCATCTGTCTGTTTGACAGTGTCTGCCCCGTACGGGCCTATAGTTCAAAAACGGAAAGTTGCAATAAATTCAAAGTTTTCAATTCCATATTAGTATTCCATTATAACTGTGTATCTCGTATCGCTTCTGAGAAATTCAGCCACAAATAATTGCGTGACCTTGAAATCTGAATAAGAGGTCACTCAAGATCATTCAATATGGTACCGTTCATAAGCTTGAGTACAACGTCCTATCCTTTTGGCATTCCATAGCAACTATGGCTGTATCTTTAGCCGTTTCGACACAATACACAAACGTGACGGACAGACACCACACGACGGCATAGGCCGCGCGTTTGCATGCACTGCGCGGCAATTACGCCAGCCACTTATTGTTTCTGACACACATCTGCATTAAAATTTGTACAAGTGTGTCGGTTATCACATGTCCAGCGTTTCTAACCATAGCCTGTCATGTGACACTGAATCCGAAGTCTTCTTGCAATCCACGAAACACGTGCACACTGGTTGTTGGTGGTCTCGTGTTTCTCCAACAGAATCCTTAGATTTACTATTAGATCTGTTATACTTCTTCCCCGTCGAAACCTCCGATTTTGTCTTCCTTCATACTCTTTCCAAAATGATTCGCAGCAATACTTTACTGGCGTGTGAGACCAAAGTATTGATCCTGTAGTCGCAGTATTGTTTGAGATCTTCTTTCTTTGGAATCGGAACGAGGACAGTTATTATTATGTCCCCGCACGTAGGGAAAGGGGCAATAAGAGTTGTCGCTTTTGTCTGTCCGTCCGTCGCGTAGCGACGCGTACATAGCGAATAATTCGAGAACCCAAAGGCTTAGCGTGTCAAAATTCGGAAGGAAAGTTCCCCACCTCTGATGCGACTCGCATACCAGTTTCAAGATCAAAAGGTCAAAGGTCAAGGTCACCAAACCCATTAATGCTGACACACATCGTGCGCCATATCTTACGAACGGCAAGGGCTATGAACTTCAAACTCGGTAGACGGATGGAAGACGACGACCCGCATCAGTCACAGGCGCCATGACCTCCAAGGTCAAAGTTCAAGGTCGCAATGTTACGTGATCAGTTACTCTGAGCCGTCTTGGCTCAATGTTGTAACTGTGTCATTAGAGGCCAGTGGGGGCATACCGTATCGGCCGAACCCGGCGGCCACACTTTTTGTTAGAATAGCAGTATTAAGACGTCATACAATAATTGCGTTTATAGCATTTCGGATTTAACGTCATCGGCCAGCCAATATCGCGCGAGCCGTGGCAACCTCCTGCCGACTATCAGGGACCACTGGACAACAACGACCGCCACTACAACGTCATCGGTCAGAGAGTTGTCAGTGTACCTGCACCGCCGACCGCACTGCCGCTCAGTAAGCTCGGGGCCGACAGCAAGGCGTACCGCGGCATGAGTCGATACAACGTGATTGGCCAGAGACTGCTCGATCAGCGACATATCTGCATCAGAGAAAAATACGTCGACAAGCGACCGTACAATGTCATCGGACAACCGGTCTTTCCTCCTGTGCCACCGCCTCCACCAAAAGGTCACCATTCACTTCTAACTCTGCCCAGCTATGTAAGTTAAAAACAAAAAAAAACAAGTCCAGTGTTTATATTTAAGCTTAGTTCGAGAGAATTCGTGGTTTTCGGTTTTAAATTTCGTGGATTTTTATTTAGAAATTTTTTAAAATTCGTAAAAATTCGTAAATAAGCTTATTCGTTAATGACGGAGTCTAAATCCAGAGATTTGAGCAATGTACATTCAAATCTGGAACTTCTGGATAAGATTTCTGCCGTCGACTGCGAAGCAACCACGGTGGAGTAAGAACAGTGTGGCTAACTCCGAGTCTGAGGACGACAACGAAGATATGCCTTAGCGAACGTTGAGTAAATTGAGTTCATGGGAACTTTGGAGTGCACGTTACTGATAAATTGATAACTGAATTGTGAGACTGTTGCAGTTGCAATTTGCACACACAATACACTGATGTGTTAAAAAAATTTTTTTTTAAGATTAAAAAGTACGAAATAGTAATAATAATAGAGCACCTGCTAAATTTTACGTTACGTTATGGTTACAATTTGTGGTATAACGTCATTTTGTTGAAAACATCAATGTGTTAGACTTGGCGTTATGGGCCGAGAAAATCCTCAAACTAAACGTTTTCTTGAGCAATTTAAAAAAAACTGCATACACTGTGGTCAATTGATTCTCAGGAAAATCAGTAAAATTGGCGCAATCAGATGTCAGATTTTAAGGCTAAAATGCACCAAATTCGATTTCCGCTGCGGCTCCGCCCCAGACCCCGCTGGGGGAGCTTACAGCGCTCCCCCAGACCCTCTAGCTGTATTTAAGGGGACCTACTTCTAAGGGGAGGGAGCGAAAAGGGGGAGGGAAGGGGAAGGGGAGGAAGACAAAGGGAGGGAGGGTGGTTAGAAGGGCCCCATTTCCTGTTCACATAGGGCCCCCAAAGGGTTAATCCGGCACTGAGTATGGGGTCAAAATTTGCCCCTAATCATTGAAATTGAACATTGCCGTTAACACTGTATAGCTAGAAATATGTTATCAGCGCAAATAGAAAGGAAAATCTCGGAATACAAACGAGCCAGTTATAGACAAATTGTTCAGTGTAAGACCGACCCTGGTATATTTTTGACTCTCCTGGCAGGACCCCTTGGTCAAATCACCGTATGGTGTGCGCAGCTGACGCGCGATCTGTTAGCAATAGTTAAATTTCTTGTAATTGTCATGCTGTAGTGAAACCGCCGGACCCACTATGTTTGTCCACACCGATGGCTTTCTGACATCATCTTCTGAGCCGTCGGTTACGCCATGAAGTTGAACATCATCAGCAGCAGCAACAGCAACATGCAACAATAGCAGGTTTTTGCCTCCATTGTACTAGCCGACAACGGCGACAAGTATGGCATTATAACAGTTAGGCCCATATGTTCTTTCTTGCGTGTGATTGGAGCGTTTTTCTTCTTTCAAATCAGTACTAGCGATCTGGAAAAACTTTCATGCCAGCGTTTCGAACTTAGTGGCGGTGGCTGGTGAAGGAAGCGGCCATTTTCACGGGCGCAGAACGTCACTTTACAGTTTTTATGCAATCTTGAAAATGGATAAGACGTCATTACTCCGCTGCGAATGGCCCGAGTTCAATGCAATTTGGCAGGCTGATGCCGATTACAATGGTGTGATTGTTTTTGTCGTTTTTGTACTTGTCGTAGTTGGCGGTGGCGCACTACCACTTCCGATTTCGCAATGGGTGACGTCATTGTCTTCAAAAGGTCAAAAACTATCCTCAAGTCAAATTTCGACGATTATCTCAATCCATGGCTGAGATATAACTACTTCCGGTTTACAAAAACTAACGTCCGCCATATTGGAATTCTACTTCCGGTTTTCATTTCTACTATATCACCGTAATCGGCATGTTACTCTGTATCAGTTTGTCACATTGCATCAAAGTCAGGTTACGCGGAGCTGAGTAATAACGTCATGTCGATTTTCAAGATGGCAGCCGCGGCGGCGCAATACTACTTCCGGTTTCGAATTGGCTGACATTGCTCTGTTGAGAAGGCCAAAGTCTGTCGGCAAACCAAATTTCGTCAGAATAATTCAATCCACGGCTGAGCTACAACGACTTCCAGTTTAACGTCCGCCATATTAGATTTCTATTTCCGGTTTCGATTTCAACCACATGTTCGTAATCGGCATGTTATTCTGCATCAGCCTGTCAAATTTTATCGAAATCGGCCACCCGCGGCGGAGTAATAACGTCGTTTCAATTGTTTGCAAAAATATATGGACCCAAGTGCGCAGACCCGAGCATGAGCACGAGTCCTGTGAATTTAAGGGGGTATGAATGGTAGCCTTACACACGAGTATAACGAGTGTATACGACGATCAGACTATGGTATAACGTACTTATTTCGTGACCGTTGTGCTACCGCCCGTTGAAGGGCGATGAAGTGATCACACTGGGTCACGCTTCGGTTTGAGACATAGGCGACAAAATGTACGTCATGAGATAATAACAACATAATTTGCATATTGGATTACGATAATTTATAGGTCGTTTTGCTTGTTTTTATACGCTGACAATTTATGTTCCGTTTTCTTGCAGTTTTAGTAGCCGTCTTGCTGTCATTCTGTCATTCTATTAAGATGTGCGTGATTGAATAAGTGAGCTATAGTAAAATAAAACAAGCAGAGTGGCCGCCGAGTTCGGCCGACGCGGTATGCCGCCGCTCGCCTCTAACCCTGACCTTTGACCGTTTGACCTTGAAACTGATAGTCTGGTATGCGAGTCACATCAAAGGTGGGGAACCTTCTTTCCAAAGTTGGGCACGCTATGCCTTTGGGTTCTCGAATTATTCGCTATGTACGCGACGGACGGAGAGACGGACAGACAGACGGACGGACGGACAAAAGCAACGCTTATTGCCCCATTCCCTACGGTCGGGGGGGGGGCATAATAAACCAAGTGAAACACTGCGCCCCACTGCAGTGCAGAGTGCTGACATGTGGCAATTCAGTAGCATAATCGCAGAGCCACTGACCGATTGCTCTGAAAGTTTCGCGACGTTTCCCGTAATTTTGCCGTGGTAACAACAAACCAGAATTGGACATGGGTCGGGTTCATCCATGGGTCGGATTGGGTCGGGTCGAGTTGGGTCACAAAATTCTTCGCCTTGGGTGCGTCGGGTCGCGTCGGGTCCAGTGTCAAAACAGTTAATTCTATTTTATTTTATTCGAAGAGTATAATTCATAATGAGAAGAAGTTGTTATATTGCCATTTATTACCGTTTAATTATTTATTCCAACATTAAGGACGTGTTGTTTGGGCAAAAAGTGGTTCGTGAAACGATGATGATGGCATCTGAGGTGAAAAGTCATTTGGTAGATAAGCTAAAGGATTCGGCATCTGATGGCAAAACTAAAAGTCGTGCATAAATGGGTCGGGCTGGGTCGGGTCCAGAGTTTTATGTTAATTCTGGGTCGGATCGGGTTGGGTCACTTCACTTGTGAATCTGGTTGGGTCGGATCGGGTTGGGTCACTTCACTTGTGAATCTGGTTGGGTCGGGTCAAGAAAATTGGACCAACGTCCAACTCTGTAACAAACATCGCAACATCGTAACAAACATAATGGCGATCTAAAAACGTTGCTGGGGTCAAGTAAATAAAATTTAAAAAAAACGTGTTTGTGTTGTAGGCGAAAAGAAACGAAAAAGGCTGGCTAACTTCCTGGATGAAACACTACGATACGAAACAAATGCTGATGCATCTTGACAACCCTACATGCGAATTATCGATAATTTTATCCAACACTTTAGTACTTACAGTATATATAGCATAGAAAGCAACGTAAGAATGATGTTGATATTCGATATGTAAAAATACAGCGCCTTAGTGATAGGTGCATTATGCGATAGATAGACCGTTAGATAGACCGTTATTTGACGTCGTTAGTTGGTCGATCGTTGGTTGGTGATGTCTGTGAGTGACTAAACGGTGGGTCGTAGACTATGGTTACTATCGAACCCCCATTAATTCAAAGGCTCATTTTTCAATCACCTACAGCAGCGTGACCCCTAACCTGGAATCTGGGTGCAACTGTTGGAACTCCTTGCTCTATTTGAAACGACTTAGTTTAGGAAGTTCAGATTTCGCGCACAGCCAGACGTTTCCAACTTTTAGGGCAGCGTATAAAAATGTCGCTGCTAGGGTTCTAGGAAGCGCTGCTGGGGTATGCATGGCCTAATTAGTGAGTGAGGCTCATTTCGCCGTATTTACTACGACCTCTTGTTTACATTCCAGACTCCAGCTCAAGTGACACCAGTTAAAACGTACTTAACAACAACATCTGAACACAATTAAATATCCTTTTAATCACATTAATATTACGTGTGCAGCATACGAATGTATGTTTCAACCAAATGAACGTCGCTGCGTAGTTTATTAGATGGAAAACTAAAAAAAACTCCACAAAAGACGACTTACAAAGCATTTACTTACTTAAATTATATATTATACACCGTTTACAGAAAAGAGGTCAATAAATATTTTGTTTGTACATAAGTTTAACAAATTTAAAAGCATCGTTGTAGGCTATATTTTGACAAACAACATCACGAAAACGCTGGAAACTATTAACACATAGTGAAATGCTCCTATTTATTACTAAAAAACCAAAACGGACTAAGTGCGCGTGTCGTCAGTGACAAGAAATCACTATTGACGCAGTGTGGAAGTCAATAGGCTAGTAGTGTTTAAAATGCATTAGGATGATTAGGAAAACAAAAAATACGTCCTGTGGAACGCCGGTATGTGAAATTCTGTGGAAAAACTGTTTCACAGTATAACAGAGGGTGTGTTATACTGTGACTGCTTCGTCACACAAAATTTCACTGACTTCGGGCAATCGACTGCTGAGTTATGACCAAAAACGATTTTTAATATGGCGGCCGTCCGCCATCTTGAATTTAAAAAAGTATATTTGCTCATGCGACTGTCATCGAGTTCCAAATTTGCATTTCTGTACCAAATTTAATCAAAATCGGATGATTTTTTGCTGAGTTGTGGCGATTTTACGATTTGCAATATGACGGCCGTCCGCTATGTTGAATTTTCGAAATCTATAGTTTATGTCATGTGACCTTTATCGCCATATGTTGTTCTGCTAGACTGCTTCTCTGTGCAAAATTTCACAGACAATCAGCTGATAAGTTATGGCCAAAAAACGATTTTTAAAATGGCGGCCGTCCGCATTTGTGTACCAAATTCAATCCAAATCGGATGATTTTTCGTTGAGAATGAGATATGTCGATTTCACGATTTTCAAGATGGCGGATCAACGCAATCTTGAAAGTCCACAGATGCTGGAGAATTTACAGTGACGGCTGCGGGACAATTCACATCGACCCCGGCTGGACCGACCGTCAAATTCACACCGGATCACAGTAGAGCCGAGAATTTCACATCACAGTCAGTGTTAACGGCGACGTTCAATTCCGATGGGGATAGGCAAATTTCAACCCCCCCCCAGGAAATCAATGCACCTTGACCGATCGACAAAAATTCAACACAATTGATTTCGTTGGCGAGGGGACCTCCTATACCAAATTTGGTAGAAATAAATGCACTGAGAGTTTCTGGGCAAAATGGGTGAAATATAACATAAAATATTTTTTATATACCTTTTTTCTTTGATCAGCCTACAGGTTAGACCCGTGGATGGATTTTTACGCGCGATAGCTCAAAAGACGTGAAATCGCGCAAGGATGTGCCTTTTGGGGGCCTGAACAATATTCCCCCAAATTTTGGGGTATAACCCGCTAAAAACTGAAATTTTTGGGGCGTAAATAGGACTTTCAAGCCTGAATGACAAAAAGATTCAAATCCTTATAACTCGAAAACTACTTAGCCGATCATGACGAAACTTTTATACGGAGTACGCACCACGAATGCGCCTACGTGGGTGGTCCCATGGCTCCCCCAACCAAATCCAAGATGGCGGCAGCCGCCATCTTTAATTTCGGAAAAATGTCAATAACTTCGGATTGGATAAAGATATCTGCACCAAATTTTATGGGAAGATGAATCACGGCCATGCGGAAATGATCACGTGACCAAAAGTCGAAATCGGAAGTTAGTTCGCGTGATGTCATCAAATGAATTTCTGAAGCATTAGTGCGTCGATCTCAGTGACTATAACAGATATTTGGCACAGAACACAAATACCACACTATCAGCACGCCGGAATGGCCAATTTAACATAAAATGAAAATCCAAGATGGCGGATGCCGCCAAGATGGCGGATGCCGCCATCTTGAATTTCGGAAAAATGTCAATAACTCCGGATTGAACAAAGGTACCTGCACCAAATTTTGTGGGAAGATGCATCACGGCTATGCGGAGATGATCACGTGACCAGAAGTCGAAACAGGAAGTTAATTCGCGTGACGTCATCAAATGAATGTCTGAAGGATAAGTGCGTCGATCTCAATGATAATAACATATATTTAAACTAAATTTGGTACAGAACACAAATACCACACCATCAACACGCCGGAATGGCCAAATTCACGTGACGTGACCAAAAGTCGAAACCGGAAGTTAATTCGCGTGACGTCATCAAATAAAAGTCAGAAGCATAAGTGCGTCGATCTCAGTGACTATAACATTCAACGAAATTTAATACAAAGCTCAAATACCACACTATCAACACGCCGGAATGGTGAAATTCACATAGCCTGAAAATCCAACATGGCGGCCGCCGTCATCTTGGATTTTTAGGTCATGTGAAAAGAAAAATGTCAATAACTCCGGACTGGATAAATATATCTGCATCATATTTTACGGGATAATGCACTGGACATTGGCTTATACAACAACCGTGACGGCGTGATCACGGCGTATACGGTAGTACAAGCTGTTCTCACAGTCTGAACGGTAGTAAGCTGCAGTAACAACTTTAGTACCAAACTTGGTAGTGGCTGGACCGGCTGGCTGGGCTACGGGAACACCTCAAAAAATTATGCGGACCACGTACCACGTACTACGTACCCTGAACAACGTAACAGCTACGGAAATCTAATAAAACTGCAAATATAAATGTAAAAAACTGTAGTTTAGACACTAGTTAACGGCGAATGACACATCTAAAACTGCAAAAATTACAACAAAAGGTGATATTACTCAACAGCACATTGACACTTAGGCGATGTGCTGATGGGTAATCACCTTTTTGTAATTTTTGCAGTTTTAGATGTGTCATTCGCCGTTTTTGCCCGTGAAGCTTAGAGATTCTCACTGTGTATTTGCCTTACCCCAGTGTCATTATAACATGTACAAACATTCTTTTGTTCTTAGAAATTTGTTTGTTTCTGCTTATTGATTTGATGTTCGGTGACATTGTAT
>Ga0209149_1001894_pt1 | contig 11211 bp, 9 predicted proteins | sample WorMetTyACAVOLI2_FD_187423 | JGI IMG/M metagenome (GOLD analysis project Ga0209149, IMG submission 187423) | Marine gutless worms symbiont microbial communities from Max Planck institute for Marine Microbiology, Germany - Olavius algarvensis... ...
TTTGTACTGGTTGTCGTAACCTGGACGTTGTAAAGCCGGTGACGCACCTCGCAACCAATACGTCGTCATTAGGCCTTTGCCCTGCCGTACAACACATATTGGTCGGTTTGTAACATGCGCAATAAAATAAGGCGGCCAAATAAAATAGACGAAATCTGCGCCCAATGATACTTTCGTAAATGGTAATTAGCCAGAAGTAAAAGTATTGAATTTACTTAATGACTATAGGATAGGAATTAGGAATTAGAAAATATTTTAGGAATAAAAAGTTATCAGAATTACAATCGGAATTACACTCCAATAGCTAAAATAGAAATTAATTTGGTAAAGGGCGGAGCGCATGTGTGAATGTTCGAACGTGTAAAATGCGGATAAATATTGTTAAAGAGGTTAAAGACGCTCGTGGGTCGGTTAGGGTCAGGAGTACGGGGTAGTGCCAGTTTACAAATTTTCGCTTTTTTCGCATTTTACCGTTACGCGTTCTAACATTCTTACATCCGCAGATCAGCGTTATACCCCCGACCAGTACAAACATACCGGTATTCCAGTATACGGTATTACGTAAGCCACTGTACTTAGAACTTCGTGGCACGTACTCCCCTCTCTGTGTCATCCTTCTTGGATATGCCCATTCATCGTTTGTCGCAATAATTATCTGCGCGAACTGTACAGCTTAGAGGACATAACTACAAACTGTATACAAAAACAGATTACTGAAACAATGCAGAATGTGTTTCTTCAGCCAGAGAGTTGTGAACTGCAGGAATCTGTTGCCACAGGAGGTCGTTGATGCTCCATCGCTGGAGGTCTTCCAGAACAGACAGGACAAATTCATGGATGGCAACGAGTTGGGCAATAAAAGCTGACTGCTTACTCAGCCTATGAAATCTGATGATGATGATGATGATGACGATGGCGACGACGACGACGACGAGGACGAGGATGATGATTACACGCAGATACAACACAGAACAGGCGATCGATGGAAATGTGATAGTGTTAACACGGTAATTATGTGTAATAGCCTTGTAACGACATTAAATTACCTGTAAATTACTTGATATTACCACTGCCTTACCTTGACCTCGATTTCTCCACGAAGCTCCACGTCAAATCCCGCGTGACAGCGTCGGTCCAGAGCGGACTTTGTCGCTTCGCTGATGTGAATTTTTCCGGCTGTGCGTCATACAGTACACACACTTGTACCAAAAAACAGTCATTTAGTATAGGTACATGAATTCGGTTGCCAGATTATGTAGTGATTAGTGTGCACTGTGATCGGCGTTTTAATGGAATGCAGTCAACGCACGAGTTCATCAAGTTCGGAGTTGCTCATTGCGTCCTCGGACCACTGCTGTTTATCACGCAAACGGCTACAGATACGCCCATGGTTATTACGGAAGGCGAACAGGACGCCGCACCCAAACTTTCGAATGACATTAGTTTCAATGACCTTAAGTGGCCTGTAAGCCAGATTTTAAGGTCACGGTATTATTCAACGTCAAATATATAGAAAATGGTACAAGATAGAGCTATATTTACAATGGCGGACCAATAAAAGTCGTACATGGCCTGTCGAACCGCGCCATTTTAAGTGACTTGAAAAACCCCAAACCCAGATTTCAAGGACAGGCCATTCTTTGACGCTGAATATATCCGTAATAGCTAAATATACGGCCATATTTACTATGGAACGCGAATAGGAAACCGTAGCCAAGCTTTCAAATTATACCATTTTCAATGACTTGAGGGACCTCTAATCCACATTTCAAGGTCACGATAATATTCAACGTCAAATAACTTGACTAATAGTAAGGCGTGTATTATCTGTCCGATGGTTATGTTTCCAGTGACCTTGAGTGACACTTGACCTATATTTCAAAGCCATGATGCCCTCGACGTATTGTGTGCGCAGCTGACGCGCGATCTGTTTGCGATGGCTAAGTTCTTCGTCGTAATAAATATTTATACGATGGCTACCGAAAACCGATACCAGAAAAATTCGGTACCAAACTCCATCCCGGACGCGCCGGAAACCGGTACCGGTTTCGGCGCCGATTTCTGGTATGTGTGTCATTGGCATTAGCTTATGTCATCTCAACTGATTTTTACTGTATGACGTCATAAATCTTACTTGTCTGTGTTGTCGGAAAACAAGATTTCCGTGATTTTTGACGAAGTGTTTGCAGCTGTGGCGTCACAATCAACAGGCCCTTGGACATAATATACATAGATTTCCAAAAGGCTTTCGATTCTGTTTCCCACTCAAAACTACTGATAAAGTTGGAAGGTTATGGGATCCGTGGTGATATGCTGGCTTGGTTAAAAGCCTTTCTGTCTAACAGAACACACGTTGTAAATGTCGAGGGATGCTTTTCTGATATTGTCTGTATTACGAGTGGTGTGCCTTAGGGCAGTGTTTTGGGTCCCACCTTGTTTTTGCTATTTATAAATGACATCAATAAAATTTTCTGTGGTACAGGTGTACGTATGAAACTTTTTGCAGACGATGTAAAACTTTATTGTTCCTTTGACAACTTTTAATATGACCTCCAAATTGTATGTGACAAACTTACAGAATGGGCAGACAAAATGGCAAATGAAAATAGCTTTCAACAAATGTACTGTACAAAGAATTAGTAACCGTGACAGCTATATTGAATAATTGATCAAAATTGTGGATATACTATTGGTGATCAGATATTGGGCCAATCAAATGGAACACGTGATCTTGGAATTATTATTGACAATAAGCTGAACTTCAACAGTCATGTGTCTGCCGTTGCTCACAAAGCTCATGTACGTGCCTTTTTAATATTACGAACATTTGTTTCTAGAGATATTGATATTTTAACCAAAGCATTTACTACCTACGTTCGTCCCATACTTGAATATTGTACACATGTAAGGTCACCCCATACTGCTTGTAATATAAACAAAATAGAGTCATGTCAACGGTGGTTTACTAAGCGTATTAAAGGTCTGTGTGGGTTAGACTATTCACAATGATTAGAACACATCGGCCTAAAAACCTTAGAACTTAGAAGGATTAAATATGATCTTTTGATGTGTTATAAAATTATTAGCGGATAATACTTGAAAACGTTCATTAGGTTGGTAATTCAAATACTAAAACAATATTCTATAACACAGCCTGAAATTGTACCTAAATTAGTCGCGACGTTTCGCTCGCCAACGGCGAGCTTCATCAGGCTTGTGGTCACGTGATGTTGAGCACGTGACCAAAAAACAGTCACATGCTGTCGGTAAGCTCTACGCCCCTCCATCTCTGTTTATGCAGTTGGGTTCTTTCCGGATCCAGATCGACTCCTTGACCTGCCTGGTTTTCCGATGTCCTTCTCTTTCCAAAATTTGGGCACCTGACCAATTTATGACATGATTTTCTTTCGCTACATGATCTGTTATGGCCGACTTGTTCATTTCGGCTGCCCTGCTCTATCGATCTGTCCGTGTGAACGTTCTGTTGCTAATCGATTCTACTTCTTTTCTGTGTTCCTCTTGACTCTTCCCATAATTTCTGCCAGTCTCTCCAATATATGTACAGTCGCAGTTGTGGGATGGAATTCTCCAGTTTGCTCTACTGTGCGTTGATCTTTTGGGTGAACTAGCAGCTGTCTCAGTGTCCTGTATTCCATATTTACGGAGTATCCTCTCAACAATCTCAGATAACCCTTCTACATATGGGATGACTGCTAATCATTTACTCTCCTGTGCTGACTTGTTTCTTTTCTTTGTGCCAATTGTTTTTTTTTCTTTTTCTGACATTGGTCGTGCTTTACTTTGTCGAAAATCCACTTTGGATAGCCGCAACTCTTCAATACATTCCTAATGTGTAGCTCTTCTCTATCCTTATCATCCTCTGTAGACGCCAGCGTATATTTCCTGTCCATCAATGTCCTCACAACACTAGACTTGTGGTGTATCGGATGGTGAGACTGGAAGTGTAGGTATTGATCCGTATATGTAGGCTTGCGTTTTGAAGTTAGCGCAGAAACAGTAGGCCTATGTGAGAATTGTATGTACAATGTGCCACCAGAAAAAAATATTTACAAATTACTCTTGCTCTGAGCACTCAAGGGCCGCCGGACTTTGTCCACCCTCGTGAATAGGTTGGGACGCCAATAGTTTACACTAACCAGTAAGATGACTTACGTTCTCCAGTGCTTTCCATACGACTAGCTGTATTGACAGTATCACCAAACAGACAGTAGCGAGGCATTTTTATTCCAACCACTCCAGCTACCACTGCTCCTACATTCACATATTATATCATCATCATCATCAACAAGACAACAACAACAACAAGATCATTAAATTATTTGCTCAGATGAGAACAGGATAAATACAGATTATGGACACGTACATCTTATGTGCTGTCTTATGAGGTAATGAATGAATAACAAACAAAATGCAAAATGTCGCTAAGATAAACAGTAGCGAAAACCTTGGTTATATAAGTTAGTGTCACCCTCGCAGCAATTGAGTATAGAGTACAGAAGGTGGTATTGTCTACGAGAAGAGTTAGAAATGATTTGATACAAACTTTTAAGATCATTAATGGAATAGATACAGTTGATAAATCATTGTTTTCGAAATTAACAGTAGTGGTTGAAGAGGACATTCAAGTAAGCTATGCAAGAAACGTAGCAAACTTGACATTAGGAAATATGCATTTAGTAATCGCATTGTTGACAGACATAATTCTTTAACTCAAGACTGCATTAATTGCACTACGATCAATGCATTTAAACGGCACATGCAAAAAACTCCTGAAACCGGAAACAAAACAATGTTTGTGTTACTCTGGATAGTGAGCTGTGTAGGTGTATATCTGTGCTCACTTACGCCATCAGCGGCAACGTCGTTGGTGGCGTCGGTGAATTGGGTGAGTTCGGTGAATTGTTTCAGTAGTGTTTGTTTCTGGGTGTTTCTTGTTTGTCAACGCGATAACTCAAATTCAAATATCAGCTTGAAATGTTAAGTCAAACGCTCGGACAAGTCAAAAATGGGTGCATTCTGATGCACTGGCAGAGCCAGGATCGTAAGAACCTATGTACATTACAGCTCGTGCAGTAGTAACTGACATTAACGTTTAACACTTGCACTTAAAATTAAAATATTTAAATAAAGCAGCGATGTTGTGACATATGAAAATTGCAATGTTTACGGATGTGCTGTATTTTATTGTAAGCAAACCGTTACAATACAGTCATGGAAGCATATATAGATAAATGTAAAGAAAACTGCAGTTTATACACAAGTTAACGGCGAGTAACTCATCTAAAACTGCAAAAATTACAAAAAGATGATCATAAAAAACCCATCAGCACATCGCCTAAATGTCAATGTGCTGCTGAGTAATATCACTTTTTGTAATTTTTGCAGTTTTAGATGTGTCACTCGCCGTTAACTTGTGTATAAACTGCAGATTTTTTTACATTTATATTTGCAGTTTTATTACATTTCTGAGTTACTACAGCAAAACTGCCTTTTGGACTGCCTTCACAAATTATTCGTCCTAACCGTGCGGTGGACTAAGCTGGCTACCCGTCAGCTTTTTTTACTGCACGTTAAATACAGACTATCGTATCGTATCATATCGTAACCGGACTTGATCATGCTAATCAGTTTTTAGTCTTTTTCTGTTTAAACTTTCTGTTGATTCCACTTAGTAGACTAATCTTGGTACCCGTCAGTTTTTGATGGCACGTAGAATACACAGTTGCATCATCAGCATAATGGGGAGGGTAGTGCTACTCACCTAATTCAGACCCTACCTAGTTTGGTCCTAAAATTTGTTTGGCAAGTTAAACCTGTTGTGTACCAATTTTTCAGTCGGTTGCAGAAATAAATAGGGAGTCCCAAACCACCCCCCGCCAATTTTGGTCCTAAACGTTGTTTTTTGGTAAGCTAATCCCAAACCCAAGTTGTGTACCAAATTAAATTTTGAAGTTACTAGCTTCAACGGTTGCAGAAATAAGTAGGGGGTCCCTAATTTTTTTGGATGTTCCCCTGGCCCAGACCCCGCTAATTTTGGTCCTAACGTTATTTTTCGCTAAACTAGTCCAAAACCCAAGTTGTGTACCAAATTTGAAGTTGCTAGCTTCACCGGTTGCAAAAAAATTGTAGGGGGTCCCACATTTTTTGGATGCTCCCCTGGACCAGACCACCGCCAATTTTGGTCCTAAACGTTGTATTTTTGGTAAGATAGTCCCAAACCAATTTGTGTACCAAATTTGAAGTTGCTAGCTTCAACGGTTGCAGAAATAAGTAGGAGGTCCCAATTTTTTCTGGATGCTCCCCTAGCCCGGCCCCCTCCAATTTTGGTCCTAACGTTGTTTTTGGCAAGCAACACCCCGTACCCAAGTAATGTAAAAATTTTGTAGCACAAGTGCATGTGTGACGACGGCAACATTGCCGTGTGTTTCAAGCGAAATAGCAATATTTGTGTAGCAAAATTTGGGAATTTGAAGGCTAATGGGGTCAAGGGGTTAAAAATTTCTAGTCGAAAATGTCATATTTGGAATCGCCGACGCTGATTTGTCTTTCACTATGCAACGTTTAGGGGGCTACGATGAAGATTAAGGGTAGTCTACTCTTGAGCGCCGCGCCCATTGTTAAGCATTTTCAGGCGAAAAAAAACTAAGTCCAGTTTTTGGCCAAAATTTGACAGTTTTGGGGGATAAATAGGGGTTTAATATTAAATTTAAGTTTTAAAACCCCGAAAAGGCACATCCTTGCGTGATGTCACGTCTAATGAGCTATCGCGCTTAAAAATCCATCAACCGGTCTGACATGTACGCGAGTCTCAGAAAAAAAGGTATAAATAAATAAGAATAATTTTTGTTATATTTCACCCATTTGCCCAGAAGCCCTCAGTTGGTGGATTTGTACCAAATTTGGCATAGGGGGTCCCCCTCGCGGACATAATCAACTGTGCCGATTTTTTTTTCGATTGGTACAGGGGTATTGATTTTGTAGGGGGTTGAAATTTGCCTATTCCCATAGGAATTGAAGGTCGCCGTTAACACTGTCTGAACTACCGTTCAGACTGTAATAATGTTGTTGAAAATGACTTTTTCAGGTAAGGTAAGGTAAAGTGGATTTATATAGCGCCTAGTCGTGACTATAGTAGGCCTATGTATCATATCACTGCCTTGAGTCGATGATGGGTTAGGTAGGGTCAGGTAAAGTATGGGAAGGTTTGGGTTGGGTCCAATAATTTGGGGTTGGGTTTGTTTTAAATAAAGGTAAGGGTAAAGTGGATTTATAAAGCGTCTAGTCGTAAAACCTCTAAGGCGCTTAGGCATGGATCACACAGTGATACCTACAATTACACCGATGCCTGCCTTTATCTCGTAAGCGTTCACCAGATGGCGCCTCCCCAGACTGAGGTTGCGCACATCTAATTGCAGCCTACTCTTCATTTGTCTACCCCGAAAGGATGAAAGACTGAGTCGGCCTAATTGGCTGACCTACAGCGGACGGTTTGCCCGCATAAGTAGTCACCCATCAGTGCAGGTTGAGCGCATAACAGGGAAAGTTCGCCGGTCAAAGACCAACGTTCTATCGCTGTATACCACGCAACCAACACACTGTTCTGTAAGTAAAGCAATTAAAGTCTGTAGTTGAAATGGGCAAATTTATAACTTAATTTCAAATCACCAGAGGACACTGTAAACAAACAATATTGAAATGGTCATTTTGACAGAGTTGCTAAAAATGAAGGGAGTTGAGGGAGTGCATCATGTGCATGTAGACCTACATCAGGTTACGGTGCTTGTTTAACGGAACTTACAACAGAATTAAACGTTGTTTCGTGAACCATTAATGTATCAACGTGAAGTAAATAAAACTTACGGTATCCAGGTGCATTACATGCTATTAATTATGAGACAAACGATATACGTTGTTAGTAGTCAGTTTTCCAAGCACATTCTCAAGCAGTTAATTAACGTTGTTGTAATCGATTTTGAACTTCGAAGATAGTCGTATGTGATTCAATTTGGTCTGAAGAGTTTTTACGCGGTGACAGCTTGAGCGCAGATGCTGCATGTGTTGCTATGATACCGAAGACGTTCGCCTAATAAGACCCAGGTGTATCCTAAAGCCAACCTCAATTAATATGCAACGCCTTGAAACACTCAGTCATTAGTACAGTGGTCTACAGACTCTTAACGGAAACGTTTGTGTGCTCGTTTTGATTACATTTTACTGCCAGCAATGTTTGGTCATTTTCTCCGAGCAGTTGCTGAGAGTTCGTTAGCTGAAGTGCCATCAGCTGGTGAAGCGGCTAACGAACTCTTTTTGTAATAATGACCGATTTTTTCGGTCTCTCGCCTACCCCTTCGCCACTGCTCGGACACTTTCAAAAGAAGACTATATAAATTTGGGAGGAAACACCAGTATGTATTGTGTAAGATGAAGTTCACCGGGGTCGGGAGCAGAAGTCAGATAAATGTGAATTATAACACTAGGCTATAACATTTGCACTTTCGTCTTTTCCACTGGTTATTTTTCGTTTGCACGAGCTGGGCATAGAGGCACATGCCTACGCCCATTACGCATCCTTATTTTGCTTTGCTTTGCTCGAATCGTCATAACACGTCCTCGTCCATCGGCTCCGTGGTTCGACGCCAGTTGCCGGGCCATTCACAGGGAATGTCGACGGCTAGAGCGGCGTTTTCGCCGTACACTGAGCAACAAGGACCGTGCTGCAGGCGTGGATCAAGGCACTTCGCAGGAAGCGATCTTTCTTCGACGCCCAGAAGAACAACTACTGGACCACCATGTTGGCCGCTGAGGGTCACAATCCATCTCTTGTGTGGCGGTCAATGGACAACGTCCTGCGTTGTGGTAAGGAGTCTGGTCTTCCTTCGGCACCAGTAACTTACGGTGCCGATGACTTTTCAGACTTTCTTTGAATCGAAGGTCCTCACGGTCCGTTCTGCTACAGCCATCCACTCTACGACAACAGCAACTACGGCAAATCGACATTTCGGCTACTAAGTATACCACTATTTTCTATTGAAAATGGTATCAGTGATATTTGCTGTTTTAGAGGTGTCATTCCGAGCCTTTCCAACAGTAGCTAAACATCTATGGAAGTTTTCAACAGTAATTTTACAGAATAATAGTAGTATGTGTTGTTGCACCAGAGTGTAGCCCGATGCGTAATAGTATTTCCTGTCGAGGCAGGTGTTGAATGACATGTTGTTTCACTGAGTCGAGAATTTCCAGTGCAAGAAGCGAAATTTCCTCAGCATGTCGATCATAGACAGTTGGGAGACCACTCGCCACCATGTACGCATCGCCGATTGTCTCCACTTTGTACACATTGTAACGATCAATGGATGTGTCAAAAACGCTGCGCACAGAACAGGCAAGCACTCAGGGTTTTATCGAGGACTTCATGTCAGGGAGTAAAAGAAAGAACCCGGAAGTCGCATACAAATATAGCCGTGACTCACTCACTCACTTAGCCACCTTACTTACTTACTTATTTATTTAATTACTTGAATACTATTGTGTACATCTAGTCCAACCCCAATTTGACCTTTCCAATAAAAGTCGACAAACCGTTTGTTAGAGGTCTCTGTTAACAGAGACCTCTAACAAAGTGAATAATGTTAATGTTAACATATTTGCTATTTGTAACTTATCACAGATTCGTCACAGTCATTGAAGGCCTACTATATATTGATTTTATTCACTGCAGCCTCTTGTCTATTATAGGCTTAATAATGCAGTACTGGTTTCCGTAATAACATCCCTTTGCCGCATGTAGGCCCTATGTTAGGGGGCGTTGCATAAAAAGCAAGGGGTGTCATAACCCCTAAGGGGTCTGAATAAATCCCTGCAAGCACCGAATTTGGTCGCTGTTTACCATTCGTTAGGTGGCGCTGCCTCTCCTTGGCGGTTTTGTTGGCTCAGTGATGTTGATGGCCATACAACTGGGCCTGTTTTGAGAAGATCGAAATAACTTTTGCATAGATCATTGTCAGGGTTACGGTTAGGGTTATCCAAGAGTTGAACGGGGTCCGATTCTCTTGACCCAACCCACAAGTGAAATGACCCGACCCGACCCGACCCAAAATTAACACGAAACTCTGGACCTGACTCAGCCCGACCCATTTATGCACGAATTTCAGTTTTGCCATCAGTTTCCGAATCCTCCAGCTTGTCCACCAAATGGCTTTTCAACTCAGATGACATCACCGTTTCACGAGCCACTGCCATTTGCCGAAACAACACGTCTTCACATCTTTAATGTTGGAACGAATACAGGGCGGGCCAATAAAAACCGTACCCTTTGTTTTTCGTTGTTCAATAAGAACTGGCTGATGCCATGTGTTGAATAATATGCCATATTAAACGTCAATCATTTTCACACAAAGTGACATTAATTTTATTTTGAAATATCAAGTGGTTATTTGCTAGATTTACTTTTTGTCATAGGACTACGGTAAGGCTCGATACACAATGGCAAAATGCACGCACGTTCTTAGAACGCATAAACCTGCGATACACAGCAGAGCATGACAACAAATTAATCAGATACCGTATTCAAAACAACTGTTCAATGTGTCCACCATTCACTCGAACTACTGCCTTCAGTTTGTCACGCCAGTGATCAATGGACTTGTTGATGATCTGTTGGTCAAGACTCTCCCAGCAGGTGCGCACTCTGTCTTTCAGATCGTCCAGGGTGGAAATTGGAATGCAATACACGCTCTGCTGCAGAGCTCCCCAGACAGCACAGTCGACCGGATTTAAGTCCGGGCGCTTATGGGTGGCCATACAGACGGTTCGATGAAATTCGGAACGGTACGCTGCAAGAACTCGACAGTTGACTTCGCTCGATGAGATGGCGCGCCGTCCTGTTGAAACACGAAATGATCGTCGGACTTCTGACGAATGTCCGGAACAAGACATCGCTACAGCAGAGTTTCGCGGTAGTAACTTGCATCTATCTTGGTTCCTGGACGATCTCAAAGACAGAGTGCTGTCATGCTCTGTTGTGGATCGCGAGTTTATGCGTTCTAAGAACGTGCCTGCATTTTGCAATTGTGTATCAAGCGTTACCGGAGTCCTGTGACAAAAAGTAAATCTAACAAATAACTACTTGATATTTCAAAATAAAATTGGTGTCATTTTGTGTGAAAATAATTGACGTTTAATATGGCATAT
>Ga0209149_1001895_pt1 | contig 11210 bp, 5 predicted proteins | sample WorMetTyACAVOLI2_FD_187423 | JGI IMG/M metagenome (GOLD analysis project Ga0209149, IMG submission 187423) | Marine gutless worms symbiont microbial communities from Max Planck institute for Marine Microbiology, Germany - Olavius algarvensis... ...
AATTGGCTGCAGCAAGTGGAAGAAGACGTTGGCCTATCTGTTGGTGCTGCCTGGATCGCGGGCCAGGATCGTTCGATGTGGAGGACGCTACGACCCTCAGCTGGTCAAGCGCAGCAGTGAGTGAGTAAGTGATAGAGCTGAGTGCTTTGAACGCTCGTCAGTTTAGCGCTTTTTTTCGCCATTAGTTACTACCTCATTGTTATTGGTAACATATGTCGGCGTTGCTTGCGACGCGCTCAGATATACCCAACTAGTCAGTTGTCCGAGGGTCTACTTGTCTGAAGGTTTATTTGTCCGAAAATTAATTGTGAAAACTGGCACTAACCTGACCTTAATCCTAACCCTGACCTTGACCCTAACCGGCCCACGAGGCTGGGTTCTGGTCCAAACTGACCCACGAGGCGGGGAAGTTTTGTATTGCGTGTATCGCTCCCATTCGACACATTATATAAGTCATTTCGGGGACAATCTTACAGGTCACATGACCCAACCAACAGCGTCATAGCACTGAAGGACAACGGTTAGTCAACTGGGTCAAGGGCCAATCCCACCATGCTCTCGCACTAAAACGTAGAGAAAAGCACCATGGATGGCATGGAGACCGAAGATACAGATAACTGTTTTAATGTTTCTATTTTTGTTTGTAACCGACTTATGTGATGCGCCTATGTGCAATATGTGATACGAAGGAAGGCGCCGTATACGACGATAGTAATGATGATGAGGCAGAAATTGTCCACTGTTGATCTAACTCAGTTTGTAATTTTCTAATTGTTTTTATTTTTTTAACGGGGAGTGGTAAGAGTCCTTTGAGACCTCACTCCCCTTTAGCACTCCATCTCTATACTTTTTCCTTTATGTTTTTACTTCGTTTGCTAATAAATGATCTGTGTGTGTGTGTCTAATACACACTGCTGGAATGTGCGCTGCTGACAGAGCGCGGCGTCATGTACGAGTTTCGTCTGTCGGGCAAGAACAGCATCGACTACGGCGACCAGGCGAGCGCGTCGCTGTTGACGACCGACGGAAGTGAGTCGATGACGTCATCCGTGGGGTCACGTGACCGGAAATGACTGCATTATCACCAACTGTTGTTCGCATTGCGGCGAAAATATGAAATGAAATAATTGTCCAGATCTACGATGACATCAAAGAAAATGTGTTGCAATACTTGCATTATATTGGCGTTTGGACGTACACGACGGACTTCGTCTTGTTGATGTATTTCTTTTGTTATTCGACGTTGTTTATTTTTGTTTTTTTACGTGTTACTTATTTCTGTTTAATGTCTCACTGTTGGACATCGACTTTCTCAATGCAGCTGATATTATCACCACGAAATAAATGAGACACGATTGACAAATGAAGGGCACAAACGAAAAGTGGACCAAGTCACAAAAATAAATTTCCGAGAAAAAGTTGCCAAAAATGTGGACTTAGTTCACTTTTCCATTGGTGCCTTCAATTGTTAGCGAGAAACGGTCGATGTAGCATCGAGTGTGAATACATTTGTGGCGCAGTTCCTGCCGGCGCGCCGCTCAATTTCACCGCAATTGGCGTGAGTTCGACGAGCGTCCGCCTGCAGTGGGACCAGCCGGCCCGCCAGCACCGCAACGGCGAGATCGTCCTGTACGAGCTGCTCTACCACGACCGACGCAACCCGGCCGACGAATGGCCGACCAACACCACCGAGACGTCCATCATTATCGACGGACTTCAGCCGACTACCAATTACATCTTCCAGATCCGCGCGTACACGGGCAAAGGAGCGGGACCCTGGAGCAACCAGCTACCGTTCCAGACTTTCGCCGCACAACGTGCGTGTAGCTAGATCAACAAATTCATCGCTGTGTGTCTCAGAAAACTGACAATTAGACAAAGTTGAAAGCCTATTTAAAAGTCAGGTAAAATTACACGTGTATAACAGAAATCAGCGCCGAAATAAACCGGTACGAAAATGGGACATGCCCTGTTCGTTACCAGAAACTGATACCAGAAAAATTTGGTACCAAATTACATGTCAGACGCGTCAGAAACCGTACGAGTTTTCTGGTCCCGGCTTTAGGCGCCGATTTCTGGTAAGTGTGCCATGAGCATTAGGCGGAATAGTTTGTCTTTGAGACGACATTGCAGTGCAGTAAGTGTCAGCGTACGCCGTCGACTCTGACCGTGGCTACTGGCTATAGATCAACAAAATCCGTCAGTATGCGTTAATAAACGTATCTATAGGCTAGAATTAGACCACAAAAACATCAGTGAGGTAAAACTGAAAACACCTTTGAAGTCGTGTGAAATGAGATTTCGTAGCTGCATCTGGGTGGGCGTTAGAAGTCCACATTAGAGTTATTTGCCTTTGTGTCGGTGAGCAGTCGACGAGGCACCGAGATCCCCGTGTCACGATGTAAATAAGTAAATGCTGATGTATATAGCGCAATTACGTAAACATTTTAACGCACTAGCACGAAGCGCTAACACCAGGCAAACAGGCGCATCTTCATATCAAGTCGACATTGGTTTGACCCAACAGCTGGATTGCGCAAATTATTAGTGAGTTCCAGACTGTTGGACCCTCAAATGAAGGCAGTCGCACGAGTATCAAAGGTGCTGCGATGGACACGTGGAACCGTCAGTAGATGGCGGGCGACTGGCTGATCCTAGATGCTGCCGCCCGCGCGACTAAAGGCCCGTTTATAGCGACACAACTCAACTCAAGTTGAGTTGAGTTGTGTCGCTATAAATGGGCCTTTAGAGATCGGAACAAAGTATTTATCATCTCTCTGCGGACGAACTCGAGATTTTATTTTCAATTTTTATCGTTCGCAGCCACATACCGTCATACTTTTCGTGCTGATAACGAAATACCGGTTGTTGCAGTTCGGTGTATCAGCTATGTGTTGTTTACGTTGCGTCGTGCTGCTGCTGCAGCTGCGATTCCGATGCCGACCAACGTTCACGTGCGGCGAACGTCGCCGACGTCGATCGAAGTCACGTGGGACCCGTCAGCGTACAACGGTATCGCCGGTTATCGTATCTACTACAGCGAGCTGGCGCTGCCGTCCGACATGGACCAGTGGCGCAGCGTCGACGTCGGCCCGTACACAGTCGCTGAGGTGTCCGGTCTCGAGCCGCACTCCGCCTACGCCGTCCGAGTGCGCGCCAAGTCCGTCGTCGACGCGCGACTCAGCAACTTCTCCGACATCGCGTACACCAACAGACTCAATCAGGGTCTGTCTCGGTTTTTATTTCTTCATGCACTGCAACGAAATAAACCTCTTTCCATCGTAATATCTATCTCTATTCACCAGTTATGGTACAGAATGAAAATAAAATGTATAGACATCACCATCCGAGAGCATAACTGAAATATAACACTTGACTAAACAGGAATGCGCCAACAACGTGAGTGTTATCATAGGCCTATCTACGAATGAATTTGTCAAGCGTTTTAGCCAGCACAAAACTTGGTGGATCAAAGCCAAAAGATGATCGGTATTGACGCCCTATAACTCTGGCTGACGTTCAGATATCTGCTTCGTGCACGCTGGCGCTTCATCGGGTCAATCAATTCAGGTCAGACCGAGACCACTCACTTTCCTTGGCAGCGGTCTCGGCCACAAAATTGATGTACTAGAGCTAAATGGAACGGCTTTCATGCAGATTAACTGCAAGTCGCATCTTGAGCTAAAAAAATGAAGTACTGTGCTATACTATGCAGCAGATAGCGTTTAAGTGAACAAACAAAATTCATGTATTTTACTTTTATGGCGTCTACATCGTGTGTTATAAAAACGTGCCAGTTTTATTTTTACGATAGCATTGGCACTTTGGCGTTGACCACTGAAATTTCGCAAGTAGTGCAGCAACGAATTTAAAGCAAGGTGGTAGGTTTCATTCTAACTTACAGCGCAATTCATTTCTGAATGCAACAGTGAAATAATTATTAAAATCGGTGTACATTTGCCGAATTTGCCGAATTTATCGTAATAAATGAAAGTGGCATGTTTTTTTGTGGTCCACAGTGTATGTTCGTTAAGCTGACACAATGAACATTATGAACTGAACTTTTATTAGAAAATAGTAGCCATGAGGCTAAAGAGAGGTGAAAACAAGATACAATAATAAAAGAAAACACAATAATATAAAACAATGATTAAGAATACAATGAATTATAGTGATTCTCTGGGTCCTCTCCCTGTCCATCTTCGTCTCACAACTATATCTAATTAACATTTCATAACTGTGGACTTCTGTCTGGAATAAACATGGATGGATGGATGGATGGATGGATATCATCTGTAGTTGTGCACGACGGTAAATTACAGTGGCGTAAATAATGCAGCAGCGATCTGTCTGTGCGTTGTAGTTCCCCCCGACATGGTGCAACGGTTTCGTGCAAGAATTGTAACGGCGAGCAAAGTGTTGCTCGAGTGGAAGCCTCCGGCCAGGCGCGGCGTCGCCAAATACAAAGTGAGTGCGTTGGTCACAAGCGTTTCCGATGGACAAACGAGACGTTTACGCCGCCGCCGGCGATTAATATTTCATTACGTGGTCACTTCTTTGAATAACATAACGGACTGCTGGAGAGCCCGTGTCACCACTGGTCTAATGCAAAGGACGTCGCTGTCTCTGCTATGTCCTCGTGCCTGCGATGTTACGGGTAGCTCCATGCGGCCTGCAACGTTTGACGTCGATGGCAAGAGCAATTGCCTGCCTTGGTACTCAGTGGGATGGGATATTCCACTGCTCATTGGCCTTGGCCGGGGTTCAAATCTCAGACCGTGCGGCTTGTTGGTACATGCGGGCTAATCAGCACATATTCAGAGATTAATATACCCCGGACAGGCGTCCTCTTAAATCTGTGACAGGCCACTAGAACCGGGTTCAAAGGCGCCCGGACCTCTAGTATGAGCCAGCGTTGGGATAACAAATGAGGCTGGCACTATAAGTACTGCACGGCCTCAGAGAAACCCAACGTACAGGCCTAGCTAGTTAAACAATAGGCACAAGGCTCTTCAGTCTCCCTCTTCCTCTCTCGCACACACTATACACATGTACTGCTAGCAAAAGTGGCAGTACAGTGCACCTGGATACAATCCCCGCCCTTCCTTCCTGTTCTGGCAAGGCATGCGCAATAGGCCACCATTGAATTGGACTCAGTGCTAGTCGTGGCAAATCGAGGATAGTATGGTCCCAGATAGTATGGTATGACAGGGGCAATACTAGGGAGAGGGCCGGGGGCACACCCCCAAATATTGGTCAGTTCCTTCAAAGTTTGACAGTTGATTTAGCCCGTTTGAATTCAGAAGCAGTTATAGTGCTACATCGAATAATATAAAGTTGTTGATGGGTGGGCTGTTACATTTGGTACAGCGAGGAGGGGACTGGGTGCTCAGACCCCTGCTCGCTGTACCAAATGTAACAGCCCACCCATCAACGGCCAGCTAGTGTACCAATCACCGTATTGCTGTATAATGGTCCGTTGCTCTACAAGACATTACCTATTCGTAGAGGGACGCCATTTTCTCTATCCTTTCACATAGAGATGTAGTAGTGCGGAGGGCGTGGACTCCCAATAATTTTGTCCGTAACCGCCGCCGATTGACGGACGCAGGTGGAATACAGCGGTCGAAAGTACACTCAGAACGAGCCGGGCGTCGCCGAGACGACGATCGCGGCCAGCAACAACTTCTACGTCGCCAAGGACCCACACGTGCGCTACGTCGACGACCTGCTGCCTGACTTCATTTACACGTTCAACATCAGCGCCAAATTTCTGGACGGCACGTTCGGACCACCCACTACGCTGCGCGTTGAAACCAGTCCAGGTAAATAAGCCGTGCGCGTGCAGCGATGACACGCCTACCGACTTACTTCGTAGATGTTGTAGACCGTCGTAAGTGTCGCTGTAGCGTATCTTGCCTAGAGAACTACCAAAGAAGATAATCTAAAAGACTTAATGGTTTCCCCACGATGGCGAAATCTGGTATTGTTTTCAACACGTCTGTGTGTCTGTGTGTCAGCAAACCAAAAAGTGGTTCTGGAGGCACGTCTTGTACTGTGGACCATGTAAATGGTTGCGAGTGTTTAGCAGGTGTTTGTGTGTTTGTCTGTTCCGCTGAGTCAGCAAAATGTCGTTAATTGGACACGTTGTCACCATTGGAGACGCGGACATGAAACTTGGCAGATGTGTAGTCGGGACCAAAGTGGAGGTCTAATTCGAAGCTGGGTGCAGTACGAATACTCAGTGTGTACTCAGTGAGTATCAGGGCTCAGTATGTGGCGTCGCGGCTGGTGTAATCTCGTCGCAGATGACTTCTAGTTTACATGTGATTACAACGTTTGATAAAACTTGTATCAAGAGCATAAATTAAACGGTAAATTCAAACAGTTAATGGCAGTGTGTGGTCAATGCGCCATGCGTGCGATCGCTCCTAATCTTTGTTTGCGTTTCACGCTTGCAGTAGGACCGTCATTTTAGTGATCAAACGAAATGAATTTTTTTGAAGATGAAAACCAATGTAGGTCGGCCTCCATCTTGTTTAACCCTTTAGAGTCCAGAGGCAATTATACTGCCACATCAAATAATATGAATTTGGTACACTGGCCGTTGATGCGTGGGCTGTTACATTTAGTACAGCGAGGAGGGGACTGGGCGGGGCCCCAGCCCGCCCAGGCCCCTCTTCGCTGTACCAAATGTAACATTGTAACAGCCCACGCATCAACGGCCAGTGTACCAATCACCGTATTGCTGTATAATGATCGGTTGCTGTGCGGTTTTAATGTGCCCATAAAGGGTTAACAGTTTAACAGTTTGCTATTAACTTCTAACACGCTTAATAGTTTATTTATTTATTTATTTATTTTAACAATCCACATAATAGAAGTGTTTAGACCACAGTCGTGCAAATCTGAAGTTGGCTGTGTTTACTAATGCCAATGACACACACGCCGGGAATCTCGTCCCAGAAAAGTGGCGTCAGTTTCTAACGTGTGTATCATCAGGGAAATTCAACATGATACGATGATGCTAGTGAGCCTGTGTCCTAATCTTCACCGTAACACAAGTCAATAGCATATAGAACAAAAGTGGCGCCAGTCACAGCAAACCTCGCCCGAGTAAGTAAGCCAGTAAGAGCGATTAACGTGTCCATACATGACAGTGTCACTTCGCGGGCACGACGACAGTAATTACGAGTAACAGAGTTCGAAGAAGTATGTCTTCAAGTTCAAGCAAGAGCAGAAGACGGGAAGTGACGGAGCAGATGTAATATGCAGCGGAAGAGTGTTCCAGATCCGTACAGCGGCGACTGGAAAAGATCGGTCCCGAGTCCCATTGCAGGGTGCTGCCACGTGGGTGCCACGTGGGACGATCTCAGAGCCATTGCCCGTATATTCTGAAAGTTGCATGACGATATTTTCTGTAATGTTGCATGGTTACAAACAAAGTTACAAAGTTGCAAACGTGCACACTCGACGAAAAACAACATCTCGCCAGCTATAGCCTGGGCTAGGTAAAACACGAGCAAAATAAAAAGTTTAAATACAAAAATGTAAAGACGCAAACTGAAAAACGTATTAGAAGCAGAATAGGGATTTACTTCACTATGAAACCTACCAAATCCGAGTCTTGTGTGTTACATATTACGCTACAGTTTTCTGCGTGTTAACTTGACTGCAGCCGTGGTAAAACTGGAAGCGCCGCGGTTGGCAAGCTTCCCGTCGGAAACGACGGTCACGATTCAACTGTTTCCGCCGACGTCATCATCGAACGATCACGTGACTCACTACTACGTCGTCGTCGTGCCGGCCAACCTCCGTGTCGCGTCGAGTGACGTCAAACTCGACGAGGTACGTCATAGTCCGCACTCACACCTTCATTTAACAGCGTCAGAATTTCTGATGACTACATATGACATGATGAACTGAGTGGAATACGATATACCGTTTGCTTCACGAAGCAACTAAACCTGCTCAGTTAGCTACGATTCAACCACTGTTAATTATCCTTTTTATTTCCGGTTTTAGCTAGATTTAACGAAACTGTTGACAACTTCTTCAGTGCAGTAAAAACGTTCTGGAAAGAGTTGTCAGTATTTTGTATCGTTAACTCAGTACTTAGTTAAGTTTACTGTGTAGTGTGTTGTTTTTCTTTCTTTTCTATTTTTGTATTTTTTATATGGTGAATAAAGATGAATATAAAAGCTATAAACGTGACAGTGTCAGTCGCTAATACTTCATTCTGTCTTGTTACCAGATCTTCTTGTTACAGTATGTCTTCCTCTTCCACTTCCAATAATGTGATAATATGAATGTGAAGGTGGTACTGTTGCCCTTGATTTGGTACAGAGACTATAGGGTGCCTTCAGCTAATCCCCATCTTCGCTGTACCAAATATACGTTAACCTGTTATGACCACATTAAAACCGCAGAGCAACGGACTATTACACAGCGATACGGTGATTGGTACACTGGCAGTAGATGGGTGGGCTGTTACAGTTGGTACAGCGAGGAGGGCCCTGGGCGGGCTGCGGTCCCGCCCAGTCCCCTCGTCGCTGTAAAATGTAACAGCACACCCATCAACGACCAGTGTACCAACTTCATATTATTCGATGTGACATTATAATTGTTTCTGTACTGTAAGGGTTAAGGACCAAGAATCTGTTTAGTAGTAGTCGTTTACTAGGGAATATTTGTGCCCACGAAGAGTTGGTTACTAACGGTCGACGGGTGATGCAGCTGGTGCAGTCGATGTCGGACGAAGCTGATCAACGAGCGTGGATCGCGGCAGGGTTCGACGGTGAGCTTCCACCGGAAATGATTGTTGGTGACGGAAGCACGATCGGCGCTTACGTCAACCGGCCGCTGACGAAACGTCGAGCGTACAAGATCTTTGTCAGAGCTATCACCGACGACAATGTCAGTCGCTGACGTTTGCATTCTGTCTCGTCGTGACGTATTTTCCCGTTACATTGACGTCCACTGCCACTTGTTCAAACATCTGCTAAATTGCTTATTGCCGGCGACAGGAACTAAAGTTGCTCTGATACCGAACGCTTCTGGGTTTTTTCGGTCGCTATTTCTACATGTCAAACGTAAAATAAAATAATTAAATAAAATGACACTGTGGGCCAATTTTGAGTGGGATCGGCACAGAGGCGGCTCTGGCCAGAAAAACGGTAATCATACTTTTTTACGGACCGTTACTCACTTTGATCATACGTTTTCGCGCGATTCTGGTGTAAAAACGTAGATCAGTGAAGGCTAAAAGACATTAAATGTTTTTAAAGAAATTTGATACGTGCATGGGTGGTTTGTCAGGTTACTACGTCTTTGGTCTTTTTGAAAGAGTTTTGCACCAAATCACAGATGTGCATTTCGGTATTTAAAAATACGTGGGTTTAAATTATGGTCACGTGACCGAGATAAAAAGTTGTAAAAAAAAATTGGACATATGATTCTGACATGCAATATGTTCTGATCTACGACAATAAGTCGACAACAGTGAAGCCAGAAAAACGGCTAGTGCAAATTGCGAGATGCGGCCGTATTTGATGGTCTTACGTTTTTTTGCAACAGCGCAGTCAAGGAAAAGTTTATCATAATTATCATACATCATACTGCAGAGATACGAGATTAATAGACAGGTCCATAGTATACGCTGCCAAATGGAGGAGTAATTACATTCTATTTAAATAGTAAAAAATAGTGCCGAACTGTGTAGAAAATGTGGAAATTGTAAATTCACTCTGTTTGATGCACTGTAATTGTGCAGTGAAACGACTGAGGTTGAGTTCTTCTCAATTTCGCTGTACAAGGTGTTGCATGGATATCATTCTATATCTGGTCTATGCGACAAAACAAAGGGTAGTTATATCATATGAGCACCCCGGTCGGGGTAGGTCATCTCTCCGTGCGGCGCAGGGACCGAAATTCAAAATTCCATCTCCTATAAGTTTTGTCCCCAGACCCGTGCCAAGTTTAAGCGGTCTCGGAACCTTAGGGTTTTGAAAATGTTGACACCGCACGGACGCACGGACGCACGGACTGGCGGACATTTGACCTGTTATACAAGTCATCTCGAGAGAGAGAGAGAGATGACTAAAAGGCGACATGTGGCGTACGCACTACGCACTTACTGATGGTAAGGTATATTGATGTGCTGGTTGTGTTGTACGGACGCAGAAGTTCCTATCGTCTCCGTTCTGTCAGCCGTTCAACACCGTGCAGGGTCTGATCGACGTCCCGATGACCGGCCAGACGTCGGATGTTGTTGAGAACCAGTCGAGTGTTGATCCGCTGTGGATCGTTCTGCCGCTGTGTGTTGCCATCATCGCCGTTCTGGTCTTCGTCGTCGTCGTCATCGTCCTGCGGTCTGTCACGTCATCATCATCATCATCATCATCATCATCATCATCCTCCTCATCATCATCATCATCACAGTACTTCATCACGTCATCACATCTTAAATTTTTCTTGACAGTGATCGTTTGCGATCAGCATAATGTAGCCTACATCATCAGACGTGGACCGTCAAGATGCCGTGACTTTCAACGTTTCACAGGAATTCGCATGTACAGCAAACCTGTTCTTGGTCTCTTTTAGGCGCAATTCTAGGTGACCCCTGGAGAGACCCAATGTACAAATAAGCATTCCCAAGTATGTCGGTTTTTTTTGTAAGTCAACTATAAGTAGGCTACGAACTCGTAATATTTTCCCAACATTTTCCTAAGTTAATTTAGGTTAATTCTCGGACGCTTATTATCTTCTTGGCGCCTTAAAAGAGCTTATGGAAAAAACTACGACAAACTTGTTATCACGAAAAACGTGTTTTGTAAATGACACCGCTGACACCTTCATTCAGCTTATAGATACCGCCGCCGTAACCAGAGCACTGTGAATATGCATTGATGATCAACAAATGAACATAACAGCTACGAATACATGGTGAGGTACTAGATCAGTTTCGTAGAGCAACTGTAGGAAAATTGAAAACATTCTATGTTTTAAAGTCTGAAGAAGCTTTTGTCGAAAACAGCACTTGCCTAACCTACAACGATCGACTATCAATCAATCAATCAATCAATAGTCAATTTTTAGAGTGGCCTAAATAAACAAATTACTACAAGGTCCACTGCAATGCTAATTAGGAAAGGATTGATCAAACAGGAAGCTTTTTAGTTTATGCCGGAAGGACTGAACAGTTGATGCCG
>Ga0209149_1001896_pt1 | contig 11210 bp, 11 predicted proteins | sample WorMetTyACAVOLI2_FD_187423 | JGI IMG/M metagenome (GOLD analysis project Ga0209149, IMG submission 187423) | Marine gutless worms symbiont microbial communities from Max Planck institute for Marine Microbiology, Germany - Olavius algarvensis... ...
TGGCACACAAGCTAAGCCATGCAATGGCACACAAGCTAAGCCATGCAATGGCACACAAGCTAAGCCATGCAATGGTGCACAAGCTAAGCCATAGATTTACTGTTATTTAACACTACGTTGCTCCTCTTTTTACTGATGTTATTTGATTTTAATGTGATAAGTGCTAGGTGTACTGAGATTGAAGCTAACATATATGATCTTAAAAGTCACACAAGTGTCAAAAAGTTATTTAGAAATTGGTTGACAATTGAAATTAGTCTGCCTTGTTGTACTGTACAGTGCTGTAGTGACAGAGAAGTGCAGCCAAATAATTGTCCATGTACCTCTGTGTGCTAACGTGATGTTGCATTATTGTAACAGGCAGTTTGGCTGCAGCTGTACGGAATAAAACAGACATTCATGTTGGATTGTACCATTCCCTTTTTGAGTGGTACAATCCTTTATACCTGGAAGATAAGCGGAATGCATACAAGACACAGAAGTTTGTCAAGGTAAAACTTTATAACACCTGCACCTGTTGTGACTCCACACTTTCTTTTGGGGCAGGTCATTACATCATCACTGTCCCTGACTCTATTTCACCAACCCACCCAGACGTCTCCCATCCAGCCCCTGCTCCATCCACCTTACCCACGACACACTGCCCAACCCAACCATCACCATTTCCATGCCCAACATGCCCAAATCATGAAAAAGAGAGAAGTGAGACTCACTGCTTAGAGTTGAGATTGGGGCTGGTCAGTTTGGTGATTGAGAAGGTTGGGTTGGCCCAAAAGCACAACAAAAGCCATTCTTACTTTCAGTATTTTGAAATCTCACCGTTTTAGCCTATCTTTAAGTGTTTACTGATTTTAGTGCTTTTATTCCATTGACTTCTGCAATGTATCTATTTTGTTTGTTGTGTAGATGCACTACAAATTATTAGGTGACAATGATGATGACGATGATTATGATTATGATGATAATGATGATCTTTCCAACCACCAGTATGGAGATCATCAATTCATTGGCCGTGGCTGGAAACAGTTCACACACTGTACAGCATTGCAACTACTGTTACATTCCGTTGATGACAAGTTTTTGTGTGTTTTGGTCAGCAAAAGGCCGTGCCGTCTCTGCACGAGCTTATCGCAAACTACCGGCCTGATGTGCTGTGGTCTGACGGTGCTTGGCAAGAACCAGACACGTACTGGAATAGCACTGAGTTTCTGGCCTGGCTCTACAATGACAGGTCGTACCATCTCACTTTCTAATGCTGTGCATGACCCTGCATTGGTCAGTTGGTTACATGGCTAGTGAAGCTTGCAAGTGCATCAGTTGATTATATAATGTACTTATGAATTATGTGTGTACTGAAGCTGGTGGGATAGTACCCAGTGTCTAAACTTGGCAGCATATCAATCTTTGGCAAAACATAAATTTCTTACTGTCACTCTGGAAGCTTTGCACATTGGGCCATGATTTTCTGTATATCTGGCTTAGCCGTATGCTGTGTACCAGTTGGCCATATCTGAGATGTGATGTTAGTCTGGAGGAAGGGGAATATAAATGAAAACTGTCTCTGTGTTACCGTATTGTGTATTATTATAATGGTGCACAAACATACGAGCAGTTCTCACAGGTCGGTTGACTGTATCGGGCTTTGATCTTGCTTGGTTTAGCTCTCTGTCTTCCAAGAGCCTCTGTGTCTTCAGTCTTAATGGTGCTATATAGATACAAAAAAATTTTGCTTACATCCTTCTCTTTACCTTTTAGTGAGCTGAGACTGGTGGGATTGGCCCTTGACGTGGTTGACTAACTATCGTCATTCAGTGCTATGACACTGTTGGTTGGGTCATGTGACCCGTAAAACGGTCTCTGAAATGACTTATAATGTGTCAAGTGGGACGTTAAACTCTACTATACCATACCTGTAACATTTCTGCACATTCGTTGGCATACACAGTGACACAGTGCCATCATTATTTTAATAATAACACAGCATGGTGTTGAATGCGGTTGTTGTTACAGTAAGAGAGAGAAGCTTTATGTTGCGTGTTGCTTGTAGCCCGGTTAAAGACACAATAGTTGTGAATGATCGATGGGGAATTGGTGTTCAGTGTCACCATGGAGATTTCTACACCTGTACTGATAGGTTTAACCCAGGTATTCATAGCATTTTAAACTTTTCTTCTTATTAGTGGCCGTTTACTTTGTGATTTTATGAACGGTGTTTCCTGTGATCTGTAGTATACAAGTTATTGTAACTTATTCGTTTCTAAATGCTGTATTTTATCTTCTCCATTCCCAATATTTAGCTAAAGTCTTGTCTTGCTCCTGCAACTGCTTGAAATTTTCATACCTAATTTCAAGCTCATCAATTTTGTTGACCTTTAATGGTCTAGCACAACTGTTCAGCTCTGCTTTGTGAACGAGTCTGGACAGCCGCTACATTCGGCTCTGCCAAAACGCTGATGCTGTCTCAGTCAGTTAGTTACATGGCTAGTGAAGCTTACAAATGCATTAGTTGATCGTATAATGTACTTTTGAACAATGTGTGTACTCAAGCAGGTGTGATACCATATGTTACGACAGTTGTGATATTCTCATTTCCATATAAAATGCACCTAATGTTACACCAGCTTGAAATAAATATACAGACTTAGTAGCTAGATTATGGCATAGAGTTTATGTGTAACTGGTAAGGTATCTATGTCAGGTGTGCTACAGAAGCACAAGTGGGAAGACTGTATGACAATTGACAGAGCGTCGTGGGGCTTTAGGCGCAATGTCGTCTTGGCCGACTATCTCAACATTGAGCAACTGATCACGCAGCTTGCACAGACTGTCAGGTCCGTGTCCAGTGTGTGCACATGATGATAATGATGTTGATGGTAATGACAAGCCAGACCCAGACAGTGCTGTGGGCGTCGCCAGGCTGGGGGTCCAGATGTTCAGACCCCCGAGCCAAAGACAGGGGCATCCATGTGATTTACGCAAGACGAGTGTCTTTGTGGGGTTGGGGTCCAGTGACTGCAGCACTTACCAGGTTACTGGTGGTCATGAACTGAAATATACCCCTCAATATTTGGGTTTCCTAGCAATAGAAAATGTGTAATATGTCTTGTAGGAAACAGGTGTGAATTTATATCGCTATTATATGATTGAGCTGTATTTGCCGTTATGTGACCAAATATGTTGTGGCAGGCAATCGTGTCATAACTTCCCATTGCGATTGACGACGGGTATTTACGACAGCCGTTTGTAACCCATTCAGTTACGACAAATGGCCGTATGGGTATGTTGTACTTAGCAGCGTCTATGAATTCAACATCTGTTATTAATGTAATTTTCGGGCTCCTAACTTAGGTATTTGTGCCATAAATTACAAATAGGCGTAATATAAAAAATGCAATGATTGGACAACACAGCATTATTTTCACAAGTAGAACGATGGAAGTAAGTTCAACCACTGTACAAATTATGTAACATTAAATAGTTGTGCATAATTGTGCCTTTAAATGCCCGGGAAAATGCCCTCAAAGTCACTATCAATCACTGGAAATCATTACTGTCATACATTGCTATGTAATGATTCATAGTGATTGATGTGACTTTAAAATGACTTGCCAGACGTTACTGTCATTTTAAAATTGTTTTCGTCACTTTTAATGCCTGCTGCTGCAGCAGAATTGTAATAAAGTGATGTTTTTAATTTTTTTCAGTTAAAACTCGTTTTATATTGCAGTTGTATTACAGCTGTGGTGGAAATTTGCTGATGGACATTGGACCCACCCACGACGGGCGGATAATTCCAATTTTTGAAGAGCGACTGCGGCAGATGGGCAAGTGGCTGGCAGTTAATGGTGAAGCTATCTATGCATCAAAGCCTTGGACTTATCAAAATGACACCATCAACAACAATGTCTGGTCAGTCCAATGAAAATTTTTTACCTGTCCCCAGTTACTACCAGTGAGCTAGTACTGTTTACAGCATGTCGCACTGTGGCTCTGTCTGATTTACTTCATATAAACACCAACATGTTCCCATTCCAGGTGGCGGTATGCCTGCTGTGCGTGGCGGCAAAATTTTTTTGTGATTTATGTTTTATTATAGTAAAACCAGATGTTGTGCGCATGCAGGAATTACAGAAACACGACAGAAGTTAATGAATTGCTGTGAAGTTTTAAATTTGTATAAAGTATAATTGTTCATTTGGAGATTTGTGTTCAGTGGAATAACCACAAGTTTCAAGTGGTTTCGTTATTGTGGCATTATTTAATTGGTGTTTGACATTTTACAGAAACATGACAGAAGTTAATGGGGGGGGGGAAACCATGGCGATGCGTAAGTCTTGATTCAAGACACCAGCTAGCTCTTCGGGGCGAAGAGATGAGAAACCTTATTTTAGGTTCTCTCCCCCTGCTGGTATAGCTTAACCACGGAAGTCCGGACCAGCTACTGCCAAGTGGTCCCCCCCCCCCGGTAACTACAGAGAGATATTCTCTATGTAGGCTGAACGCTAGTCCGGGTGGGGAGAACCCCGATGAACCTCCAGACTGTTTATACGGACTGCAGGTAAGGGGTTCTCCCTCAGGGGTTCGCTCTTCTGGGTGCTGTGGGGGTTTCAGTCTGGGAGGTCGGCTTTGCTGTTCGTCGGTTTCTCTGTGCTGGTAAGTATATTGCCCTGCTCATTGAGTATGAGCGGGGCGGCCCTCAGCACCCGGCTCATGGGGGCATTACGTTTCCGGGGATCCTGTTCATGACTTGGCGATCGCAAGGGGTCATGAATGGTTGACTACTTGTGTTCCTGTTCGAGACGTGCTGTCACAAGGCATCTTGAGCAGTAGTATGACTTGTGGCATTTCAGGGTGTTCGGTTGAAGCCCTGCACGTTATCGCCATTAGGTGGTAATTTTTGACCCTGTTTTTCTCATTTTTTACCCTTCGACTTTGTCGTCACGAACTGACTCCAATGTAAAGGAGTTGTTATTTATTATTCCTTTATGTAAGAAGGATAAAGCCTTTTGCTTGTGTCTTTTTGATAACTAACTCTAATGAGTTGTTATTTATTATTCCTTTATGTAAGAAGGATAAAGTCTTTTGCTTCTGTCTCTGCCCCTTTTAAAGGAGGATATAGCATTCGCTTTTGTTGTCAGGATCTTGGAATGCTGGTCCAACTCTTGACTGGTTATAATTTCCTTAATTGGTATTTAACTCTAAGGAGTTTTCATTATTCCCTTTATGTAAGGTGTATATTGTCCTGGGGATGTGCTTTGGGCCCGTTTGGAGGCCTCAGCACTGGGCAGCTTAATTGCTGCCTGCCCCGCATGGAAGAGAAGAGAAGAGAAGAAACAGAAGTTAATGAATTACTGTGAAGTTTTAATGAATTCATCTCGATTGTTAGTAATGTTACTGTTAGTAATGGACGTAGATTGTAAATTTTGAGTGCATTTTACAAAACTCGGTGCAGTATACGCTGTCAGAATGCTTTCTAGTTGGAATTATTTTTAGCATTAGCGTCACTGTTAATATTGCGTTTGATAGGTACACGTGTCAGAAGACGGCAAGTATGGTTGTCGTTTACGCCATTGTTCTACAGTGGCCACAGGACGACCTGTTGTATCTTGGCGCTCCCACAACAACTACCACAACTTCTGTCTCAATGCTCGGCTACAGTGGTCCTGGTGTTTTCCACTGGACGCCTGGAACTGGTGGAAAAGGCGTTTACATCCAGTTCCCGAGAATCTCTATCCGTGATCTCCCGTCGACCTGGGCTTGGGTTTTGAAGCTGGAACATATTGCGTGATCCATCCGAACAGAAGCACTATGCTATCTGCTGACCACTGCAGCAGACCAGACAGCGTTTGTTTATGCTCATTTCTATGTAATACAACTAAACTGATGTTACTGGTGGGCGTTTGTTCGGTTGGAATTATTTTGTTTTATTCGTTGTGTTATAGTTGTTTAATAGATTAATTTTATTATTACACACCGTGTATTTGGTAGAAAGAAACAGCCTTTATTAACTTTTGTGTCAGTTGCATGAAATAAAAAGGAGGCAACGTTAGTGCAGAAATTAACTCATCAATTAGCGTAAGTCAAAGTCAATCACTGTGTTGCGTGTGATGGGCATTGGCTGAACATTCACCAAGTTTGCTTCTTAATATTCTTCACCACATTTAGCTTATTGGATGCACTGATAAGATTTAATTTGACTGGTTTAATTGTGGTTTAATTTAATTGGTTTATTGTGGTTTAATGAGATAGTTCCCATTATTTTACATTATTGTTTTGTTGTAAAAAGTGGTCAAAACAGCATTATTTTGTATGTATCAGGTGATGACATTGACGTTGGTTGTTAAGTCTGTGTTAGACAAGTTGCAGTGATGTAACGCATGACAAACCTTTCATACATGGACGCTTTATCTGCATTTGCTAGTTTATCTACAGGGTGTTCCAAAAAACTGCACAAAGTTTAATGCACTATAACTTTGCAACCGTGAGTCTTAGAGTCACACAGTTTTCACCAAAATGTTCAGAAATTAACTGGTAACACAAAGATAGGATACAGTTTGACTATTGCAATTAATTTTTTGTTTTGTTTAGCAACTGGTAGGTGAACAACTGAAAGATGTCACTCAATACCAGCTACATTTTCACGGGACAGCGTCGTGACAGAAATAATGTTTGCAACCAGCAAACGTCAGAGAATAAATGGAAACGATGCTTAATGAGTTCACCTTGAGAACAGACGACCAATAGCAATTGCCTAGACCATTGGTCAGTAGCACGGTTGAGTAGTTCTTGGCTCATCATGTCCCAGCAACTGTTCAGGACTTGTTTCAGATGGTCAGTGTTCTTGATCTTCTGATGATGTGCCATGTGCCGAAGAGCATCCCAACTTGACTAATCCACTGTCTCGCTTAAACTCAGTCTAAATTTTCTCAATTGTTAATGTTTTCATTAACAATCAATCTTCAGCAGTTAGAGGTGACATGTTTACATGCAGATGATGTGACGTCCTTGATAGCATGTAACGACTTCTGGCTACTTAACAAAGAATATTTCACCAATTTACACAAATGTTGTGTTGACTGGTAGACAACAAACTTTGCCGAGCATTGTGGTGCAAACAACGTGATTCTACATTGAATGGTTCAGAAATGATCAGGTGGAAAATTTGGTGTGGTTTTTCTGGAACACCCTGTACATTTGCTAGATATTGATACTCAACATTATTACACTGTTGTTTTTGTCGCATTGCTGTGTTATAACAACAGTTGTGAGATGCAGCTACTGAGCATTATGTCGCTGTGTTTTACATCCTAATGATGTGGATGATGGCCCACTTTGGCACAAAATTTAACGCATTAGTGACGAAGCTGGTTTAACTAACCTGGTTACAGCTTGATGTGAACAGCAAGTCGATATAACCAACGTGAATTAGGGTTGCATTTTTTTTGCCTTTGAGGTATTTAGATATATATTTAAAAGACGCTGAGCACATACAAGTCAACAGATGGGTTATTAAATTACAAACATCGTAGGGTTATTAAGTTACAAACATCGTATGATTGTAACAAAAAAAGTTAAAACACAGTGGTTACAAACACGTACAGGTAACAGTACCGTTGCAGCTGTCATACTGGGATGAGTTCATTATATCGTAACAACACCAGTGTAACTATGGTAGTACGTTTTTTATATGTTTGTACAGACTGTGACTGGAGATATTTAAATGTATGCTATCAAGAGCATGTGATGTGCTATAAGGTATATATGTATATATTTATATTTATTAAGGCGCTGCTCGCGACCGCGAGAAGCAACTTTGCTGTCCATCCCTTTGTTCGTTTGTCTGCCTGTTGCCAAAATGCATATACAAAAATGCAATTTTCTCAAAAACTAAGCACTTTAGGGCTATGGTCTCTATTGATGACCTATAAGAAGTCCTACATGGGTTTTTCAAAGAACCCATTATTGGACCTTAAAATACAAGATGCCGGAGATCTGCCATCTTGAAAAACGTGAAATCGCCATATACCAACGAAAAATCGTCTGATTTTGATGAAATTTGGTACACAAAAGCACATTTAGAACTCGATGACAGCTAGGTGCGCAAATATGAAAATTGTTAAAATCCAAGATGGTTGACGTCCGTCACATTAAAAATCGTTTTTTGGCCATAATTCAGCAGCCAGTTGTCCGATTTCAGTGAAATTTTGCACAGAGAAGCATAATAGCATGGCAAAAGAAGGTACATGACAGAAAGTCTAAATTCCGAAAATTCAAGATGGCGTAGATCCACCATTTTGAAAAATTGCCAAAACGCCATATCTCAATGACAGTTCATCCGATTTTGATGAACTTTGGTGCACAAATGCAAAGTTGAAACTCGTTGACACTGACATGACCAAATATGAAAATTTAAAAAATTTAAAATGGCGGACGGCCGCCATTTTGAACATCGGTTTTTGGCGATAACTCAGCAGCCGATTATCCAATTTCAGTGAAATTTTGCACAGGGAAGCAGAATAACATGGCGATATAGCGTAGTTATGAAGTCTAAATTTCTAAAATTCAAAATGGCGGATGGCCACCATATTAAAAACCGTTTTCAGTGATTTTGCGTGGAGAAGCATTCCACAGAAGATATTTTTTTCGTTTTCCTAATACAGCTTTGGCTTTGCGATTGGCGCCTTTCATATAGTTTCAAATACACTTAATTTATTATTATTGTTATACACCGTGTTCCAAAAAAAACTAAGCCCCTTGATGTTTGATAATAACTTAGCAAATTTGGACCGATTTTCAAAATTCTTTCACCAGGAGATTTGTAAGAAAATTCTCTATGTACATATCGCAAAGATTTCCACCTAACCTGCAATATGTTGCTACACTACTTTGTGAAAGTTGAAAATCCAAAAATATTACCAAATTTTCATGTTGAACGTGACAATTAATATGTTTAACTAAAATTTAATGTGAGATCTTATGTAACCTGTCACAAAAATATCGCACTAATGATTTTACTTCAATATGTGTACAACCTATGAAGTATAGCCTAGAAAGAACGAAGACGGTCCGAAGATAATCATGGTGAAAAAAAGCCATGATGCAACAATGTTCAACTAAATAAGGTTCAGCTGTTCATTCGAGACGTCGTCTGACAAACTGCAAAATGTTAGTCAGTCAGTCAGTGTGAGCAGTCTTGAGACAGTCTGTCTAACTGCTGTTAAAATGTTAAAATGATTTTTGACTTTCAGAAGGTAGTGTAGCAGCATATTGCAGGTTAGGTGGAAATCTGTGTGATGTGTACGTAGAGAATTTCTTTACGAATCGCCTGGTGAAAGAATTTTGAAAATTGGTCCACATTTGCCAAAGTTATTATCAAACATCAAGGGGCTTAGTTTTTTTCGAACACGATGGGCGCCTTTCATATAGTTTCCAATACACGTAATTTATTATTATCATAATCATGATCATAAACATATTTGTAAAGCACCATAGGCAGAGCTACAGAGGCACTATTATTGTTATATTTATTATGTATAAAGCTCATAATTATAACATTCCATATTGTGTTGCTTTTCATGTTTTCAGATTATACTTTCATCTTTCAATGGAGACTATAACTCTGCTTTTATGAATGCTGTAAAAGTTTTCCATAGTAAATGTTTTGTAGCACCAGGATTGGTTAAATAGACCCTTTTGCACTGAAGTGACCTATAATGTGTTGAGTGTGACGTTATAAGCCTACTGTACTGTTACTGTAGGCCTATAGCTACATGTACTATATGCAAACGTCGACACGTTATATTCGCCTTATGTCGGTGCCACTGCATCTGTTGTCTCAACTTGTCTGTGTCTTGGTGCACCCTACGTAGAGAGTTGAACCTTTCGGCAATATTTTTGCACTACTTAATAGCTTAGGGATTCAGAGAGTTTGTGTTAATATTTTGGGAATAATCGAAGAGGTTATAGGAGATTGTGCAAGTTAAATCGAAGGGGGTATGAAAAATTGGCGTTTTTCCACCAATATTTCGCGTTATTTCAAAAACAGTACAAGATATATACGGCAGTTACAGTGGAAGATGAATATATACAATGGTGCCTTGAACGACTCCTTAATTTCAAGGTCACGCCAGTATTCGACGCTGCATATGCCAGTGGGTACAAGATATAGACACGTATTTAGGGCTACTATGGATAACTACGCAGGCCCTATTTCGAATGACCTTGAACCATAACGACCTTTAATAATTTTTTTCACTTGATGAAGCGAACTGTAAGTTGCATACGCCCAATAACTCGAGGTGCGGTATTAGTTTTACGGTGAGTATTTATACGATACGATCGTGCAGTAAAAAACGGACGGGTATAGCCAGCTTAGTCTACCACGCTGAGTGAACAAAAAATTAAAATGTGAAACTAAAAATTCAAGAACTTAGCTATCGCAAACAGATCGCGCGAAAGCTGCGCACACGATTCGTCGAGGGCATCTCTGTGACCTTGAAATGTACGTTAAGGGTCACTCAAGATCACTGGAAACGGAACCATTGGACAGATCATACACGACTTATTATTAGACGAGTTATTGGACGTTGAATATTATCGTGACCTTGAAATGTGGGACAGAGGTAACTCAAGGTCATTGAAATTAGTGCCATTTGAAAGCTTGGGTGCATTTCCTATTCGCCTTCTATCGTAACTATGGCCGTATCTGTAGCCGTTTGTGAGATATTCAGTGTCAAAGAACGGCGTGACCTTGAAAACCAGGTTAGGGGTCGGTCAAAGTTATTGAAAATGGCGCCGTTCGATAGACCATATGCGACTTTTTATTGGTCGGCCATTGTAAATATAGCTTTATCTTGTACCATTTTCGAGTTATTTGACGTTGAATAATATCGTGACCTTGAAATCTGGGTTAGATGTCACTCAAGGTCATTGAAATTGGTGCCATTCGAAAGCTTGTGCGGTTTTCTATTCGCCTTCTATAGTAACTATGCCATATCTTCTATCGTTTGCGAGATATTGGTAGAAAATCGCGAAATTTTTATACCCCACCTGTATTTGCGCCCCCGCAAGGGGTGACCCCGTCGGAATTTCGTGAAGATGTTTGATGCTGGTAAAACTACACTGTGGTTCAAAAAAAAACGCGCCAACTTTGGCGGACTATAACTACGACCCAGTTCAGTCGATTTTAATAATTTTTAGCAAGCTGTTTG
>Ga0209149_1001897_pt1 | contig 11208 bp, 7 predicted proteins | sample WorMetTyACAVOLI2_FD_187423 | JGI IMG/M metagenome (GOLD analysis project Ga0209149, IMG submission 187423) | Marine gutless worms symbiont microbial communities from Max Planck institute for Marine Microbiology, Germany - Olavius algarvensis... ...
CACAGTGCACGCGCGTGACAACCAACCAACGACCAACGACCAACGACGTCACGACACAGCCTATCTCAATAAGCGCCTCTTTTACTAACGTAAAGTGAGGCGCTTAATAATTTTAAGACGAAAAAGGCAGAACGCCGAATCGAAAATATTTGTTTTAATCGTTTTTGCCTGTACGTCTTAAGAGCCAGATTATGTGATGCATGCCAATGTCCGTCCGTCGTCGGTTGTCCGTCCCGTGGCTATATCTCGAAAACTAAGCAAGACAGACCCATAGTTAATATGGATCACTAGGCCTTAGCACGTACGCTGATTCTGTTGCTGTTTTGAGATCCTTCCCAGACGTCCCCTCGGAGTTATTCTGGTTTCAGATATAAAAACGATGTTCAAATATTAACACGGTCTCCTGTTCGACTTTGGCGCCAGACCACAGTTGTTGTCAACCGTCGTCACACCACAGATGTTGTAAATGGGCTGCGACCGTCGTAACCTGTTGCTAACAATGAATCACCGTCTGTTGTATTGACAACACCTGTGGTATGCCGCAGGCAAACAGGAAGCGGGCCAGCTTCTTATCACAGTGGCAATATCCTACTATTCCATAGAAGTAAGTAAAAAGTAAGCAAAAAGTCGATTTATATAGCGCATCGTCGTGAAACCTCTAATGCGCTGAAATAGCAGTTCGGTGTCTGCACCAAAATAACCGTTTCACCAATGAAACAAACTGTACGTGGGCTACACTGAAGTGTGTTTCTGAATTAAACAGACGGAATCATCGGTGCACTTCGGCCCTGTAAAGAAATCGTATTAAATCGACGCTGCCGCTTTTGCTATAAATAGAGACGTTGCATTTTCCAGCAAATTCACAGAATGACGGCAAGTCGCAGTGGGGCCCGTTCGCCGACTCGCGTGTGGTCACAGCAGGCGTCGCCGACGGTCGATGGATAATGACGTCGGTATTCGAACGCAGAGACGCCGCAGGACGGACGGTCCACAAGCTGAGTCGACCGACGGCGACGGGACAGCGGGCATCACGGGAGACGGATGGACGCAGTCGGCGTCGTCGTTGCATCGATCAGAAGGACACGGCAGTGACAGCGCCGTAATTGCCGCTTCACAGAACTACAAACTGTCATCATTCGCTCGCCGGCTGCTACAGGTGGACAGCTCGCCGAGAGGTTAACTCGATAAGTGGCCTGCAGTCACGGTCGTCACATCCAGGCTGCTAGACGTCCGCACGGCAGTTGTTCGATATCCTCAACAGGACTCCATCGCCCAATCAGCAATACATACTAATTGACATCAGAGACGACGAGCAAAGCTTTCAGTGTTGAGTACGACAGACAGAGGTCAATTTCTCTGGCCACATGTGTTTGCATTTAAATTATTCCAGGTTCTACTAACCGTGCCACCGACTTCCACATAAAACTCGGACGCTAGCGTCACGGTAACTGTAATGGACATAAATGTGCTACATAAACAAATATAACGTCTTCTTTCAAACTGTTTGTAGTAGCAGTATCGCGCAGAGCATAGTATAATTTAAGGATTTTTTGGACTGCACAACAGGGGCGAACCTGACTTTTCTGTTCTGTTCAACTCTGTAGATTAAATCACGTGATCAATCATTCTTCGCTCTGATTGGTCAATCTCCTCACAGCTGACGAATACCGTTACTATGACCATAAGTATGTCAATATACACCGACACCAGTTATTCATCTTCAGTAATGGATAATCGATGACAGCGACTGTCCTTCAACGCAAAGCTAGCACGCGGCAAAAAGGCTTCCTATTAGTGCCAGCACTTATAGGAGATGTCCAATTAATATACGTTCGGTCTAGCCAGCCTGTGCTAACTAAATTAATATAATAAAAGTATATACGACATCTTTACAGCTGGAGCCCCCTACTTTAAAGCTTTCAGCTTCAGGGGCTTCGCCCCTGACCCCCTGACCAGGCGCTTTGCCCTGGCCCACTGGCGGATGCCCCCAGACTCCCGTTACCGCGCTAGCCATGGCCCCCCTCACTCGTATATTGCTTCCGATGCCACTGGCGTCTAGTGAGTGGGCGAAACACAAAGGAGCGAAACGTCCAGTTACCCACTCGCCGCAGCATTCAACACTTATATAGCCGTCTTTAGTCGTCGTCTTTAGCCGTCTTTAGTATAATTGCACGGACCGCGAACCGAGGCGCCGAGTAGCGAAGGCGTCGAGTGGGGAGGGGGTGTCCCCGGCCGCAACCGCATTTTTGCCATCGTTATCTCACCAAACTCGCGGCTTTGCGGTGTCCGAGTATTTCTTTCCCACCCTGATCATCATTATAGATCACTAAATAGGCCTATGACAGGAAAGAGTTAAAAATGGAAATCACCACTATGATTTATTCCTGTAAGTATGGCAAAAGTTGGACTGCACGTTTTCCCATTTTGGACTGCACACTTTTTCGTTTGGACTGCACATTTTGGTTGGACTGCACGCTTATTATTATACTATGGCCCAGAGCACAACCATTATTTATTCTATTGTCTATGGTCACAACAGTCGCGTGATGGTCAAAAGTTCAAAACGACAAACACAGGCCGTATCAGTGGACGAGCCAGACAGAAATGTGAACCTATACAAACTAGAAGTTGTAGTCGTCGCTAGCGCTCTCGACGACATGTAGGGGCCTAGGCTGAAAGCCGTCTTGCAGTTGTTAGCCGTAATCTGCCCCGGCCGGAGATATAGACATTCTCGAAAGTCAATATGGCGGCCGCCCTCATGTTGTATCGTATAATGTAATATTTTTTGTACCCAAAACGAGTACTTTACCATATCTAATGGTATTTTTAAATTCAACTTTCTCTAGCTCCAGTAGTTTCCGAGATAATAGGGGATGTCCCAAATTTACATTAAGGGGCCCTGCGCCCCCCCCCCGGACGCCCCCTAGCGGAAAAATTTTGACACACCCTAAAGTACTTGGCTATACCTATATAGCTGTAACGTCTCAGCTTCGTAGCTCCATTAATGTGCGACTTGTGGAGAGCTCTCTCTATAATAGGGTTTGCACTAAAAGGTCCCCCAAAATGGGGTTTTTGGATGATTTTCGGGGTAGGGGCGAAGATATTTGGTGGGAAAATATATCCGTCCTTAGAACTGCGCGTTTTCATGCATCTTTGGCCCAGATCTGACGCGCCGTGTAGTAGAATTTTGTATGGGTGTAGCCATTTGCCATAGGCGAAACTTTGGGCAAGTTTTGGGGGTCCCCAGCTCCCCTACCAAAAGTCGGAAGGCACCCCTTTGGACCTTCGACTACCACATGAAAAAAATTTAATTATTCTGCGACGTAACCCCTGGGCTATAGCTGTAGGGTCACCGGAAGGTACGTTTTAAATAGGAGTTTTGTGTGGGGAAAATATGCCAAAATCCGAAAATTGGGCAACTTTGACGCCCCGTAGCTCCCGCACGTCGTAAAGAAAAGTTGACCGATCTCGGAAACTCCCTGACCCTTGGACTAGAACGTGGAATAAACAGTATGTCTGCAGTGCATCCCATGACCTGTAGCCTGCTCTGACTGAGGTGCCTGTTTGACAGACTTTCGATTTTGGGGGCAAATGACCCCTAAAGTGAAAATTTACCAAAATGTCTTGGATTCCGCGACCGGACACTGAAGTACGTTTCATGGCCAAATTTGGTGAAAATCGGCCGTTGCGAAGTTGCCGAAAAGTCGCGTCGCGCTCTGCGGGACTCGTCCCAGCCCCCGTTTTGCCCAAAATTGGCCGATCGCGCCCAAAATTCTCTGAACATTGTCACCTCTTCATATGTCCACGTATACCGAATTTGGTCCGGATCAGCTGCGCTTTGCCGCACTTATTCCGGAAGGATTGATTTTTCGGTCCAAAAAGTCACTACAATAATCCTTGTGGCCCTCATGGTACGCAGACAATACACTGGTATGCATGCTGTCATGGTAGCTTTCAGCCTACATCTAGAACGTCAGACATTACATTACCACTCGCACGCCGCACTGCATCGAAATGTAGCCATTTTCGAACTCGTCCGAGTTTTTAATCATATCTTTAATTGCTCCTGTAAAAATTTCATTGATATCTCAGTTCAAGTATTATCGAGTTTTACAGACACATACACCCACAAACTTACACACACACTACTGGAAACAATACCACTTTCGCTACGGTATCGCTGAGCGAGTGGTAACAAGCCGAGGTCACTGCAAGCACCGTATGGTTTTTAACTGTCTGCATGTCGTATATACAGGTCACTGTTCGAATATCGTAAAGCAACACGCGTCTGCAGGGTAACTGGGTATCACCGCACCAAACCTAATCCCTTATACACCGGACTTACCATGCTTATCAGTTTATTTTTAGTTTTTTGTTCATTTCGTGTGGTAGACAGGCATGGCTCCCAGCTGCATGGCTATCTCTGTTTTTTTACTGCACGTTAAATACACACTATCGCGTCGTTTCATTAATCGTAGTTTTGCGAAAATTTTCACCGTAAGGTTGTGTGGTTGCAGTAACGATCCTTGCGGATTTTACATAATAATTTTCATTTGCAAATGCGAGCGATATGAAGTTGGTGGACAGGTCCAAACTATCGGTTTTTGTTAAATTCTGTAGGAACGAGGAGAGTTAAGCGGAAAATGTTACATTCCGTACAACGCGACCATACCACGAGTTTGTGGGAATGACATTGAAATCAGATAATTCTTTCTCGCAAGTTATATTTGCAGAAAGACAATAACGGTAACCTGCAGTAAACAATCCAACTATTTCTGCTAACGTCTTACTCATACCTCGCTATATAAAAACTTACCCGAGTTAGTCTTGAACTTATTTATGTTGTATCTGACGGTATATCGTGCTGTACCCGATAGCAGGCGTACTGTAACTGGTCCATGAACATGCATCAAAAACACAGCTGAAAACCGTTCTTCAATTACAACTGCCGAGTTTCGTTCTGTGGCCACTTATTCCATTATTTAAGTTGCAGTACTTCAGCTTTACAGTATGATTGATATCACACAATGCAAGGCTGTATACTCTGATCGCACGGTTTTCTCAACTTCTATATCTCATTCTTCAGTGCACATTGTAATACCAGACAAAAATAATTATAAATTCATGTAAATTTTGTTACTTATGCTCAACTTCAATGACTAACTGGCATCGTTCTGCAAATCTCAGCATCATAAAATATCACAAAATTTCACATTTCCGAGAAAACAGGTAGTGGGACCTATTACAATGGTTACAATGTTTGACTTGCAATCAAAAGCTACAGGCATGGCTCCCAGCCACAGCACTACCAGGCAACAATCATGGGCTGGGCCAAATTAGGCAACAGCCAAAATGCAATGATCTGGTGCTGGAAAAGTAACTCTGTGTGTATCAACAAACCAAAAAGTGATTCAGGAGACATGTCTTATGTCTTGTACTGTGGACCACGATATGTATGGTGCCGTTGGTGCGAGTACTTCTACAAAGGGTTTTGCCGAGTTAACAAAATTGCCTTCGCATGACAGTTTCAGTGTAACCGGTTTCCCATAACAGTCACCGGCTATAAAAAATAATACTTTGCCACACAGTCCACAAACAGGCCTACTGTATGCTTAACAATGCATGCAGCATTGTCTTCTGGCAAGCCGTTTCCACGTTTAATCAACATTTGCAGATATCATAAATTGTACTACAGATATCTGTATTTTATTTGCAGGTATGTGCCGACAATGGCATATAACTGAAATTAAATATACACTGTGTTCCAAAAAAACATGTGACCACATTTTCGATGATAAGTTGTAGTAGAACTATCCGTTTACAAAGATTTTTGGCACACTTATTACCAAGAGTATAGGCCATCGACAGGTATATTGTTTCCCACCTCACCTATTTTGTGCAGCTACTTTACCTTGGGAAATTATCGAGACCTAAATATCATGAATTTAGCCTTAAATTGCTGATTTTCTCAATGCTAAAATACTAGGATATTAACTGCAAAATTGTCACCATATTATTTTGCTTACTTATTATACAACTTACGGTTTATAATAGAATGGTAACAAGATTTATTGCAGACGATAACGTTGTTTATCAGTGAGTGAGATGGGAGATACGATTGGCTTCATACAACAGGTGAGCACGACATGATTTCAAGCATGTAAGCTGGAGATCACTGTGAATTATTTTTCTGTATACACTTGAACAGATAATGGCAGTTTCATGCGAAATCTAACGAGCTGATCGATGCCTTTTTGGCTTGTCCTCCTGATTGAGCACAAGGTCCTTCACTATACGACAAACGCGGTCTACCGCTGCCTGGTAGCGGGACAATTGTACCCGTCTTGTGGCTTCTCTTCAGCAGACTGTCGATGCTTCAAAGTTTCCAACCCTTGTCGGGCAATTCGCTCAACAGCCTTTGTGCACCATACTGCTTTGACAGATAGAGATTTTTAATCAGAATCACATCTTCCCGTGAAATTTTCATGATTTTGTTTAATTTTTGCTGATATTTAGGTCTTGACAATTTCCCAAGGTAAAGTAGCTGCACGAAATAGGTGAGGTGGGAAAATAAAAGCACCTGTCAATGGCCTATACTCTTAGTAATAAGTGTGCCAAAAATCTTTGTAAACGAACAGTTCTACTTCAACTTATCATCAAAAACGTGGTCACGTTTTTTTTGGAACACACTGTAGATATCTGCTATTATTTGCAGACATCTGCAAATCTTGAATAAATGTGAAAATGACTTGCCATAATATAACGTATATTGCTTATTCGATAATAATTGATAATTATTCAAATAATTGACAATTATTCAAATAATTCATCTAGATGGCAGACATTAGATATTGCACTCTCGTTGGAATAGCATTGGACGGAATAGTGACATTCCACTGATACTGGCTATCGGCTCAATCACTTATGAATGCAAGCAACTAAATTTACAGTTTTGCACCAAATTCAAAATAACGACAACACACAGATATAACCTGAAACCAGTGCTTCGAGAATTACTTTCACATTATATCAATCATCAACACAGTCAGATATCACTTCAACATCCATATTTTTTGCCAATCTCAATCACAGCTATACTACAGGCCAACATCATTCGCAGTTTTTGTCCGTTCTATCAAAACATATGATACGGGCTGAAATATGGCACAACCTACCAACTTGTACAGACAGCACTATGAAGCTAAACAGAAATTAGTCGCTGGAGGTAATGGCGACCTAAAATGCAAAGAGAATTAGGAAAGCCATCATGAGGCAGAATAGACCCATGGCTTCAGACAACGCAAAGCCGAGAATGGCATACGAGAAAAGCTGCTGCTTTAGTACTGGGTGGCGAGCATAGCCCATCACGAGACTGCCAAATACGCTACCAATACCAGCACCTGAACAACACAGAAACATGTCATTATACCACCAAAAAGAATTTATGATGTAACACAAAGTCAAATAAAACACGATAATCAATCCAATAAGATTCAGATACAATACAAAGAATATTTACCATGTGTCCAATGATTCCAACTGTGGATGTAAGCGTTCTGGAATAAAATGTTATTTTTCAAAAGTACACAAAAACTATGTCTCTATCTCGTAATGTTTCTGAGATATTCAGCTTCAAATAGTGGCATGACCTTGAATTCTGGTTTAGGGGTCACCCAGGGTCACTGAAAGTAGCACCAAGTAATATGATACAATATTGTGTATTTAATGTGCAGTAAAAAGCTGACGGGTAGCCAGCTTAGTCTACCACACGGAACAAACAAAAAATTAAAATGTGAAACTAAAAATTAAAAAATGAGCGTGATAGGTTGAACGGACCAGTCCCATTATAATGAAGACAGTCCAGTCAGTAAAAGAAAGTCTAACGTGGGAAGGATTTGTTGAAAAGGTAGGTTTTGAGCCTGGAGCGAAAGAGTGATGGATGATGAGAGCAGGGATGATGAGAGATGGGTTGACAAGTGGATGAGGAGGTAAATCGAGACAAGAATGGTGAGGCTGACGAAATGAATCTGGAAGTTCCAAAGATGAGGTGATGCACACCTAAATGAGCGATCTGTGATTTTCAAGGAGGAGATGGCTGGCAGGCGAGAAAAAGTGACAACAGATGAGAAGTGGGTACTGCGAGGAGGTTGAAGAGAGATAAGGTTGTGAAGATAGCTAGGTTGAGTTTAAGAACTTTGTAGGTGAGAGAAAGAAGTTTGTGTTCGATGCATTTGTTGACCTTTAGCCTGAGGAGAGATTTGAGAATGGGAGTGCTATGTGTGGATTTAGAAGCCTTAACAACAGCACGAGCAAGAGAGTTTTGGATATGTTGGAGCCAGTTGACAGTTTGGAAGATTATGATAGAGAGAATTACAGTAGTCAAGTTTAGAATGGACGACAGAGGTAGCAGCAGTGCTGGCTGTTTTGAAGTCAAGGTATGGGCGGATACAGTGAAGTTCACGAATGTGATAGTAGCAAGATTTAGAAAGTGCAGTGATTTGGTCAGAAAAGGTAAGGTGATATATTTTTTTTATATCCGGTTTTAGTATTTAAGGTGCTTTGGTTGTCCCTGAACCGGGGTAGGCAACACCTGGCAACGCCTCTAAAGACTTGCCATAATATTGAAGCAGGGTTTTTAACAGGGTGGCAGCTCTGCCTATCCCCCAACTCACAGGTGACGGCATCTGAGACTCCGCCGTTCCCGCACTTGGGCTGTGTGCCTGCCGTTGTCCCCGCAAAAGAGGGATCATCCGCCTAGCCACGATGACAACTTTGCCAGAACATCAGTCTGTCGATGACTGCCGCAGAAGCCTACTGCTTCCCAGGTTGAAGCAGCTCGTAACCCTGAGAAGGGATATTCGGATTTACCTACTCCTAGATGGACTTGCCTGAAGAGGCTAAGCGGGCTCCATCTGCCCCGGTTTGAAATCAGAGTTTTCCTTCTAATATATCATATACAAATTCCTATCAGTCTGCCATTGAAACCATTGCACTATTTTGTATTATTTTTGAGTTTTTTATGTTGAATAACCTTGAAATCTGGGTTAAAGGTCACTTAAGGTCATTGTAACGGTATCATTAGAAAGCTTGGGTACATTTTCCTATTCATATTCCATAGCAACTATGGCCATTTCGATACCAATACACGAACATGATTCCAGACACCGCATGATGGCATAAGCTGCACTTACACATGCATCGTACGGCAATGAAATCCTTTTGGGTGTATTACATCTACAATGCAAATGATAGATGACTATAGAAACCTGATCCTGCGACGCCAACTGTTGCGGCTCCCGCTCCGATATACTTGGCTGCTTGGTCAATATCTCGCTGGATTGCACTGGTCTGCAGCTGCCTCATCTGGATGCCGAGCACGCCAAGAGCAGAAGACTCATAGCTTGGAAAACCTTGCATTGACGACATGTATCGTGGTGCTGGACACGACGTCGACTGTGTGACCTGCAATATTCACTCCATGTCGGCAACAGATAATACACCACAACCTCAAATTCCATGAGTTTACTGGAGATAATTCAAGTTCCTTCAGTGCTCTGATGCTACTAACTAGCACAAAAGGAAGGGCATCTAACTAGTACAAATTCTGTTGCAGCAGTCACCCCCCCAAAAAAGTTGCCCTTTGGGGGTCGGATGTAATGTTAAAAAATTAGACTGGCCAAAGAAAAACTGAAAGAAGCAGTAGTAGTTAATTATGACTTAAGAACAGACCACAGCAGCGTTTAGTTCACTATTTGACAGTATTAATCTAATTTTGGTTTAATGAATCTATCTTCTCTAGATGTGAGGTTAAGCCAGGTCCACTCCTAAAGGTTTCAAGGTAACTGTCCAAGCAAAGTACGTCAAAAGACGGATACCCAATCAACACTGATATTCTGCATTAAGCCATGAAATGAGAACCTGAAGCAGGAAAAGCAAGCAGCAGACCACAATAAGCCTGGCAGAGGACGATCACAGACAAAAGAACCTACTCGATCCAACGGGGTCGAGACTGATGCTTTCACCAGGCCTCCAAATCTATCTTCGGTCTTGTGTGACACTGGCCTTTGACCTCCATGTCGATCTGCATGAAACTCAGTTCATTTGTTTCCAAAACATTGTGTTCACATGTTCAGTACCCAGTAGTTCAGATCAATGTAACTGATGAACGAACGAACGTATGGACAATTCGAGAACATCACACCTCCTCCTGCCAGTCTCGAGGGCATAAAAATCAAGGAAATTGGCAAAAGATAAAGACCAAATGACAGCAGCAAATGACCGACAGGTGGAAGGAAGTAACTTGTCGCTCGGGTTACTAACTGTATCTGTTTCCCGCGGGACCTAACTAATCTCAATCCCGGGAGTAAAAGTACTTGAAATCATACGGGAAACCATGCCATTAATGCATGACTACCAGTATTTAGACACGGAGACACTCTAAACCTGCTTTGGTAGAGAGCCGCTGCCAGTGCACAGCACTATATACACATTGCTTGCCGTGGGTGGGCAATGTAACTACTGGAGAACAAATGCAGCGGCCGTCGAATCAGCAGACTTATTGTGGGCAGTCCATATGTGCAATGAATAGCTTTGATTTAGGCCAGACAGATGATCTGGATACCTAGGACTGCAAGACCATGGCCGGTGAGCATTGCAGTTGGTGAGGGTGACATCGTAGCTTAATTATCTGCTTGCCGTTGTGGCAGTGGTATGCTGAAATGTGAGGGTCCTGGTTGAACAGACTGACACGGCCGATGCCCCGAATGAGGCTACAGATGGTGGTATTTAAAAAGCCTCCGTTGCACTTGACACCGACGTCACCTGTGCAAGTCATCCAACAATACAACGAGACATTTGCTGCAGAGACTGGACGTGGTTGATCGGCGCAGTTTGAGTTCAAACAATTAATACTGCAAATGGTTGGGACGCCGACGTCTTGGCTCTGATGCACGAACCAACACACCTTATCGACATTATCCCGCACTCCAGGTGACACATGGGCTTGGTCAGACAGTCAAGAATAAAATCTGCCATATTTGCCTTGAAGCTATTACCTTCTGCGTCGTTTGGCGCACGGGGTGATTTACAGCAGGGGGGAGACTCATCCGTGAATAGGGGTGTAATGATCGAATTTTTTACGTAATCGATAATCGTTTCGTGATAATCGGTTTATAATCGATAATCGGTTTCTATATGTTTTGAATATGA
>Ga0209149_1001898_pt1 | contig 11207 bp, 8 predicted proteins | sample WorMetTyACAVOLI2_FD_187423 | JGI IMG/M metagenome (GOLD analysis project Ga0209149, IMG submission 187423) | Marine gutless worms symbiont microbial communities from Max Planck institute for Marine Microbiology, Germany - Olavius algarvensis... ...
GTATCGAGCTGAAACCGTGGAACAACGAGTAGATGGCGGCTGGCGGAACGAAGATGCTGTCGTTCAGCAACTTGAGCGACCGGTGTACACAGCTCAGACAGATAATCCGGTGCCTGGCCATGCAAGCACTTGTACACCGTCACCCCAAGCTTGTATGTGACTCGATCTGCCACATCGAGCCAATGCAGCTCAGAGTGAAGCAGGTGTGTCAAGCCGTGGTCGTACTTCTTCGTGCCGCTCACAACTCGCGCTGTAGCGTTCATGACCCGCTGCAACTTGTCGGTAATAGACTTTGGTAACAGTCTACTGCATTTGCACACGTCACGTCAGTACTTAGATGCTGTTGGTCTGTGAGAAGCAGCGCATCCCGCATCCGGCCAGTAGATCTAAAAACTCCTGCTTCAGCAATCAGCAAAGCCTCCAGGTCCAGAAAACGCGGATTAACGTGGAGTAGCTCTGGATAAAAGTAGGACAGTAAAACAAAACCGAAAGTAGTAGACTTACAGTGTTAACCCATTTAATAGGCACATTGAAACCGCACAGCAACGGGCTGGCAATACGGTGATTGGTACACTGGTCGTTGATGGGTGGGCTGTTACATTTGGTACAGCGAGAATTGGCCTGGGCGGGCTGCGGTCCCGCCCAATCCCTCCTCGCTGTACAAAATGTAACAGCCCATGCACCCATCAACGGCCAGTGTACCACCTTCATGTGGCACTATAATTACCTGTGCCCATTAAAGGGTTAAACATCTCTGGCATGTAGCTGGTACGTGCGGTAGTGTAACAGTAGTGAAACATTCAAGCGGCGACAAGATGTGATATGAAGTTAACATCCAGGGGGAGTTCTAGGCTGGGGTCGGGGTACACAACCCCCAAATGTTGGATATATACCCCAATTTTTTTCGACTTATTTGGTGGTGAAGGGATAGATACGTACTGATAAATACGAACAATGGGGCCAGGCCCTCTAAAAGTTGGGGCCAGGCCCCCTAACTGCCCCTGCTAACATTATGTGACAAATACTATGCTACTGCTTCGTAAGCGGACAGTCTCATAATCTGCAGGATACAGACAACTGACAACCACAAAGTTCAAAGTGTAAACAGCTGAAATGTGAGACATTAAAGTGAAAATAATTTATCGCCGAAAGTGACTTCACACAGTTCAACAGACTGTGTAGCCAGGCAACGCACATAAACGCATATAATAATTCTGCTTAGAACAGTTCAACGTTAAAAGCGAATGACTACAACACTCAGAAATTTCATGCAACATATAGAAATATAAACACATAATATACGTGTATGCGAACCGAATAAAACATTACAAAATAATGAGCAAACGAAAGATATGCAGACATTAGCAAGTGTGTAGTCATGCAGCACTCAGCAGCGGCAATACACGCACCGTAAATCTTCTATGCCAGCCACACACCGGCTTTACATCAGCACTAAACTAATGTAACAGCAACAATTTGTTTCCTCCAAAGCAGTCCTCGTGCTGAGGCCAACAAATTTCACTGTTATCGCAGACAATGTGCCATATTTGTTTTGTCATGCCATGAACTAAAATAGCAGAGGTTTACCAATATTTCTACACTAACCAATAATAAGCCGCTGTCGTAACGTAAACATCATTGAAATATGTAAACCGCACGTTTAGCACATTCAACCAAGTCACAACAACATTTCAACTGAACATTTCAAATTTGACACACATATTGTACATCTTATTCATTGCAAATAAACATGGATGGATCTCAATCTCAAGTACGAGAAAAGATAAAATGCCGCCAGAGGAAAATTAAAAAAAACACCAATATAATTGTGAAAAACTTAGCAGTTCAAAACGACGTTTTTAGGACAACATCACACAACTAAAACAACAAAAATAAAAAAAGTGATGGGCTTATTACTTAGAAGCACACTGAGTTCACGGCGATGTGCTGCCAAAGTAATAATACTTTTTGATTTTGGCTGTTTTAGGTGTCTGATGTCGCTGTTAAACGTCGTTTAAACTGCTGAGATTTTAAGAATTTATGAACGGCAATGACTAAGAGACATAATCCGACAACTGCTTCGTTCACGCAGTTATTGTTGGTATAATTTACCCAGCGGGCACACAAACGTTTAGTAAACGTTTATATAACGTTTACGATTGCGTTTAGAATAGGTTCAGAATGTCCGTTTATCGAACGTTTAGTTTTAGTTAAAACGTTTTCTTAACCACTTCTAAACGTTACGTAAACGTTTATCGCTAGTTTAAATCTAAACGTTTAGATGTAAACTAGCGATAAACGTTTATGCAACGTTTAGAAGTGGTTAACTAAACGTTTGTGTCCGTTTTAACGTATTCTAAACCAATTCTAAACTACTGATAAACCATGCTGTGCCGGCTGGGTGAAGTCATCGTCGTGGTGGATGTCCATACCAAGCATGTGAAGCGACCATGGCTTCTATTAGAGACAGCATTCTGTAGAAGACTTACGGCACGTGGGTTACAACTCAGCAGTCGATTGAACAAGCGCAAAGCTTGCGGACTTATAGCAGAGCAACTGCAGTGACGTCACATTGAGACGGCCAGCTGACGTGACTCGTGCAGCTGTGAACGCAGAGAATGGTTGAGTTCGTCCGCTTTCTTCAACTCATCTACAACGCATGAATACACAGACGTGTCACGCACCTGTTGCCGTACGGGAAACATAACGAGATGGCTAAACAAATTTTGCAAAATCTGCGCGTTGCAAATATATTCGTCAGATGGCAACACAAGTACAGGCCAGTGCCAAAGCGCTTGGTGTACAAGCATTCATTAGAGGGCCAGTAACGCCAACAATTACTCGGCCTATAGTTCCCCTATTCGTGGCGTTTCCGACCCCCAACCTTACACTGGTTGAGGCCGTCCAACACTAAATTTTGGGAGGCCCTTGGATACTAATTGAGATAGAACGTTGAAATTTGGTATGCCGATAGGTATTCGTCCAGCCGTTTCGCCGCAATACATCCGTGATTCCTAGATCCGCTCGTGATCCGCCATTCCGCGTCATCAACAATTGACAACAAAACAACGAACAACACAGTTAGATGTTGCACTACGCAGAGCACGACGTGCAGGTAATTATCAATGATTGAACTTGGTGCCTTTTAACATCGCGCGTTGTCACCGTACCATCGCTCAGACGTGCTGACTTCTAAACTGGGGCTTCTGTAGAGTAATGGAACAGTGTCAGGTGGATGTCATCAATGACTCACATCAACTCGTATCGACTCATTTTTTCAGCTTTTAAGCGAAAACTGAAAACGATTTTATTTTTACAGTTTTAACACTGCCACATTCACATTACTTTTTACATCATTTTCTGCGACATTGTTATGCAATTAAAGATACTCGACTAATTACTAGCAGACAACAGCAATGATGGTAAGTGACCTTGTAGAAGAGTGATTTGCTTCTGAAGTGAAGCCACTGTATTATCAGAATTGCTTACATTCATCTCCGCCTAAACATAACAATAGCATAGTCAGTAGTCACAGGTTAAATTATGTGATAACCGTTATTCATTACAAAGTAAGCTGACACATATGCTATATTCCAAGGTGAAAAGAAAAAATACACAAGCGAAAAAGAGAACATAAGAAAATAACGAAATTCATCAACAGAATGTTGAAATATTATATGAACTCCACAGCAGAATAAAAGATGGATTAGCAGATGTGTGTTGGACGACCGTGACTGTGTATAGCGCAAGACCGCGCTTGGTCGGTCTCGCGCTATACACAGTCACGGTAGCGTGACTGTTTGCGCGTGGCACTTGGTCGTCAGATACCCGCAGTCGACAAAAACTAACCACAGTGCAGCAGTTATCGATCGCAAAGCCAGATATTCGTTGAGAATCGAGATTTTAGCCTATCCCACCTGCATTCGACGCCCCCGTTAGGGGGTCCCCGTCGGAATATTGCCATAATGTTTGGTGCGCAAAAAAAACTAGAATGGTGTGGCTACCCGATGGTGAAAAAAATTTTGAAGAAATTCGTTTTGACACAATCCACGAACGTGACAGACAGACGGACGGACAGACTGACACCGCATGACGGCTAAGGCCGCGCTTGCATAGCATCGCGCGGCAAAAACGACGTAGCAAGTACTAACATTCTTGATGCGAGCGCTGAGTTCTTCAATAGCGATTTCGTATCTGTCAGCACGCTCCGAAGCCTAAAACAACGACATCATTATCATCAGTTTAATAATAATAGTAATAAACAGATTTCTATAGCGCCATACGCGAGCTACAGAGGCGCTAAACTACATTCTGGTCATTCTAAACAACACTTTGGCCCCTTCATCAACATTTTATGCCCTCGCACTGCTGCGATAGTTTGCAGTAAGAGTCATAGTGTTTCCTCCTTGTCCGTCCCGTTGGCCAGCACTTTGTCCGTGCGGGCGAGTCCATTTATGTGCCAACATGGACTCTCCCGTGCATAAATGGAATAGTCCGTAGCGCGGGCAAGTCCATTATACGGCGCGATGTCGAAATGGAGGCATGCCCACTCAAAAAGCGAGACATTAATTCACTGGATTTTGTGGTAAATAGGCTGTTCATGAAATTACTAAAAACTTCAGACATTAACATCGTAAGGACTTGTCAACATGTTTGGTTTTGAACTACCTAGTGTTCTCTTAGATAGGCGCACTAGAAAATTTCTGGAAAAAATGAAAAATTTATGAGTTGAGGTGAATCATTTCAAAATAGACTGCAGCTTAATAGTCACGTTTTTCACTAAACTGATAATTGTCATGTTCACTTTGTGTTTGCTTATTGTGTTTTCTTTGTTTATTATGTTGTATGTGTTTTTACTACTACCATTTCTTTGGTAAAATAAAGATGTATATATTAACTCGGAAATGGTACAAGATAGAGTTATATACTAACAATGGCCGACCAATAGAAAGTCATACATGGTCTATCGAACGGCGCCATTTTTAGTGACCTTGAACGACCCCTAAACCATATTTCAGGGTCACGTCATTATTTGACGCTAAATATCTCAGAAACGGTGCGAGATACAGCTCAAGAGTGTCATTTTGAATCACCTTGTGTGCACCTTGAGTGGCTTAGCAAAATATTCAATGACACGAAGCATCGCGCGGTCTGTCTGCGACAGCTAAGCTTCTTGTTGCACCCACTACTGCATTCAGCGACGAACGGTGGAGGAAGCTGGAATTAGATCTACTACATCACCTGTCTCACCTGTCCAATTTGGCAAGCATAATATAATGACAGCAGACTGGTTACCTTGTCGTCTTTGCTCTGCAGTTGTTTCACTTCACTGCACACTGCAAGTAGTTCACGCTCAGCATCTTTCAACTTCCTGACACAAAAGCATCTCTTTTACTCTTCAGAAAATGTGTAAATGAAAATACAACATAACATTAAACATTTATAGCGTTAAAAGCATACAATAACTTAGCTATCGCAAAAAGATCGCGCGTCAGCTGCACACACAATACGTCGAGGACATTTATAGGCCTAATTATCCCGTGACCTTGAAATCTCAAGGTCACTGTAAACGGAACCACTGAATAGATCATACACGAATTAGTAGTAGTCGAGCTATTTGACGTTGAATATTATCGTGACCTTCAAAAAAAACTGGTGCCATTCGACAGCTTGGCTGCGGTTTCCTATTCGCCTTCTATAGTAACTATGGCCGTATCTGTAGCCGTTTGTGAGATATTTAGCGTCAAAGAGTGGTATGACCTTGAAAACAGGTTAGGCTTCGTTCAAGGTCATTGGAAATGGCATCATTTGATAGATCGCATATGAGTTCCTCGCCTTCCATAGTAACTATGGCGATATCTTGCATCGTCTGCGAGATATAGCGATTTATTGGTAGAAAATTGCGAAATTTTTATACCCAACATGTATTTAGTACCCCCGCATGGGATGACCCCGTCGGAATTTCGTGAAGATGTTTGATGCTGATAAGACCAGAATGATGGGGCTACCGTACGGTGAAAAACAATATATTAAGCCGTTTTCATTTAATACCCGAACGTCACGGACAGACGGACGGACGGACAGACAGATTTGCTATATCAATATCGCGCGTCAGTGTGCTGACGCGCGATAAACACCGTCTGCAACGGAATCACGCAACAGAAACTGCTGTGCTGTCACTTGTCCACGGTATCGCTTCTCATTCTTTTGAACCTCAGTGCGGCTTTTGTCCAAAATTTTAATACAAATTGTCCGAGTCCCTAAGCTACGGTTCTGCACGACTTATTATGACTCCTGCGTAATAAGGTTGTGGAATTACATCTATTGGAAGTTGTTTCAAATTCATGATGGTTCGGTTAGTGAGCTTTGTAGTACAATCAATATGATGACAATTGATGATATTCTTCTTAAGAGACGTAGTAAGTTTAGACTCCGGGTGTTGAGTAGTACCAATTCTGTGGTGCGTTATTTGTGTGGTATTCAGTTTGTATTAGCCATTAGTATAAGCAAGATTTAGTCATTAAGTGTTTTTGATTTCTTTTCTCGATTCTAATCTCCAGTATCTTAGTCTTCTGTCATAGTTGATTTTTTCTCTTGTATAGGCCTATATATCTGTTTCGTTTTTTGGTGTATTTTACTGTGTGCTTGATTGTTTGGCTGCCCGCTGTGGCGAAATAAAATTCATAAAAGTTCATAATATTGGTGCAAAAATATTGCCGAAAAGTTCAAGTTTCTGCATAGGGTGCAACAACGTCACAGACAACAGACGACAGACGGACGGCTCATGCCATAAGCCGAACGTAACGTAAAAATTCGAAGGGATTCTAGGGGATCGTGCATGTTAAATATAAGGGGTATGATAATTGGCATTTTTCGACCAATATCTCGCTTTATTTCCAAAACGGTACAAGATACGGCCATAGTAACAATGGAAGACGAAAAGGAACTCGTATGCAACTTATCGAATGGTGTCATTTCCAATGACTTTGAGTAACCCCTAACCTAGATTTCAAGGTCACGATATTATTAACGGCAAATAACTCGAAAATGGTGCACGATAGGCCTATAGCTATAGTTACAATGGCAGTAATAGAAAGTCGTATATGGTCTGTTGAAGGGCGTCATTTTCAATGACCTTGGATGACCCTTAACCAAGATTTCAAGGGCACGCCATTCTTCGACGTTTAATCGCTAATACCGTTGTTTATGTTATTACTAAAGACTAAGAGGCCTAGTACGTTGACAAGGCGTAACGTTCGGCTATCTAATCTACTGATTAGTTCTTGTTAGTTATATATGTCCTTCTTTTCAGCCAATAGATTGAATACATATGACATAACTTTATCTATATGTTTTTTGTAGCTCAGCTATGACAGAGTCATGATAATACGTGGGCTATTCCGTCCCCAGGGCACTCACTGGATCAACATCGTGCCAGTTTCACTTCATTAATTACAAACAAATAAGTTGACAGTATGACGACGCATACACAACCGGTAAGCATCGCACAAAGATACAATGTACACTGTCATACAGACAACACAGTTCACAATGAATAAAATAAAAATAATAGAATAAAATAAAATCTGTGGATGACATACTCATCTGCTGCGTCTGCTTTCTTATCACTTCTTTCCAGATCTGCTTCGGTCATCATCAGTTTACGACTCAGCTGAACAGAAACATACCACAGACACGTACATCACCACGTAGTCACCTTGAACGTACTGAGTAGGCCGTACTGTCTACTTGTCAGTGGCAGGCGAGCGGACGTACGGGCGCCTCCATTGAGCTCCGCAATTTTTTCCCGACTCAATGCTTTATGTGACGGTATGACGGTATTGGCTAGCTGCATGATGATTGACAGCGTCCGTCCGTGGTGACACACTCGGTCACGTAACCCCTAACCTGGGATATGGGGTTCTGGGTCCCCACTTTTTGACGCATTTCCACGCACTACTACGTCCTCCTGCTTGACTTTCGTGTCAAACCATGTTGTCAACAGACAGCGACCGTCGCCAGTTGATACGACTCATCGCCGGAGTTTGTTAACAGCAATTAGTTGACCGGTGAGACGGAACAGACCGCCCCCTTCTTGAGAAAGCACGGATGCGGGCCAGCTTTGTATCGCAGTGGCTATATTCTTGTTGCAGCAATATTGCAGCACTTGTTGCGAAAATAACTTACATATAATCACTGGTCATTTTCACAATAATAACAAAGTGGAAACCGATACAAGAGCGGAGAGCCGAAATCTGAAGTAACAGTTTCTGTAAAAGCTTTTTGGCTAGTTCAAACAACGCTGCACACCTCGGCAAATCTTTTCTCAGTTTCCATCACGGAATCGCTCGCATCTTTCACCATCTGCTCTAGTTCTGCCAGTCGATCTTCGTCCATGTTCTTCCTGTGCTCAAGTGCTCGACGTGATCTGCATCACATCAGATACAGCAAGAAATTCAGTAATGTTGCTGACAGGTCGCGTTCAACATCATCATAACGGTCCGTCCGGTCAAATACGCACATGTGCAAAATGTCTGTTACGTCAAATTACGTCGCATTCATGCTTGCAAAATGCCGTAGAAGCGGCGGCTGGTCTGCAGCCAATAGCAGCGCCGCAGCGCGCCCTCGCGCGTCATCGCTAAAAATAGCGAATTGCCTGTACGCAACAGAGTTGTCGATATCGATTAATCGGACGCGTGATTACGTGGGGTTTTCCATGGCGCAGGCGCAGCTTTCCCGCAACACATTTTCAGGCCAGTTAGGGTTACGGTTAGGAGTCCGTGTGACCTAGGGTATGAAGGTTGGTCTAAAAAAACTATAGAGTTCCTGGACTACCAGACGGTGAATGTGTATGATCCTAAGTTTATTAATTCTGACGCAATACCAGCGTGTGACGGACGGGCACGCTGCCTGTACCAAAGTCGCGCTCATTGTTCAGCGCGACAAAAAGTGGTACAATGCACAGCAAACCTCGCCCCATGCACTGTATCGACATTCGCTAGACAGCGTCAGTAGTCTTGGCGGCTCTTTTTGACCAAGTGAACCAGATGTGACCCAAAATTTAACGACATGATAGCAGAACCATTTCCCATGTGTTCGGAAACTTTCAAGACGATGGCTCGACTGTTTCCACATAATATTGTTAACAAAGAAACAAACAGACACACGCCACCTAAAACAGTGCCTAACCAGCTATAACCGACGTCAGGGAATAAAATAAGTAATATTTGTCACTGTACAGGCGGAAGGATCGAGGCGCCGAAGGCGCCGAGGGGGTGGGGGTGGTGTGGGAGGTGGGAGAGGGGGTGGGGTGCAGGGAGGGGGTGTCCCCTCCCCAATTTACCGTTTAGCTGTTTGTTTTGCACGCAAAAATGGTGCCTTTGGTCTTCTAAAACTAAAACTTACTGCTACCTGCGCGCACGCAGAGATGGAGAGAGACAGAGACAGAGAGAGGAAAGACAAAGTAGAAATAAAAATCTAAGTAAAGTACAAATCATACTGCATTAATCCTTATTGATACAGTAACATATTTTGTGCTGTAGTCTGTTCTTTCTGCATTCTGCTTTGAAAGAGAGCTATTCTTGTAAGTTGCAACACAGTCCATTGTAATCAACAGATGTGCAACATAGACGGCACACGGCAGGTCCAGAGAAATGGAATAAAAAGGGGCAGGGCACAGAGTGACGTCATTAACCATAGAGACGGCACGATATCACGTACAGTGCTGTGCAATGTCGTGAATTTTACGCCACGATATGAGGATCGTTAACTCCGTCCAGTTTCTAGTGACGAGAAGCATCGTAATGCAGTGCTACTTATTCCTGATATTTTTGTCACTGCACAAACAGTCCTTTATCACTGCACAATCGGCTGCGGTGTACGCAGCCGCCGATGCCAAGAAGATAACCGCACTGGTTGGGCTCGACATCTCGGCCGCCTTCGACACCATCGACCACGATGTGCTTGCCTGCCGTCTCGAGTCACAGTTAGGTGTTGTCGGCGCTGCCTCCAGCTGGCTACGGTCTTATCTCCGCGGCCGTCAGCAGTTCGTGCGTCTTGGCAGACACTCGTCTCCTATGACCCAGTGCGACTGTGGCGTATACCACAAGGTTCAGTGCTCAGCCCGCTGCTGTTCACTGCCCAGTGCCTATACGTGTCAGCTGTTGGCGAGCTGATCGAGTCGTACGGCGTATCATACCACCAGTTCGCCGATGACACGCAGCTCATCGTCAGCATGGACAGCACCAACGCCACGCCGGCTATCGACAGGCTCGCTGACTGCTCCGCCGCAGTTCACCTCTAGTTCCTGCAGAACGGCCTCCAACTCAACGCTGACAAGTCAGAGGTGGTCCTTTTCGCCACCCCTGCTCATCTCCGGTCAGCTACCAACATCACCACCGTCGATGTTGCCGGAAGCACTCTTCCGGTCGTATCGAAGCTCAAGTCGCTTGGCGTGACCATTGATTCCAACCTGCCGTTCGACTGTCACGCGAGAAACGTTGCAAAGGCCTGCAACTTCCACACTCGCGCTCTGCGCCACGTGCGCAGTCTACTGACTGACGACGTCGCCCAGACAGTCGCGTGCAGCATCATCGCTTCCAGGCTGGACTACTTCAATGCGCTGTTGAGTGGCGCACCGGCGGCGACTTTCGACAAGCTACAGTGCGCCCAGAACAACCTGGCCAGAGTCGTCTGCCAGAGCCGGGGTCGCACCGACGCCAGGCCGCTGCTTCACTCGCTACACTGGCTTCCGGTGAGGCAGCGAGTCACCTATAAACTGGCTGTACTGACTCAGAACATGCGGACCACAGCCACTACAACGTATCTCAGCGAGCTGGTACAGACCCGTGCACCACCTCGGGTTCTGCGCTCTTCCGATACTCGTCGTTCCTCGCATACACACCGAACTGGCCCGTCGCGCTTTTTCTGTTGCTGCTCCATCCACCTGGAACTCTCTACCTGCTGAGATTCGACTGTGCGAAAACATTCTCACTATCAAACGCCACTTGAAAACCCATCTATTCAAACTCACTTAGTCATCCTGTGCTGCATCAAGCGCCTCTGTATCTTCGGACCTATTGTTATTATTATTATTATTATTATTATTATTATTATTATTATTATTAAGTTATCACTGCACATTTTGTGTATCACTGCACAGTATTTTATGCCTTGACCGACGTGACTAAGCTTCATGACAATTAGCA
>Ga0209149_1001899_pt1 | contig 11206 bp, 9 predicted proteins | sample WorMetTyACAVOLI2_FD_187423 | JGI IMG/M metagenome (GOLD analysis project Ga0209149, IMG submission 187423) | Marine gutless worms symbiont microbial communities from Max Planck institute for Marine Microbiology, Germany - Olavius algarvensis... ...
GAAAAAATTATGGAGATACTATAAATACCCTAGTCTGTACACGCGGCAAAAAAATTACAAAAAAAAACATTAAAAACGGAATGTCTACGCCGTGAGGGTTACATTTCACCCCTGTGCAGCGCTTACCCCCCTAAACCCATAGTTACCCCGTGGTGCATGTTGGGTCCTATGGGCGACGTAATCACTTATGCACTATTTCAGCTCAATCGGTTCAGGGGTTTGGGAGCTACGGTAACCCGAATTTCCCTATTTCCTATACTTAGCGATCATGACCCTTACAACAGTTAGCACTACCGTGCTATACTGTGATCTTCGTGTTTTCAATGTGCATCAAGTCTGTTTTTGAAAGTATTAATAGTATCATAGTCAGGAATGCTATTCCACATAGCCTTCCTGACATAGTTAGGAAGGCTATTCCAAATGTTTACGATACGATTACTGAAAAAATTCTTACGCAGTTCGTATATCTACATCTTTACGAGTAACTTATTACAATTGCCTCTTGTAAAATATTCACCTGTCACTCTCTTTGGCAACGCTAGAGCCACCTTTTTCCCTGTTAAGAGCTTGTACGTATATACTCCTCCTGTAAGTCAGTAAAACTGTCCAAAAACAGGACGTGAACCTTGGTGTGGTCGTTTCTCTTTATACAATCATTAAAACTGTTTACAGAGTCACTGCGAGATCGGTTTTTTGGAATACGAATCGAAGGCCTAAGCTATTGCTAAAGATTCGCAATATTATACCGATTGCTGTCGTTGAGCTTCTAAACGCAGCTTTCAAATAACGTTCTTGGAAGGTCCAGCACCTGACAAAGTTCTTGCTCCCAGCGACATATTCAGAGTGGATACATACATGGCAGTAGGCCTAATTGATTCGCTCATTGCAGGACTGTCACACAGACACAGACAGCTTATGAAGAAATACACCTAGCTTGTTCGGTTTCTTTGCTGAACTTCGAGACATAGACGTCAAGACAGTTGAAGACGGTTGCAGTAAATTGGCTGCCTTTTACCACGCAGACCTGGCTGAACAAGATCTGATTTCGGAATGCAAACATTTCAAGCACCACATCTACTGTTGGCATCAGAACGAAGTTCTGCATCCAAAAATATCTGAACTGTACAGCCTGATTAAGGCAGACGGTCATGAAGCCACGTTTCCAAACATTGAAATTGTGTTACGAATATACTTGACCATGTGCCGAGTCAGACAATGAAATACAAGAAAACTACAAAAAAAAGTTTAAAAAAACTACAGAAATAATCGTTCAGTGGACTTCCACATGGCAGTACTGTTACAGTTGTCTATCAGAAAATGCACTGTTAAGCATTTTCGGTCGAAAAAAACTAAGTCCCGTTTTGGGCCAAAATTTGACGGTTTTGGGGATAAATAGGGGTTTAAAATTAAACTTAAGTTTTATAACCCCAAAAAGCACATCCTTGCGTGATTTCACGCTTTTGGAGCTATCGCGCGTAAAAATCCATCCACGGGTCTGACCTGTAGGCTGAAGTTTTATAACCCCAAAAAGCACATCCTTGCGTGATTTCACGCTTTTTGAGCTATCGCGCGTAAAAATTCATCCACGGGTCTGACCTGTAGGCTGATCAAAGAAAAAAAGTATAAATAAAAAAAAATAATTTTTGTTATATTTCACCCATTTTCCCCAGAAGCCCCCAGCGAATGGATTTCTACCAAATTTGGTATATAGCCTAGGATGTCCCCTCGCGGATGTAATCAACTGTGCCGATTTTTTGTCGATCGGTTCAGGGCTATTGATTTTGTGGAGGGGGTTGAAATTTGCCTATCTCCATAGGAATTGAAGGTCGCCGTTAACACTGTCTGAACTACCGTTCAGACACTGTCAACAGTAAACTACCCTTAATCATCATTGTAGCCCCATAAAATTGCGTAGTGAATAGAATAGGCAAATCAGGGTCGGCGATTCCAACTATGGCACTTTCGACCACATATTTTTAGTTTTGACCCCGTCCCCATTATCACCCAAATCCCCAAATTTTGCATTACAAATAGTGGTTTTTCCTCGAAACACACTGTTCCCGTCATCATCGATGCACATAATCACATTGTGCTAAATTTTTTTACACAACTTGGTTACGGAGACTGGAGTAGCTTACCAAAAACAACTTTCAGGGCCAAAAATTAATGGGATCTGGGCTAGGGGAGCATGTAAAAATTGGGACCCCCTATTTATTTCTGCAACCGTTGAAACTAACAACTTCAAATTTGATATACAAGTTGGGCTTGGGGAGTAGCTTAGCAAGAAACAACTTTTAGGACCAAAATTGGCAGGGGTCCGGGCTAGGGGAGCATCCAAAAAAATTAGGGACCCCCGTATTTATTTTTGCAGTCATTGAAACTAGCAAGTTCAAATTTGCTATACAACTTGGGCTTGGGCAGTAGCTTACCAAGAATTCATTCATTCATTCATATTCGTTTAATGTAGAAGTTGACATAATGCAACTGCAGACAGACAGAGAGGCAAGAAAGGAAGACAGAATTATTTATATATGTAGCAGTTAGTAGTAATTAATCAAATTGTTATGTACAGTCTGTGGAGTCGTACGAAGGCTTAGTAGACCAGTAAAGAGCATGCGCGTTATAAAATTGGAGTCAGTCAGATGTCCAGTATGTTGCGGTAGTTGTTGGCTGTGAGCTCGCGGTCGAAGATGGTAGTTTTGTTAAAACAACTTTTAGGATAAAAACTGGTGGGGGTCTGGGCTAGGAAGCATTGAAAAAAATTAGGACCCCTACTTCTTTCTGCAATCTTTGAAGCTAGGAACTTCAAAATTGGTACACAACTTCGGTTTGGGGAGTACGTTACAATAACAACTTTAGTACCGAACTTGGTAGAGGCTGGCTGGGCTACAGTACTCAAAAATTGTGGGTATCACGTACTCCGTACCCTGTACCAATTAACAGCTACAGAAATGTAATAGAACTACAAATATAAATGTCAAAAAAACTGTGGTTTAGACACGAGTTAACGGCGAATGACACATGTAAAACTGCTAAAATTAGAAAAAAAGGTGATATTACTCAACAGCACATTGACATTTAGGCAATGTGCTGGTGGGTAATCACCTTTTTGTAATTTTTTGCAGTTTTAGATGTGTCATTCGCCGTTAACTCATGTCTAAAGCGCAGTTTTTTGACATTTATCACCAGTGGCGTAGCCACGGGAGGGAACTGGGGGGACGCGTCCCCCCCACTTGTCCCAAGGACCGATTGTGGGATTCGTCCAGATCCGGTAAGAAGTTGGTAAGACTGGTGGGGGGGTACCACTTTAAAATGAGTGCATCAGAAATCAGAATACCTCAGATCCGCACCAAAATACACCATTTCAAGGTTAAATAATCAAAATTTTTCTGGGGAGGGGGCACAGCCCAGACCCCTCCCCCGCTCGGCACCTTCGGCGCCTCGCTTCTCGCGCCGTCCCCCCACTCAAAAATCCTGGCTACGCCCCTGTTTATCACACACTCGCACGGTACTGCGAGAGTGTTGTAAGGGCGACGATGCAAGTCAATGGAGAAACCCAAACTTTGACCCCCGACCACGCTCAAACCCAATAAACTACAGTCATAAAAATCGGCAGAGGTGATTACGTCGTGGACCCCTACACCTGTGCAAAAGTTCGTCACGATCCGCCCAGGGGTTTCGTTTCCGCGCATGCGTGACTTTGCGCACCAAAAATGTTTACTCGGCTAATCTTTTTGGGTTCTTGCAACTCGCTACAGCCAAGGCTGCTGGACGGATTTTGACGCAAAATACGTCAAAACACGCGGTTCCGTGAAAGGATGTGCCTTTTGGGGTCGCGAACATAAAATCTAAAATTTAGACCCCCAGTTCCCCGAATTTTGTTTTTTAACGGGACAATTTTCGCCTAAAAATCGCTTAACAATGGTGATGCTCACCTTAGAACACCTCTTAATCGTCATCGTAGACGCATAAAAGTGGCATAGTAAATAGGCAAATAGGGGTCAAAAATTTCATACGAGTGGTTATTTTGGACTCCCCGACTAAGGGTCACGTGATACAGCACATGCGCAACCCCAAAACTGCCATATGGTCCGTTATGTACAGCCAAAAGGATGTCTTATGACATTGCAAGTATCTCTGAAACTACAACACCGATCGACAAGAAATTTCAGGACAACGTTTGGACAACGAAAATGTGTCCGGCGGTGCAGTATTGTGACGTCATAACAAATCCAAGATGGCGGATGGCCGCCATTTTGAAGATCGCTAAATCACCATATCTCAGTGAAAAATCATCCGATGTTGATAAAGTTTGGTACACTAAAGCAGATATTGAACCCGATGTCAGTCACGTGACCAAAAATTGAAATTTTTAAAATTCAAGATGGCGGCAGCCGCCATCTTGAAAATCGCTTTTTTGGCCATAACTCATCCACCGATTGTCCGATTTCAGCGAAATTTTGTATGAGGAAGGAGAATGGCATGTCGACAAGGTTTACATGACAAAAACAGCAAATTTTCAAAATCCTAGATGGCGGACGGGCGCCATTTTGAAAATAGTTAAATCGCCATATCTCAGTGAAAAATCGTCCGATTTTGATGAAATTCGGCACACTACAGCAAATGGTGAACCCGATTGTAGGCTCATGACCCCTAGCGGACAAATTTTTATACCAGGCGCTAGTACGCGTACAAGTGTGCTAAATTTCAAGTTCCTAGCTCCATTAGTTACGGAGATATGGAGGGGGTCCCAAAATGAAAAGTGGAAGCTCCTGATTTCTCCAGGCGTCCCCTAGCGGACAAATTTTTACACCAGGCGCTAGTACGCGTAAATGCCTACAAGTGTGCCAAATTTCGACTTCGTAGCTCCATTAGTTACGGATAAATGAAGGGGATCCCAAAATATAAAGTGGGCGCTGCTGATCTCCCGAGACGCCCCATAGCGGACAAATTTTTATATGTAGCCATAGTACCTGCAAATGCCTACCAGCATACCAAATTTCAACTTTCTAGCTCGATTAGTTTCGGAGATATGAGGGGGGTCCCAAAATAAAAAGTGGGAGCTCCTGATTTCCCCAGACGTCCCCTATCGGACAAATTTTTATACAGGGCGCTAGTACGCGTAAATGCCTACAAGTGTGCCAAATTTCAACTTCCTAGCTCTACTAGTTTCCGAGATAAAGAGGGTGTCCTAAAATTTAATGTGGGAGCTACTACCCCCCTGCCGTGCCCCGTACGCTGAAACTTTTGTGTGTGCTGAAGGTACTTGGCAAGGTCAAACAGCGTGCCGAATTTCAGCATCGTATCTCTATGTATCATGCAGTTATGCAAATATGTATTTCCCATAGGCTTACCATTATATGTGCCCAAAAATGGGGTTTTTGGGGGTTTTAAGGGTGAAGATGTGAAAATATCGTGTTCTGACCCCCAAAAGGCACTACCCTGCGTGAATACGCGTCTGTTGATGTATCGCGTGACAAAATCGGTTCAACGGCCTGAGCTCTAGGTCCGTGAAAATATCTTTGCGTACAAAGAAAGAAATAAAAAAAATTAAGTGGTAACTTTGGCTATATGGGGAGAAGTAACCCCTTGGGCGATCTTGACCAAATGCGGCTTGTGGGGAGATATGGTGGACGTAATCACGTATGCAATATTTCGTGACTGTCGGTTAAGGGGTGTGGGTGTGGTGAGAGGGGTAAGTTTGCCTTCTCCCATTGACTTGACGCGTCGCCCTTACAACAATGGTCACACTACCGTGTGACCGTGTGATGTTTTTCAGTATGTCCACCCTTTGCTGCAATAACTGAAGCCGGTCGTTTCCGAAACTGTCCATTCACCCAATAATCAAATCCCTCAGAAATAAACGTGTTTACCTATGATGTCATGAATGACATCACAAAAATATTTAGCATGAAAGGTTGCAAAGAACATCAATTTTTTTTGTCTCCGGGTCTTATTATTGGCATCTATATTGTACGTGAATGAAACCGTTGACGAGCAACTATGTTCACTGACTGCATGGTGGTCCACTTTTTTTTCTGCACCACCCTGTATTATCACATATGTCTATTAGTGCATCATATTTGTGGTTGTACAGCCGTTATGATGGGTCACTGCTGATACTTCACACCAGTCTGAGGTCACTTGGACTTCGTTCTCTGACCACTGTTCTTAACGGCCGCGTGTTGATGGGTGGAAATGCACATTTGTGTTTTGCCAACACCATCAACTGGAGGCAAATCACAAACAACCGTCGGAATGCGTTTAATTTACGTGATGATTACACTGACTGCTGTAAGTGCATCATCTTCTATTTGCAATTCTAGATGCTGCTGTTCACTACCGTGTGTCAGAAAGCACACTGACGCAAAGTACGTGTATTGATATAGCAATTTTGTCTGTCCATTTGTCCATCACGTTCTGGTCTTTCGTCCAAACAACTTAACGTATTGTCATTGTTTTTTTGCCACACAGTAGTCCAGTTATTCTAGTGTTATGAGTATCAAACATCTTCATGAAGTTCCGACAGACTCACCCCCTGCGGGGGCACAAAATACAGGTGGGGTATAAAATTTTCGTGATTTTTTATCAATAAGTCGCTAAATCTCACAAACGATACAAGATAGCACCATAGTTACTATGGAACGCTAATAGGAACTCGTATGCAATCTATCGAATGATGCCATTTCCAGTGACATTGAGTGACCCTTAAGCTAGATTTCAAGGTCACAGAGTTACTATAGATGCCCTCGATGTATTGTGTGCACTGATGCGCAATCTGTTTGCGATAGCTGAGTTTCTTGTTTTTTCTTAGTGTGAGTCCCCAGATTGTATGGAAAGACACTTTCTCAGAATTATGTGAGAAGTTTAATGCTGACAATCCCAGAACTTTGAACAACCAGCAATGGCCCTGTTCATTGTACTCATCTACTGTCGCTTATACTGATCATAGTGAGAGAAACTTCGGACGTGCATACTAACTTAATCTGTACATAAGTGTATTAAATGTAAGCAAAAAACTTGATTGTGGCATGTCGGTTGGTTATGAGAGTTGGCTTGTGTACACTGGACATCAGATGATGACGATATACTCCAAGAAGTGTCATTCAGAGTTGCCTAGGTGGCATCGTCATCACCATCATCATCTCATCATCTCATCGTTTCACATAACAGGAGTGGATAGCTACTTGCAGCCAGCAGGCTCATGAGTGGCCATTTCTAAGTCGCGTTGACCGCTTCAGTCAATGTGAGATTGTAGGAGTTGACGTGGTCTAGGAATGGCTTCATCAATATAATCTACACTACGAAAAATAAAATAATTGAGCAGCAGAAATCTAGTTTGGAAGCACAGCCACAGCAGCAGATTGCAGTGGACAGGCCCACATAACTGGCTAGTGTGCTACGGCCTGGTGCAGCATGGCTGTAAAATTGGGACTGAGCATTTGTTTGTTGCATTTCCAGAAAACTTAAAAAAAAGATAAGTGCCGAAACTTTTTTATGTTTGTGTATGACAGCGAGTTGTTCAAGATTCTGTGACTCCAGTGGTTGTTGGGGACCTGGTGCTGATCAGTGTGTGTCATGCATGAACTACTCGCGGGGTGGTGAGTGTGTCGCTGAGTGTGATGTGGCGAGCGGCTTCTATAAAAATGTATCTACAAAGGAGTGTCTTCCTTGCAGCGACGAGTGTCTCAACACTTGTATCGGACCGGTGAGTTATCGGTTTTGCTGTTTTGTTTGTTACACTGTTTTTGTAATTTATTTTTGCGGCATGTTTTGGCTTTGGCATTCGGTGTTACTGTTTGCTATCAACTCTAGGTAGGTAGGTAGGTAAGTGTATTTATATAGCGCACTTTTTGTAGTACCTCACACTCAAGGCGCTCAGGTACGGATCACACAGTGTTACCTGCAAATTACACCGTACCTGCCTCTACCTCGTAAGCATTCACCAGGTGGCGCATCCCCAGACTGAGGTTGCAGACATCTAATTGCAGCCTACTACTCATTTATCTACCCAGAAAGGATGAAAGGCTGAGTCGGCCTGGTTGGCTGACCTACAGCGGACGGTTTACCCACTTATGTGGTCACCCGTCAGCCGCAGGTCGAGCGCAGGACAGCGAAAGTTCGCCTGTCAGAGACTGACGTTCTACCACTGTCCACTGAGCCACGAAACCAACTCTGGGAATGATTTTCAACAATTTCTTTCTATGCTTCAGTTATGGTGCTCTGCTTGGCAGTTATCAGTCAACATGGAGAAATGCCACGTACTACATTGAGGATTTAATAATGCATTGGTGCAATATGAATACACTAATACTGCTATTTCCAGTGTTTGTTCAGTTTGTGATGCAGGAGTTGATGTAGACTCTTCTCTCAAATTTGATAGTCATATTAATCGCATTGTTGCTAAGGCTCACTCACGTATTGGTATATTGTTCCGTGGTTTCTTCAGTCGTGATATTGCTTTTTTACGTAAGGCATAGACTGTATACGTTAGGCCCATACTGGAATATGCGTCAAGTATTTGGTCCCCACATTTCATTAAATACATTAATGTCATAGAAATCGTACAATGACACTTCACAAAAAGAACAAGCTGTATAACTGAATTACCTACCTGGAACGATTAGCGGTTATGGACCTTGAACCACTTGAACTGCGACGTATTAAGGCAGATTTAACGATGTATTTTAAAATTTGTAATAATCTCTCTGCGAATCTACCATTCACGGAGGAAATGCGAGTACATAATACAGCCATTTTGTTATACTCAGCTGTTTGCAAATGACTTTTTTAATAGATGTGTGAGTTGCTTCAATGGCTTACCTGAATCTGTTGTATCATCTACAAGAAGCTCAGCTATCGCAGAGAGGCCACGCGATGCCTCGTGTTGTTGAGTATTTTGGTTAGTCGCTGAAGGCTGATCTAAGTAAAAGGATTAATATGGTGACTTTCGCAAATAACCTCGTTTTTCTTTCCCCTGGGGATGCTGTTCGGCCAATCGCGCTAAATTTTGCATGGACAGAAAGACATTGCCATGCTTGCAAAACGCCTCGCAGCATGTACCCGTCTATCTACTACAGTTTCCCAGTTATTTGAACTACAATTGCAAAAAATCGCCATTTTTATGTACCCCGGCCTTCATTTTTTGTTTGCCTTGGGGACGCTGCTGTGGCAATCACACAAAACGTTGCATGAATGAAAAGACAATTCAGTGCTTACCAAACCCCTCGCAGCATGTGCCCATCTATCTACAACAGTTTCCCAGTTATTCGATCCGCAAGTGCAAAAAATTTCACGTACCGCAGCCATCATTGCAGAATTTAAGCATAGATTATCTGAAGTTGATTTGTCATCTGTTTTACAGTACAATTTCAGTAATAGTACTGGTTATACGTAAGTGGTTATGCTAATAACCCTGTATATATACCATAAACTTGAGCATGTATTTGTATCATTTTATTTTAGTATGTATTTGCTCTTGTTTTTAAATTTATGAATGAATTATGAATGAATGGTGACAACTCGTCTGTCTTTTTGCAGTGATAGTTTTTGTAACTTGTAGTGATTTGCAGCATTACCCGGTTTAGGAACCAGGTACCCGGTTGCAGTTACCCAGGTACCCGGACCTGGTTTCATATTTCATCTGATCTAACTAAGTAGCGAAAGTAAGTGACGAGTGCCACAGCTTGGGGGATCGGGGCATCACAGCTTATGATATTGGTGGTTTCACTGACTATGGGCGCTACTTCCGCTTCCATCCAGTAACTTTTATGTAAGCAATGCACTTTCAGTCAGCAGTGACTGCTCACTGTTCCACTGAGCAGTGTGTGGCAAAGAGCAACCAGATATGCTATGAATAGGCCCTATGAGTAACTGAGAGACGATGTTTGTGAATGTGAAGTCGAAAGTACATTAGAGCTACAATACAGTTTAACGTCGTGAATAGATGCAAATACAGGCCAAAACTGGTGGTATTTTGTACGATCATGGTGGAAAACCGGGTAGTATTTACCCAGATTTGGAACCGGGTAAGGAATTTTGGAACCGGGTCTGGGTACCCAGTTCTGACTACAGATTACTAGTAACTTGCAAGCTTGTTGGCGCCATTTCTGTTTTTGTAGCATATTTGAGGCTCTTGTGTGATTCTTGTCTTAAATCCTAAGATTGGCCCTTTAGGTTATAAATAAGTAAGTAAGTAAGAGTATTTATATCCAGCACCTAAAAGCAAGAGTCACTAGGTGGTATAGTCCATGAAATTCTGCTTATATAATCTGAACACCTGTTGTTGCAGCTGTACTGTCAGTACGTGCAAATGTAGCCGCAATTGCACCCTCTGTAGTTTTCTCTGTGTGTGTGTGCCGGATTACTGGTCTAATGAGTGAAAGGTGCTGGCTGCTAAGTGAGCCAGCAATGTGGCCAACGTAGGTCATATGCCAGCTTAACTGGATTTGACCGTCGTCGGCTCAAAAGCATGGTAAAGAGGATTAGTTGCCGTGCAGTGGACCCTGCTGTCTGTGCAGAATCTTTTTCTTTACCTCTGCCAATATGGCGGAGGTTATGTGATCATTCTTTCTGTCTATCTGTGTGTCAGTCTGTGAGCAGGATTACTGAAAAAGCTATGAGTCGATTTTATGGAAACTTGATGTTATGATTGGGCCGACCAATTGATGTTATGATTGGTCCTACCAATTGATGTTATGATTGGTCCTACCAATCGGAAGAACTGATTAACTTTTGGTGGTGATCCGGTCCCAGATATGGATTCCGGATCAGTTTTCTATTTTCCTTACCATTGCAGAATAGGGGATTTTAGGAGATTTATTTTTATTTTTTTTTAACATTGCACAACTTTTACGAAACTTGGCGAAATGATTGCCACCGACAAGATAGACTTAATGAATCCACAACATTTTGGGAGAGATCCAACACACATCCAGATCTGGATTAATCCGACAATCCGAATTTGAATCCCGGGTCATTTTGGTTGATTTTGGTATTGATAGAGGTTTGTGCTGTCTGTGCACAGCCTTGTCTTGTATGTGTTAGTCTAGCTGAAATGTTGTCTGTGTGTCACAGCCTTGTCTTGTATGTGTCAGTCTAGCTGAAATGTTGTCTGTGTGTCACAGCCTTGTCTTGTATGTGTCAGTCTAGCTGAAATGTTGTCTGTGTGTCACAGCCTTGTCTTGTATGTGTCAGTCTAGCTGAA
>Ga0209149_1001900_pt1 | contig 11206 bp, 10 predicted proteins | sample WorMetTyACAVOLI2_FD_187423 | JGI IMG/M metagenome (GOLD analysis project Ga0209149, IMG submission 187423) | Marine gutless worms symbiont microbial communities from Max Planck institute for Marine Microbiology, Germany - Olavius algarvensis... ...
GCGCTGCCGCACCGGGAGCCAGTGTAGCTGGCGCAGCACAGGCGAGATGTGATCTGATCGCCTAGTGCCCGTAACCAGCCTGGCAGCAGCATTCTGCACTGACTGCAGTCGGCGAATCAGTTCGTGATGTTGGCTTAATCTGGATCCGGATGTGTGTCCTGTCTGTCCCAAACTGTTGTGGATGCATTATCTTGTCGGCGCCAGTCATTTCGCCAAGCATGGTATATACAAATCGGCCGTTGATTGTATGAGAAATGCTACCAAGTCCAAAATCCCCTATACCGGAACGGTGAAAAAATGAGAAAGTGATCCGGAATCCACATGCGGATCCGGATCGCCACCAAAAGTTAATCACTTCTAGAGGGTCACTCCTTGCCCATGCCTGCCTGCCAAGTTTTATCGACGTCTGTTTCCTCGTTCGTCAGTTCCTGTTTACAGAATAACAGAATCACAGAACGATAACAATGTCATAACCTCCGCCTTGTTGGCGGAGCTAACAAAAAATTTTTATAACAACATTAATGTTAATATTATACTTTTAGTTGGCCTAGTCCTAAGTTCTTAACTGCCTTCTACCTAATAATGCAGAATAAATTAACAAGCGAAATGTCTAATAGTGGTTCAAATCCCAGTGAGAATTTCTATATCGTATAGCATCTGATGAGAATCATGAGATCGAACGACGACTGCGGTGTTCTGGCGATCTCAAGTGCAAGACGATCAGTGAAGCTGTAATCAGCGCGAGCACTCTGCTGACCCGTGCCATCGCATCACAACTCTCCCTCACCAGTCGATAAATCTCATCTCAACGACGCATACGTCCTACGGAGTCTGGCGGCCCGACGTTCAATATTAATCCGCGGATTAGCATTGCAGGATCGCTGCCGGCTTCCGTTTGTCGTACATCATAACGTAACGTTTAGTGTCCCAGCTCGCATTCTAAGAAAGGAAGACCATAACTTGCAGATTTACGAGCTGAAAACATATTCTACTGTGCAGACCGTCACGCTCGGCGCGTAGGCCTACACTGAGTTAATATGCAGGTTTATCGACAATTAGACATTCATGCATCAATTTATTTACTTGGCATATGCTCCGTTTAGCCTGCGTATTGGGTTCTCTATAATGTAAAACAGTTTATGCGCACGTTAATTGATATAGCAAATCTGTCCGTCCGTCTGTCCGTCTGTCTGTCTGTCCGTTACGTTCCGGTATTGTATGATAATAGCGAGGCACAGAAAATCATTGATTTTATTAAAGAAACTCGTTTTTATAAGCAACTTTAATATTTCCAAATTAATGTTTGTTAGTTGTTTTTTTTTATTCTAGCTTAATAGCCTTGATCTTACATTCATAGGTTTTACCGTCTTATAAATTATTTTCATATCTTATCCATCGTATAAACCTTGAATAGCATTAAATAGCCTTTTTTGTGCTGATGCTCACTGACACCCCCCGGTTTTGCATAAAAACGGCTTAACGTATTGTCATACTTTTTCCAATGACCTTGAACAAACCCTAATCCTGTTTTCAGCGTACGGTAGCCCAATCATTCTAGTTTTACCAGCATCAAACATATTCACGAAATTCTGACAGGGTCACCCCCTTCGGAAGCACTAAATACAAGTGGAGTATAATAATTTCGCGACTTTGGACCAATAACTCGCTATATCTCGCAAATGATACAAGATATCGCCAGCTAATAGGAACTCTACGCATATGCGATCTATCAAATGGTGCCATTTCCAATGACCTTGAACAAACCCTAATCCTGTTTTCAAAGTCACACCATTCTTTGACGCTGAATAGCTCACAAACGACTACAGATACGGTCACAGTTACTATAGAAGGCGAATAAGACACCGCACCCCAGCTTTTGAATGGCACCAGTTTCAATAACATTGAGTGACCTCTAACCCCGATTTCAAGGTCACGATATTACTCAACGTAAAAAAACTCGAAAATGGTACAATATAGAGCTATATTTACAATATTCCACCAATAGAAAGTCGCATATGGTCTATCGAACGGTGCCATTTTCAATGACCTTGAACGACCCCTAACCTGGTTTTCAAGGTCACGCCATTCTTTGACACTGAATATCTCAAAAACGGCTACAGATACAGCCATAGTTACTATAGAAGGCGAATAGGAAACTGCAGCCAAGCTTTCGAATTGCACTAATTTCAATGACCTTGAGTGACCTCTGACCCACGTTTCAAGGTCACGATAATATTTAACGTCCAATAACTCGACTAATAGTAAATCATGTATGATCTACTCAATGGTTCCGTTTCCAGTGACCTCAAGTGACCGTTAACCTAGATTTCAAGGTCACGGGATTATCATAGATGCCCTCGACGTATTGTGTGCGCAGCTGACGCGCGATCTGTTTGCGATAGCTAAGTTCTTGTTTTTCTCGCAACTGCGCCCAGGTCACACCCCTGGACGGATTTTAACCGTTTATGGCTTAAATGACGCGTCGTCGCCCAAAAATGTGCCTTTTGGGGGTTTGGATGACGACGCACAATTTTAAAAGGTTTGAACGCCCTAAAAAACTTCTAAAAAGGGGGGCGTGGTTAGGTATTTTCCAACCAAACTGGCAAAATTATAAAATCGCAATATCTCCGCCGGGGAATATCGGATCGACACCAAATTTTGACAAGGTAATCGACTCGCATAGTTGACTTCGTTGGTGGTCCAGAATAACAAAATGCATATTCAAGATGGCGGACGGCCACCATATTACAAAATGTTGGAAACGCTATAACTCGCCTACCACTGGACCTATTTGGATGAAACTTGGGTGGTCGCACCCCACCATATCCCCTACATGTTCCCCATGATGCGGTTGCTATGGAACGGACATTGCCTAGCAACGGCGCATTGGACATTCAGCAGTTATGGGCGTCTGGAGGTTGAACGCGTGAACCAATTTTAATGAAATTTGGTATACAACCGCAAATTAGGACTACAATAACAGTCACGTGATCAAATATTAAAATTTTTAAAATTCAAACTGGCGGACGGCCGCCATGTTGGAAAATATTCGAAATGCAATAACTCGCCTATCAATGGACCAATTGGGACGAAACTTGGGTGGTCGCATCCCATCACGTTCCTTATATGTCAGCCGTGATGCGGTTGCCATGGCAACCGCCGTTGCCATGGCATTTTAGCCGTTGCCGTTGCCATGGCAACGGCCGTTGCCTGGCAACGGCACATTCGACATTCAGCAGTTATGGGCGTCTGGAGGCCAAACGCGTGAACCAATTTTGATAAAATTTGGTACACAGCAGCAAATTAAGACCTCAATGACCGTCACGTAATCAAATATGAAAATTTTTAAAATTCAAAATGGCGGACGGCTGCCATGTTGGAAAATATTTGAAATGCCATAACTCGCCTACGAATGGACTGACTGGGACGCAACTTGGGTGATTGCATCCCATCACGTTTCCTATATTGGAAATGCTATAACTCGTCTTCCGATGGGACCGATTAGGACGAATCTTGGGTGGTTACAACCAATCAACACCTCTACTGCAAAACTGTTTCCTTGGTATTGGTCGTTACTGCTAACCGCACAGTGAACGTTCTGGTTTTATGGGTGTAGAGATCAAAGACATCCACAATTTTGATGAAACTTGGATGACTGTGCCACTGTGGTACAAAAAAAATAAAATCTGGTAGAAAAACAGCAAATATTAATACAAAATACCTTAGAAGTTTTATCACTGTTAAAGCCCATTGTTCAATGACACATCTAAAACAGCAAAAATCACGTGGTTTGATGTAGTACTACACTGGGCCATGGATGTATATATGACTTACATCCACGGCCCATTGGAGTACTAGAAGAAACCAAGTGATTTTTTGCTGTTTTAGATGTGTCATTGAACAATGGGCTTTAATAGTGATAAAATTTCTAAGGTTTTTTTGAATTTATATGACAACTAGCGACAAAATCACGATATTTTGCAATGATGCAAACAAAGCAAGCCCGCAAGCACTTCCATCGAATTACTTGTAACAAGTGCGTCAGTAGAACTGAAACAAACCCGCCATTCGCATTTCAAATAGCTTTTCCACGGGACACAGATTTCACGCCGTTTCTATGGAGAGGGTCAAACAGCTACATACGCTGCTTGTAAGCCTATATTTTTAGCGGTCGCTGAGATATAGGGGACGTAAAAGCTAGAAATGGTCAAAAAATCGAATTTTTTTCGAAGTTTTGGCCCACCCTGTAGAAACCCCTTGGCCAAAGTGGATAGCTCTATGCCAGAATGTGAGCAGGTCTGTGCCCTACATATGCGACGGCACTTGGCGACGCTAAAAAACAGAAACGGCAGACGGCTGAGTTGCTATAGGCGTAAGCCGCAAAACTGGTATTATGTCACTCACTTTTTGGCTCACCCTGTAGAACCCCGTGAGCGATGGGTCCATATACATGCGACAGCTGGATAGGGGAGAGATAAAAGCTTTCTTTCGTACCTGCTTATATGCCTCTATTTTCAATAGTTTCTGAGATATATGGACGTTAATTCTCGAAATGGTGAAAAATTCGAATTTTTTTCGAACTTTTTGGCCCACCCTGTACAAACGTCTTGGCCGATCTTGACGGTTCTTCACCAGAATGTGCGCAGGTCTGTGTCCTACATATTGCACCACATTTGGCAACGCTGAGAAAAATAGAAATGGCAGCTGTCCTATGCACGAATGAGACCACCCTCCATTTTTTGTCTTTAACTCTTCCTCCCTCCGCCCCCCCAGAGGCCGATGGACCCCAGAGGGGGAGGGGGCACGTCGGCAGACATTGTCCCTACAAAAATAAAATTTGGTGTGAATCCGTCCACGGGTTGCTGAGATATCGCTCAAAAACCGCCAAAATGCAAAAATTTCCCATTGACTCCTATAGTGTATTTTTGTATTTTATAATCACTGCTGCCTTGTGCGTATTAATAAATAATAAATGGAATAGTAACGAAAATTTCATTTTCCCTTTTTCCGTCCGCTGGGGGCCAACCCCCATTTTGTCCAGAGATGGGAAAATGCTCGGGCTATCACCAGATATCAAAATCGTAATTTTGTCGAATAGTGCACATAGCACCTTTGTGCTGTCAACCATCGATTGATGCCTTTTATCGCTCACGTTTTCTACTCTTGGCAGTCACCGAATGTAGAATCGATATTATGGGCATGCCGCTCAAAGTAGATTTGTCACTCATAATAATCCTGTGGTAATTGAGACGTGATTTAGACTGCATGTCGGACAGCTGAACATTCTGCGATCCGGTCGATCGTTCTACCGCAGACAATGTTATTGTTTTATTGTTGTTGTTGTTGTTGGCGCCGCCGCTGCTGCTGCTGTGGATATTATGTATGGATGTGCGGCTGAACATCATCGACGATCAACCGACTGTAACAACGACATCGTCACGGGTCACCACGCACCGCCTCGCTTCAGCTTCCACCGTCTTCTCAGGCTCCTGGTCTGAGACAACATCTCAATCCATCTCTGGGATTTCCAAGTAAACGTGAAACTTTATTTTCTACTGGCACTTTCCAAGAACTTGAACTTGAACTTGAGAACGTCCATAATAAAATTAGTTTATTATAAGACGATAGACGGAAAAGAAGCTCAAAGCTTTTATAAATCCCCTGTTATTACAAAGATGAAAATCAAGTTTTTTTAAACCGGCCAATGATTTACTAGCTATTACCTCCTACTCAGATTATTCCATTCATTTACTACTCTATTAGTAAAATAATATTTCGCAATGTCGAGCCTAACACTCTTTTTGTAACTGTAATTGATGACCACTTAAACTGCATTTTGATCGAACAAAAATATATTTTCACCGATGTCATCGTAACCTTTTAATATCTTAAATACCGCTATTAAATCACCTCTCAGCCTTCTTGTTTCTAGTGTGGTTAATCCCAATTTTGTAAATCTTGTTTCATACTTAATTTCGTAAAAACCATTTATCATTTTGGTTGCCCTTTTTTGCACCCTTTCTAAAATATTTATATCTTTTTTAAGTGACGACCTATAGGAAGTCCTACATGGGCTTTTCAAAGAACACATTGTTGGACCCCTAAAATCCAAGATGGCGGAGATCCGCCATCTTGGATTTTGACGCCAAAATGCAAAAACGCGATTTTCTCAAAAACCAAGATGGCGATTTTCTCAAAAACTAGGCAATTTAGAGCTATGGTGTCTACTGACGACCTATAGGAAGTCGCACATGGGCTTTTCAAAGAACCCATTATTGGATCCGTATAATGCAAGATGGCTAAGATCCGCCATCTTAAAAATCGACATGATGTCATTATCGCGCGTCAGCATACTGACGCGCGATATTGATGTAGCAAATCTGTCCGTCCGTCCGTTACGTTCCGGTACCAGATGAAAACGGCTTAACATATCGTCATAGTTTTTTCACCATACGGTAGCCCAATCATTCTGTTTTTATCAGCATCAAACATTTTCACGAAATTCCGACGAGGTCACCCCCTGCGACGGCGCTAAATACAGGAGGGGTGTAAAAATTTCGCAATTTTCTACCAATAAGTCGCTATATCTCGCAAACGATGCAAGATATCGCCATAGTTACTATGGAAGGCGAATAGGAACTCGTATGCGATCTATCAAATGGTGCCATTTCCAATGACCTTGAACGAACCCTAACCCTATTTTCAAGGTCACACCACCCTTTAACGCTAAATATCTCACAAACGGCTACAGATACGGCCATAGTTACTATAAAAGGCGAATAAGAAACTGTACCCAAGCTTTTGAATGGCACCAATTTCAATGACCTCAAGTGACCTCTAACAAAGATTTCAAGGTCACGATATTATTCAACGTCAAATAACTCGAAAATGGTACAAGATAGAGCTATATTTACAATGGCCGACCAATAGAAATGGTGGCTTATCTCGGCTACACTCTGCGGATGAGGACGCTGTTTCGTGGCTGACCAATTATGGTAAATGACACGCATACGAGAAGAAGAAGAATAGAAAGTCACATGTGGTCTATCGAACGGCGCCATTTTCAATGATCTTAAACGACCATTAACCTGGTTTTCAAGGTCACGCCATTCTTTGACACTTAATATCTCATAAACGGCTACAGATACGGCCAGAGTTACTATAGAAGGCGAATAGGAAACCGCACCCAAGCTTTCGAATGGCACCAGTTTCGATGACACTGGGTGACCCCTAACCCCGATTTCAAGGTCACGATATTATTCAACGTCAAAAAACTGGAAAATGGTACAATATAGAGCTATATTTACAATGGCCGACCAATAGAAAGTCGCATATGGTCTATCGAACGGCGCCATTTTCAATGACCTTGAATGACCCCTAACCTGGTTTTCAAGGTTACGCCATTCTTTGACACTGAATATTTCCGAAATGGCTAAAGACACGGCAAAAGTTACTATGGAAGGCGAATAGGAAACCGTACTCAAGCTTTCAAATGGTACCACTTTCAATGACCTCCAGTGACCTCTATCCCACATTTCAAGGTCACAATAGTATTCAACGTCAAATAACTCGACTACTACTAAGTCGTGTATGATCTATCCAATGGTTCCGTTTACCGTGACCTTGAGTGACTCTTAACTTAGATTTCAAGGTCACGGTGTAATATGTATGCCTATAGATGCCTTCAGCGTATTGTGTGCGCAGCTGACGCGCGATCTGTTGGCGATAGCTAAGTTCTTGTTTTTTTTCTGCCAAGGGTGGTCCGATTTGGATAAAATTTCTAAGACTGGTGCAGAATGACATGTTAACTGCGGTGATGTGGTCGAAATCGAAACTAGATGTAGAATTCCAATATGGCGGACGTTTGGAAGAATTCAACGGCATGTCATCATCCCAGAGCCACGTATCACATTGCAGGGTGCTGCCATACTTGGTGAATTTACTATCACGATTCCAGAGCCACATGCCACATTGCAGGGTGCAGTCGCCTGGGCGAAATCAATGTCATGATCGTGCCACAATGCAGAGTGTAAGAATTCCATCCACCGTATTGAAAATCGTTTTTCGCCATATTTTATTTTATTTTTGTTTTAATGCAGTTTAGGCTTTGACAAGCGGCGGCTTTCGTATTGTCTTCGATACACTTGTTGATTATGCAACAGTTTTTTGAAAGGTGCACTTCGGAAACTGTTCTAGAATCAGCAGAGGCTTAATTACGATCAGACAAATATCTTGCACAGACTGATTACCTGCACGCCTCTGTATAGTGGCACAGCAGGTATTGTAATCACCGTATGTATGTGTGTATGTATGTCTGTCTGTCTGTCTGTGTGCCGTCTGTCCGCAAGATAACTCACGAACGCGTGGATGGACGTCGATCCAAGTTGGTAGATATCAGCAAGGGTGATGTGATTTTCTAGAAATGACTAAAGTTTGGTTTTGATGCGGTTTATGGATCACTTTCCAATTTCATATTATGAGGTATGACATTTTATGATATTTACGGCGCGCAGGTTTGTGTGCCCCTCTCGTACAAAGTTAATTTAGACTTATTAACATATACTTGACTTTTAAGGTATTGAATTTGGAACGGTTTTCACTGACGGAAATAACTTCTGAAGGTCACTCAAGGTCATCGGCTAGTCGATAAGCGACATGACAATATCATCGTTCCGTTTTGGCGCGTAATGATGATGGAAGTTACTTTCATGGAAGAATCGAAATTGCGACTACAATGCAGTTCTGTAAGCGATGTTAATCGAAATATTAAGATCACATATGGCCTTCTGTTATTGTTCCATACTAAGCTATGTCTCTATCCTTTGCCAAAATCTAAATAACTGGTACAACACCTAGCGAACGTCGATGATGAACCGGAGGATGATGTGCTTCCACTTTGTAATGTGAAATTTTGATATATTTGTTGGATTTGCTTTAGTATTGTAAACGTTCGAAGACGGCGCAGGTTCGATCGTTTGTATTCAGGGCTGGAAAAACCTAGGTTTTTCGGAATTTTTTATAGGTTTTTGGGTTTTTTTAAAGGTTTTTTAGGTTGTTTTAGGTTTTTAGATTTTAATGTACACAATGCCGAACACAGATATATGACCCACGACAAGTAGCCTACATGAAAATATATGTCTGCTAATTCATTACTTATTACAGTTTGCCAAATTGCCCAATTTGAAAGTGATAGATGGATGAGTATATGCCTATAATTATGCATGGCATATTGTTAACTGCAGTGCATGATGGCGGTACAGGTGAAGAATAGTACTTTCCAAATGAATCACTTTTATTGCCTACCGAACACAGCAACTCCGTGACCTTGAAGAATTGGACAGCAGTGGCACACTCGCAACAACCGGCCCAGCAATGATAATGAGAAGTGTGATACGGATTAGATACTAAACTGCAGAGACAATTACGGGAGTCGTTTCACTGGTCTATTATTTACACTGTGCCACAGACAAATATATATGTATGACCATAGTAGAGCTGACTGCAAAGATTCGGCCATGTGAACGCAAAAAATGCAATTAATATTAATTAGAAAATTGGATAACATTTCTATTAAATTAGTTGCATAATAAGTGAAAAAAGCTTAAAAACTTAAATCGGACATTAGGTTTTTATTTTTTTAAACCTAAAAAACCTAAATTCGGACTTTTTAAAGCCATGTCAAACAGCCCTGAAGTTTGTATACGGACCGCGTGCGTATGTATAGATTATACCATATTATCTCGTTATACTCGTGTATACCACCCCAGATTATCATATAAGGGACGTTAACTCGCGCCAGACATTGTGTCGAGAAATAGGTACCAAAAATAGGTCATGAAATAAAGGGTTTTTTTATTGCGTGCGTATTTTACGTACACACGCAGTAAAAAAACCCTATACCGTCAAAGATAGTCAGTTAAAAACGAGTAGGCCTAACAGAGGTGAACTGTGAGATACAAGTTTCACATTGCACTCCGTGGGGCGCGTAATGGAGATTCAGGGTCTACCGACATGGAAGGATTGAAACGGCGACTAGAGTGCGAACTTGCAAGCAGCGTATTTGAAGGATCAAGTGACGCGGTAATACTATCCGTTTCCAGAAGTCTCGTTTACAGACATGAAATGTATATATTTGTTTGGTTTGCTTTAGTATTGTAAACGTTCGAAGACGGCGCAGGTTCGATCGTTTGTATACGGACCGCGTGCGTATGTATAAATACCATATTCTCTCGTTACACTCGTGTATACCATCCCAGATTATGGTATAAGGGACTTTAACTCACTCACTGTGTCGAGAGATAGGTACCAAAAAGAGGTCATAAAATAAAGGTTTTTTTATTGCGTGCGTATTTACGTACACACGCAGTAAAAAACCCTGTAGAAAACCTATCATTATTCATTTAACGATAGTTAGTTAAAATACGAGTAGGTCTAGGTTTGCAGGGACAAACATATCTTTATTCGCCTGAACGTTTACTAATCTACGGCAAAACTCCAGCAGGTAGTGACGAGTTAGATTCCATACAACCCGCAAAGATGTAGGCCCTAGACAGATTGCATCATGACGCAATTCGATATAGGACTTTCGATTTCACACTATGTTAGTTCAGTTCAGTTCGTTACACTATTCAAACAAAACGTTCTCAGAGGATGTGGGCTTCCTTGAACAGGTTGGTTTTAAGCCCAGCCCGAAACTGTCCTCGACTTATCAGTGGTGATCGTAAGTGAGTCGGCAGTGAATTCCAGACGACCGGAGCAGCCACCGTGAAACTTCGTCGACTGAGCTTCATCGTTCTTGTTCTATGAACAAACAAGTCACCACGCTCAGCCGAACGGAGAGAGCTCCGAACAGCAACATCCAACGCCGGCACGCAGACATCTTTGAAGTAGGCAGGGCCAGCACCACGGACACAGTCGAAGGCGAGAACAGCGATCTTGAACTCAGTCCTCTGAGGTACTGGCAGCCAGTGGAGAACGTCGTGAAGAGCTGGCGTGATGTGGTCATACTTGCCTAGCTTAAATTTGTCAAAAACATGTTACATGACTTTTTTTGCTAATACTGCTCCTCATTGTAATCTTGTAGTTAATGGGCAAACAATTGAAAAAGTTAACAGCTGTAAATATCTCGGAATTATAATAGATGATGAATTAAAGTGGAATTTGCATATCGAAAATATCTACAAAAAATTAATGAAATATACCAGCA
>Ga0209149_1001901_pt1 | contig 11206 bp, 6 predicted proteins | sample WorMetTyACAVOLI2_FD_187423 | JGI IMG/M metagenome (GOLD analysis project Ga0209149, IMG submission 187423) | Marine gutless worms symbiont microbial communities from Max Planck institute for Marine Microbiology, Germany - Olavius algarvensis... ...
AAAAAGACGGACAGACAAACAGGCAGCACTATTATTATTATTATTATTGCGGTATGCCTTTTTTCCTTACAGCTTTGACATTGTTGCTCGAGTCTCAATAAGAGCATCTGGCCTGTACAAAAACTGGTCAACCAGTCTTCTGAGGTTTCCTTGGCAACCTTTGAGGGACCACTGGCTAACTGTGATAAAGAACCATAAACCGTGTATGAGTGTGTGTGTGTGTCCTTTATTTCCGACCAGACACTTGCGCATGTAGTCGGTTCATTATGTGGCAGAGACAGTAAGCAGCAACGAGTCATGAAGCAAAGACTCAAGCAGCTCGAATTTCAAGAGAAGTTGAAACAGAAACTTGACGTTGCTGGTCATTGCGACGTCAACCAGAATTCACCTGTTGTGTGCTCCACCGACACTCCAACTGGTACGCAGACATCACGGTTGTAAGTAGTTGAATTGATTTGTCCGGAGAATCCATATATGTGACTTGTATGATATTGCTGGAAGTAAAGTCTGAGGCTAAATGTCAGTGTGGCTTAGTCATGTTATAAACGCCTTAGCAATATAGCCTCAGACTTTACAACAATAACAATAACACTAGCTATGAATCAGGCAACCAGTGCTGCCACTGATCTGAGGTATACGAGATATGAGACATATGAGTACAATTATTAATCTGTTTGGCATAAGATGTGGGGAATTAATGCGTAGGGATGACGTGTACTACATTCACCAGTTGATAGCTGAATTTTCCCACCCACGAGTGACGTTCACATTTAATGTTAACATACACAGACATTTGGATTACCCTCGTGTAGTCCTCGCAATTAACTTTCTCTTAGAACTTTGGTGGAACTGAATCTCACAATTAACACTTACTAGGTTGATGCTAATCGTGGTTTGCTTACGACTGGATCACATTAATCATTTAGTATATTACATCTGATTAGACTGACCCATAGTGAACATTTCTTAACATTGTTGTTTCTGTGCACATGCAAGGAAACGGAAAATAACGAAATGATATATAAATATGATATACACATCTACCTGCCATAAGTCAACAAAAGCACAAATGCATACGATGATTGTGGTTACTAAAGCCAGTTCAATGATGTTACTTTAACATTGCAGTTGGCGATTGAACTCGCTACCGGTTCTGTTTTCTGTTGTTAACAGATTACAGGCAGTATGGCTGGGACTATTAAACAGATATAAAACCAGTGTACGATTCCATAATAAATATATATATAACAGTTGAAATTATAAGTGAATGCTTTACTGTTTCTGTTTCTTATGGCACTTTGTATGTGTCCTAATAGTTACAGTGACTACTCGGTCATGTCCACTTGCGACCACTCCAAATGACACGCCACGGACAACGACAACTCCACTCGCAGCCATTCAGCTGCCCGTTTTGCCCACAGCTTGCTCAGCTTCGTCGAAGAATGAATCTAGTCGACAGACGGGTGATGGTGGTTGTGGACCTTCTGCTGGTCACTGCCGCACAGATGATCAAACAGCAGCTGATCAGAAACAAACTCCACATCTTCTTCCGGCTGATAATTTTGGTCTGTTTTTCTTACAGTTGTGTTGTCACTGTCAAGTGTGTAACATAGATCTGTATCGTGAATTGTCGCACTAAATACACAAAAATATACATATGATGGACGTTCTATCGATAAGTTACAAAACAGCATAATTTTGTCAATTTTCAAAATGTGAAAATTTCAGAATATACGTTTTATAGAGGATTTAATTCTGAGTACCAGCTGTGAGTTTTATTATCACGATGTCATTGTCATTAACCATTAAGGTTCAGGGCCAGGACGTCACAGTAGTCGAGGAGTTTGTCTACCTTGGCTCTCTTATCCACTCATCAACCGGAAGCACCTGTGACATCACCCGCCGAAGTACCATCACTCGTGCTGCCATGCAGAGCTTAGAAAATCAGATTTGGAGGTCACAGCTCGCCATCTCAACGAAGTTGAAGCTGTACAACACGTGCATCTTACCAATATTCCTGTATGGTTCGGACTGCTGGGTGATATCTAAGACGGACACACGTAAGATCGATGCACTCGACCAGCCTGTTTGGGCATATTATGCGCATGGACGACAACGCAGATGCCAAGTGGATCCTGTTAGCCTCCCCTCCGGCAGACTGGAGAAAAAAACCAGGTCGTCCCCGCATCACGTGGCTCAGCACCGTCCAACAGGATCTGAAACAACACCACCTTACGCTCCCCGAAGCAGCAGATTTGGCTCAGAACCGCCCTCTGTGGAGTGGAGGATGATGTCGACGTATGGTGCTACTCAATCTTAGAGTTGCATGGAAGACATGACGACGACAATGTCATTGTGGTGTCATTTATAAACATTTTGGTCAGACAGTCGCTTTCATTCGACAGCTTTAAGCACAACTTAAAAACTCACTACTTTGCCAATAACTGACCACCTGACGTCTGCCTCCAGCGCCTCTGATTTGACATTCTCGACCTAGTGTGCTCAACAAATTGCTATGAATGAATGAATGAATTAGAGATGGCAGTGTTGCTGCTGAAAGCATCCCATAAGGAACGGTGTTCTGTTATTCGTTTTCTGTGGGCATAAGAACTTAGTGCAGATGTCACTCAGTCTGCAATGCGTTCAGTGTATGGTGTGTTACGAGACCAGCAACACACGCTTAGTGTAAAAAGTTTGCTCATGGTCACAAAAGTGTTGTTTATGAGGAAGAACCTGGTCGCCGTGTTGTTTGGATGACTGATACAACGATCGCAGCAGTCGATTCTCTCATGTGGTCTGACTGGTGTGTGATGGGATATATGTTTAAATGGTACGTTGAAAAATGAAACATTAATGTTTGACGTTTAAACATGTTCTCTTGTTGAACTTGTTCTCTTTTTCTCATAACTTGCAATGCAGTATAACACTTGGCAAGTTTTAAAAAAAACTGCTGAGCAAACTACTGCACTGACTGAGTATGTTCTAAGTACAAGTGACATCACAATCATAGAGGTAGTAATAAAATTTCTAGAGGCAGTTCCGTAGATTCGTAGCGTTGCGACGAATGTCATCAAAATTACAATCCCAAAAAATGGCGGACACTTCGAAATACTAGCTGCCAGTGGGCGGAGGAATAAACCGCATTACAACTACATCGCGCAGAAGTAAACAAGTTCCTGCTTGCGTAAGTAATATTGTTTAAACGCGTTAATTTTCGGCAATATTTTGATTGCTTGCGCGAAAGAATATTTAATTGGTGCAATGTGTTAATGTCAAGTTAAAGGCGAAGTTCACGATCAAATAGCAGGCGGTTATCTCCGAGGTGCTACTTATCTACGGATGCCATTATTTGGGATGATTCCGGTGGTGACACTTTTTGTCGTATGTGCGGGGGTTGTGATCACAATAATGATGTCATCGTCATAAAAATTCCCATATATGTCCCCAATTAAATTCCCTACAATATGTATATTTCAGAATTTTCATATTTTTAAAAATAACGATGTTGTTTTGTAACTTATTTCTGGAACGACCCTCATATGTACACACTTCATATAATAGATTATTTGTTGTGTAATGTATGTAGTAATTTGCCCGTATTATTCACTGGCATTCTGTGAGCAGAAGCTGAGAGTAGATGATGCATAATGACTGTGTGCCAGTGTAATTGATTGAGATCGTGTGGTCGTATTTTGAGAGGTTGAGTGATTTATGAGGGTGGTTGTATGTATTATGAAATGAAGGTTGTTAAACCTAAAGGCTGGCCAAAGATTTCAATGACGTAGAAGAAACAGTTGACAATTTCAGCAGTCTGCATTTGATAAGTGAGATGCCTTTATTCGTAGTAAAATAGAAAACTCTAACTTCAGCATTGTGTGACCTTGAACTTTGACCTCCTCACCCTCATCCCCTTACTGCGAAGACCACTTTGCCAATTTGCAGCAAAATTGGTTTGTTCATTTTCAAAATATCGTGTTCACCAGACTGGTAGCAAACAGACGGACGGACAGAAAACATTATGCCTTTGCCCAATGTAGACTAATGGAGATATAGAAAGAAAATCTTAATAGGTGTTGACGAGACTGACAGTTGACAGCGGTGACATTGAGCGACCGAGTGAGTGGTATCAGCTGACCGAGGTTGTCCTGGAAAACGTAGTCGTTAGTTTTATCTTCTTCAAGTACTCAATTCTTAAAATTAAAAAAAAATAATGTAAAAATGGTTATACGTTTAAAGTGAGCGTTACACTTACGACAGTATCCTAGTAGCGCGCTCCGGCGAATGTTGTTTGCTGACTTCATTCTGGTGCAGATGACCCAGATCTGTGGAATCAGACGCTGGAAGCAGAGGATCTGCAGTCGGTCGTTGAGAAAGCAGAGAAACAAGCTCAGAGCGTGTCAGCGGCACAGTGCAACAAGAAACGGAGAATAGACGCAACTGTGCGACTTTGATACTGCACTCATATATTAGTAAATTAGTCTCAACTTCGGATGGAAAGATAAAGATTGCTATGGTTATGGATGCATAATATGAAGTACTGTCCTATTTCGTCTGTAATTCTTTGCCATTACTGCCACACGAGACACCGTATAATGCCACAAGTAGGCCCATACAATGTCCCTGTATTCTCGGCATGTATCATAATATTGTCCAGTTGTAAATAGCATGTTTGAAGACTGTGAATATGTACTTTTGAAAATGTTTGATATTTATGACACTTGGTATTGTTCATAGTATAGTGCTTTCGAGTATTGTCTGATGTTATAAAATTATTAGGATTATTTCCATGATTGAACAAGTTTTTAAGTGGATGTGTTGTGTATATGCCATTTGTCTGCATGGTGTTGCAAAGCATTGCATTTATAACAGACTGTATTATAGTACGAAAAGCTTTACTGTCAAACACGCACGAGAAACTGTTCGGTACTAGAGATGTGCATGGGAATGGGGATGATGGGAATCCGCGGGTATGGGCACAAACGTTGCGGGAATCCCGCGGGCATGGAAGTCAGTCTTGTGGGATTCCCGCCTGATGGAAAAAATCAACGACAAATCAGATGTAAAATCATAAATCAAATCATATACATAGTTTGTTTACATACATACACTGTGAGCCATAAAAAGCGTGCCAGTCGATATTTTTTCATAACTTTGAGAAATGTTGGCCGATTTTAAAAATTGTTTCACTGTTGGACTCAGCAGTAAATTTGCAACAAGGCTCGTGTCATATTTCGCACCGCACCTTAAACGTGTGTCACTACACTACCTTGTGAAATACAAAACCTCAACAATAGCAATACTCTTGATTTATTTAACACAGTATTATAGATTTGCTTCTAAACATTAGCATATGTGTGTTCTTGAAAATTAAATGCTCAAAATTCCTTCCTTTGAAATGAACACACGCTCAGAGCTTTTTGTACCATTCATCAAGATAGCGAGTTATTGGTTGAGAATCGCGAAATTTTTATACCGCACCTGTATTTAGCGCCCCCTCAGGGGGTGACCCCGTCGGAATTTCGGGAAGATGTTTCGATACTCATAAAACTAGAATGATTGGGCTACCGTGTGGTGAAGAAACTATGACGATATGTTAAGCCGTTTCCATAGAATATCGGAACGTGACGGACAGACAGACAGAATTGCTATATCTATATCGCGCGCGATAAAATCTCGCATGCTGCCGGATGGATACGTGCTGAAATACCGATTGGTACGTAGCCAGATGGGCCAAAAATTAACGAGGCCCGCACGAGACTTCTTGGCTACAGCCTACTGACACGGTGATAGATGAACGACCGTGTACATGTCCTGTAGTGTGCACGTGGACTGAAGGTGCGCAACGCAATGTGCGCTGCTGGTAATCATGCAGATTGCCGATCACCTTGTGAGGGTTAGCGAGTGCAGTGGCGTCACCAGCATTTTGATACAGGAGGAGGGGCACACGTGGTGCGTGTTCACGAAAGCAGGTAGAATAAACATAAATTTCTACATAAATATAATACAATGGAAATTACGTTAAGAAGAAAGGTTACGACAGTTGGAACTCCCTACTTTGAAATAGAAGTATAAGAGGAGATTATGATCGAATTGTATAAGATGTTCGCGGGAAAATCTGATAATGAAACAACTGAATAGATAACAGGAAAATGTATAGAAAAACGTGATACAAGAAATCATAGATTTGCACTGCAACAGCCAGATGCACGTTCATTTAATTCATTATGATATGCGTAAATTTACTTTTTCGAACACGCAATATGGAACAGTTTACCGGATTATGTAGTTGCATATCCTGCCACAAATGCATTTTAGCACGTCTTGATAAATTTTGGGCCAACCGAGATGTCCGATAGCCGATATGTTCACCGGAAGTCGTAGTAAAGTTGAGTTGACAATTAATTTATTTATTTTGATTCTGCTTTGTGATTGGAATTTGTTTCTGCACAGTGGATTGGACATAGAGGTCTACGACCTGCATTCACTACTACTAGGCCTACTACAACAGCATGTGGGAAAATGTGTGATGTTCATTACCAGTTTATACCACTGCCCACTAGAGATATGTAAATAGAGATTGCTAAATTGTTGTACATGCGCAAGCTCCAGGTGGTGCACGTACCCTAGTGTTTCATAGTGGGTGACGCCAATGATCAAGTGGGTGAATATTTTAACATCTCACAGGTCACTTCGGAGACGAGTCTTATAACAGGCAACCGATTGCACTGGTAATGATAAAACTAAATTGACAACAGAACTCAACCAAGAGAAAATACGTGAAATGCAAATGATGCAAACACAAACATACTGGCCCTAGTTAAGAAAAAGATGCAAAAACTTGAAAAGACAATTTTAACAGTCATCTGTAGGCCTACAGTGTACACATTACAGCATAATACAGTTCCGTCTTAGCTTAGGCCCATCTACTCCAGTCATAGCTCAGATGTCGTAGGTGGAAGGAGAGGGGGCATCTTGCTGAATTTATAGCGTCGGCATTTCTGCTAATCTGCTTCCCTCTTTACCCGATACCACGGTGCCTAGGCTGTAGCACTCCGTTATGTTATTTTCGTATTTACGTTATGTTACATTACGTCAGTGATGACGCGAACGTGACACTACTGATGATGCGAAAAGTTGTTTATTTAATTTTGCGTAACTCATTATATTTAAGACATTACATTAATTGAATAAAACGTAGTAGTGTAAATGGCTAGCGTGCCTGATAAGCCTGTGTCTATATTAGTACTTGAACCTTCGCGCGAGTTGAAATTTAGAGGTTACTTAAGCCATGATTCGTTTTTATGCGACCCACGTAGTGACTGGCGAGGAGCATACAGTGCGTCATACTGAACCTATGCAATAATGCACGCTCAGTTCGCATTTTCGCAAACTGAACAAGAACTTAGCTATCGCAAACAGATCGCGCGTCAGCTGCGCACACAATACGGCCTAAATATTACACCGTGACCTTGAAATCTAGGTTAAGGGGCACTCAAGGTCACTGGAAACGGAACCATTGGACAGATCATACACGACTTACTATTAGTCAAGTTATTTGACGTTAAATATTATTGTGACCTTGAAATGTGGGTTTGAGGTCACTCAAAGTCATTGAAAGTGGTACCAATTGAAAGCTTGGGTACGGTTTCCTATTCGCCTTCCAAGGCTTCCATACTCCATAGTAACTATGGCCGTATCCGTATCTGCAGCCATTTTGGAGATATTCAACGTCAAAGAATGGCCTGACCTTAAAATCTGGGTTTGTGTCCTTCAGGATCATTGAAAAAGGCGCAGTGCGATAGACCATGTATGACTTTTTATTAGCCCACCAACCACCATTGTAACTATAGCTTTATCTTGTACCATTTGCAAGTTATTTGACATTGAATAATACCGTGACCTTGAAATCTGGCTTAGAGGTCACGCAAGGTCATTGAAACTGGTGCCATTCAAAACCTTGGGTACAGTTTTCTATTCGCTTTCTATAGTGACTATGGCCGTATCTGTAGCCGTTTGTGAGATATTTAACGTCAAAGAGTGGTGTGACCTTGAAAACAGGGTTAGGGTTCATTTAAGGTCATTGGAAATGGCATCATTTGATAGATCGCATAAGAGTTCCTATTTGCCTTCCATAGTAACTATGGTGATATCTTGTATCGTCTGCGAGATATCGACATATTGGTAGAAAATCACGAAATTTTTATACCCCACCTGTATTTAGCGTCCCCGCAGGGGTGACCCCGCTGGAATTTCGTGAAGATGTTTGATGCTGGTGAAACTAGAATGATTGGGCTACCGTATGGTGAAAAACCATGACGATATGTTAAGCCGTTTTCATCTGATACTGGAACGTCAGGGACAGATGGATGGACGGACAGACAGATTTGCTGTATCATTATCATGCGTCAGTGTGCTGACGCGCTATAAAAACCGGCTACACAACTGAAACTAACGTAACCCCACCCTTTCTGTAACCCAAAACCTAAAAACAACGTATACACACATGGCTAGCTACACTGATAACCGACACTAACACTTACCCCTAAACCCCAGCCGACCCACGAGTTGAGGAATTCCCGCCCAGTAAAGTAAAATTCTTCTGAACTGAACGTATTGTATTTTGATAGGTGCAGTGTGACGCACTGTACCTATAATTATTGTAGTGAGAAGCACATTGCGTGTCTTGACTGGTGAGTGGCGTCTTTGGTTGGTCACGTTCGTGAGTTGTGGCTAAACGGTGCGTTGTAGGCCATAGTTACTATTGAACGCTACTAAACCCTACCCCAGAAATTCAATGGTAGCCTACCCTTTAGGCTTTTACACCATCTGTGACCGCTAACCTGCGATCTTGGCCCCACTTCTTTGGGAATTCCTGCTAAGTTCAAATTTGTCCTGCAGCTGTAGACGTTGCCAAGTATAGGGCACCACCGCACCATGTAAAAATTTGGCCGCTGGGGGTACGCACGGTCCGTGGGGTAAATAAGGCGCATTTCACAATATCACTATGGCCCCTTGTTATCCTTGTGCGTGATGTACCTAGGTATATGTGATCATAAGCGCCGACTTTTTATTTTAGGTACCGGGACACAACTGCATGGTAAAGTCGTATAATGTTCAGTAGGCCAATTACGATCCTGCACGTTCCCAACAGTACTTTGGCGAGTTTGGCCTACTTGAATGTCATTTAATCGAAGCACAGAACTGCAGCAATCAGCAGACAACATGATGGGAAAAAGAAATAAATGAAAATAACATCAAAATGCGTCAAAAATACTAATGGCAATGCACGAACATCAATAGGTCTACAACATCAATATCAACGACGCTCATCAACTGCATGTCCGTAGCTTCACATCGTCGCCATGCATCACACAATCGAGTTTATTCAGTAGCAAATGTGTTCCGACGAGCAGCAGATCTGCTGATAAATTCATCTGCGATGGAATCCATGTCAACCTTCTCCAAGCAGGCCTATTCGCGGTGACAGTGGAGCAGTGCAAAACGGTTCAGTCGCACTTGAGACAATGTTGAGCGCAGGTAAGTCTTCAGTAGTCGCAATCCAGAGAATGATCTCTCAGACGTGCAAGTTGTGACTGGCAGTGTCAAATGAAGTAAGTCATATGACATTCGTCAGTTCAGGAAACAAGTTTCGTACTGTAACATCCGCCTTCAGAACATCTACTAGGCTATATGTCAAAAAGAAGACACACTGGACTGTTTCTGTTGCAGCATGTCCTGAACATGCTGACGCATAGCTTTATGTGATCAGCGTCGACAGTTGCTAATGATACTGGTATCCACTGAGGTGGTAAGATTCCACATCAGACAGGAAGTTCCACGTATCAGATGCAAATCGACTGTCAATTGCTCCGCAAGCTGCATCAATCAGTGCTAAGTAGGCCTACTGCGCTGCTGGTATAGTAACTCTCTGGCGTCAGAAATACGTGTCCTTCTGATCCTTCCTCGATAAGTCGTGGGCCTCGTGGCGTTCTACGCATATGTGGTAGAATGGCTTCCTCAACACCACACTTCCCAGCTTCATCTATATTTGCAGTCCAGAACTCTGCCAACTGGTCCCTAGCACTCTGAAGCATCATTTAGGTGCTGGACTGCCTGCCTGCTCTGCAGAAAGTCATCTTCATACGCCATGTGTGCTATGTGCTGAGATGCACAAAGTCACAAACTCGGTCGTGTAGTAGGACACGGTGGCGCAAAAAGTACCGGGGCAAGAGTACCGGGGCAAATTTCCCGCTGCCCCTGTGGGTTCGGCGCCATGTATGTGATATACAATTCACTGACCCTATTAAAATTGGGATGTTGATATATACTTCACCAATGGAAATGCAGTGTTAAATAATGTCAACACTATACTGACACCACAGTGTAATGTGCGTGCAACATTCAACTGGCTCTCCATAACTCGAAGGCTGTCACTAATTGGCAAATCGGTGAACTGCAGTTATAAGTAAGTAAGTAAATAAATAGATTTATAGAGCGCCATAGTCGTGAACATGAACGAATCAGTGGCGCTGAGATGGGTCGCTAGGCAGTGGCAAAGGCTGAATGGAAAAGATGAGATGTCAGGTGTCGGCAGAATGTTGTGAGAGTTTCGCAAGAACGGACGTTAGAGGGGAGACTATTCCAGATAGCAGGAGCTGCCGAGCGAAAACCTCGAGCACCAAATGAGATGTTACAACGACTAACAGACAGAAGGTTGGCAGCGGCAGACCGTAGAGTTCTACATGGATTGTGCCACTGGACCAGATTAGCCAGCTAGATATGGGGGGGGGGGTTACCGGTGTATATTGCTTCATGAGTCATTGTGGCACTGCAGTTATTAACACGGTTAAAATGTTGCTTGCTACATGGTATAAAATGCCAGAATAAGCTTTATCTTTTATTGTCGAGTTCCTTATGGGCCAGGCAGGCAGACAGACAGACTGACACGCGAAGGGCAATGCGTGATGCTGTCTTATGGGCCCTTATGGGGCGGTACAAATGTGCAATTCATGAATTTTGTACCAGATAGTTTCGAGTTTTTAGCCAGCCGTCTATCTATATAGACGGTTGGCTATATGCCATGAGCATGGCGTCTGTCGTCTGTAACGTTCCGGTGCTGTCTCAAAACGATTCCACATATCATCATTCTGTCTTCACGACATGAAAGTGACATCCCTTCGCTACCTGGACGCCAAGTTTCATCATC
>Ga0209149_1001902_pt1 | contig 11201 bp, 5 predicted proteins | sample WorMetTyACAVOLI2_FD_187423 | JGI IMG/M metagenome (GOLD analysis project Ga0209149, IMG submission 187423) | Marine gutless worms symbiont microbial communities from Max Planck institute for Marine Microbiology, Germany - Olavius algarvensis... ...
ATAGTAACTATAGGCTTAGGATGCACCGTTTGGCCACAGTGCACGCGCGTGACAACCAACGACGTCACGACACAGCCTATCTCAATAAGCGCCTCTTTTACTAAAGTAAAGTGAGGCGCTTAATAATTAGTAAACGTTTTGAATTGGTGAAGTTATGTCATAAGCTTATTACACGTAGCGGTCCGGTTTATTTAGACACAGTGTATTAGGCCTATGTGATGCTCAGCGCGACCTGTTAAGCCCGGTATACACACTGGCGACGAAGTCGACTGTTGCCAAAGCCGGCGACAAATCGGCAACAACTTGAATTCGACAGCTTGTCGCGGTCGACACTGTCACCAACTCGGTCGACTTTGTTGCCGAATGTCGAACGTCGTTTCGACTTTGTCGCCAGTGTGTACCGGGCTTTAGTGAAAACTAAATCATTCTCTTGTGATGGTCAATGCTGCGCTGCTGAAGAAGCCGGGACTGGATGCCGATGTGCTATGAATTATCGGCCAGTCTCCAGTTTGACATTTGTGCTGTGTCAAAGCTGATGTATGTAAAGACAAAGACGACGTCGCGTTGCGATGGCTTCCTCAGTGCACAGGCAGCCTTTGATGTCAGTTGGAATTAGCACACTGACGCCACGACGCCTTGACACGGCGTTGTCGAAGCTAATGTCGACGTCGGCCATTTACAATGCAACTGACCGCCAGCAAGTGACACTGTTGGGACTATTCGAGTTCAGTGCACCACTTGACTGTGTAGACCACTTTTAACTCTTCAGAGTGCAAAGGTATAGTGCCACATCATCGAATAATATGAAGTTGGTACAATGGCCGTTATGGGTGGGCTGTTACATTTGGTACAGTGGTGAGGGGACGGGGTGAGGACGCAGCACTGACTTTATACTACTAAAACGACTGTGTGACAGGTTCTGTATCCGTGGAATAGCAGCTAGAGGACACCGTTTTGCTCGGAGGCTCACATCAGGTTTTTGCCGCGCAGTTTAGCGCGGCTGCATAGCGCGGCTCTTGCGGTCGTGCGGTGTCGGGCTGGGTGTCTGTCACGTTCGTGTATTGTGCCGAAACGGCTCCAAGATACGGCAATAGTTGTTATGGAATGCGAATAGGAAACCGTACCCAAAAGCTTTCGAATGGTACCGTTTTCGATGTCCTTGAGTGACCCTTGCTGAACGCCGAACAGCAGTTCGGCGTTCAGCAAGAGTCTATCAACGTAGAAGTAGTGCGACATTGACGCCTGGCATGTGGTAGGTATGCCTACTGTGGACGTGTCGACACGTAGGCCTAGCTAGCTAGCTATCAGCAACCGGTCATGCACAGGCATGAGTGATCAGTTCGTGTGAAATTCTTTCGCTGGTAGATCGGAGTCTAAGCACGTCTTGCTTGAAGCGCCGACGCCTTCGTATCACCGTCACGCCAGCCTCTTTGCATGCAGTCGTGTCCGAGATCGGTATTTGACTAGCTGCCGCAGGGTGAACTGACTAGACGTGGTTGACTCAGTCGCCTGAAGCAGGCCATGCGCCGTGTAACCACCAACGTTTTGGCTTACTCAGTTCTACTTCATTATCGTCATAATCTTTTAATACACAACTGCTATCTCAGTGTAATCATCCTGGTGATATAGCTTCATACGACAAGAACAACAGCTATTGCTGAAATGGCTGAGCATTTATGCAACAATTCACTGCAACTCCTAAGCGCTTTCGCTGCATTTTAATCTGGCGCTTCCGTGCTGCAGCCTGTGAACATCTTCGCGACATGTCGACAGAGAAGTGATCGTGAACTAGAAATATAAACTTTTAGTGATAAAAATATTCTGCAATGGCAGCTATACAGCGCGTTATGTTAAACTTTATCTTCACCTTATATAACCGTTTTCGATTATATCCATAGATTGTGCAAAGGCCTACTTTTCCATACACCTTCTACTTAACGACTCTCTGAGGGGGGATCCCTGCGAATATTTTTGCGATTGTTTTCTGCTGAAGACCCAGGTCCCTGACTGTCGGCTGATAGAAAGCACACGGGACCGTATGGCTACGGTGCACGCGCGTCTGACAGCTAGACAGCCGGAATTGCCACGACAACAGCCAAACGTTTGCTATGTAACGCTCGACAAAAAAAAACAGTCACGACACACGAGCGTTTAACACAAAAAAAACTGCAATAAAGACAGCAGTAATCGCATAACGTATAACAAAGATAAGACAATACGCAAGCTTATAAGAGTACACGGAGGCTTTCAAGATGTATACAGTAACTAAATTAAATTAACATTATGTCATTTTAGGTCCAAGCTGCACGGGACAGACGACTCCGTGACATGTTCTCAATCTTATCCGTCCAGTATTGCAGTCGTGTCGTCGTGAGTCGTGACGCTATCTCGGTAATTAAGTCGGCGACACGTCACACACACAAGCTAGTCTGCAGTCATGTTGGCCAAGTTTGTCCCTTCTGACGCACCAACTTAACTAGTTGCCAATCATCTCGACATGCCAAGATCGTTTAAAAACTTCATGTTTTAGTCCGTTTGAGGTTTGGTCGCGACTGAACAAGTCACGGATAGACGGGCAAGTCCATTCCGTGTAACTTGTGTTCATGTACGCACATTTGACTACTTTGTTGGGCACGCCAATACAAGACAGAAGTCACGAGCGGCCGTAGCCTCTAACTGGGGGGGGGGCAGGTTTGGGCAAGCCAGCACCGAGGCGGCAACAGAGGACAAGATAAATGGAGGCGCGAAGTTCCAGTATTTTCCCAGATTTTTTTAAAATTTGTGTGTAGAACTATGCAGTTAAAAATTCAGAACATTTGTGGTAAATTTTGGGTCAACTGAAGGCCCGGCCTCCTGGGTCCCTAATCCCCTATGTCAGCGTCAGAAAATAGCCTACATCATGAAGCCGTTCATTGAGGGGCTTAAAGTTGCAGCATGCACATGCTACATGTAGACAAAAATCCGCCGGAACTCGGCGGGTTTTTCTTTGCATGTATATAGTATTTCATTAACGGTAATTAGAATTAGAATTAAAATTATTGAATTTACTTAATGAAAATAGGAATTAGGAATTTAAAAAAAATATTTTAAGGATGAAAAGTAATTAGTAGAATTTACACTCCAATAACTAAAATAGAAATTAAATTAATAATTATTTTCCGAAGTAAAATTAACTATTACGAATTTGTTGGCCACTACATTATTTCTACATTGTGAAGCAAAAAAATGCACCCTTTTATTTGTGCAATAACTTTATCAAACCGCATTGTATTTTGATAATTTTTGGAACAGAGATACTAAAGTAAATTTGCAACAACACTGCGACAAAATTACCCACCTCTCCTGACGGCTGTTCTCACCCTACCTTATGAAACGAAACAAGTCAATTTGTTCATAACAGCAGTAGATCAATTGCTTGATCTATGAAGCTCTGCTGGTTACCGACCACGTTTTAATCAGACGCTGCTTTAGCTCATCGACATACTTCACTGGTTTCTGATAAACAAGATAAACATGATGCGTGTCGGTTTCAGTCGGTGTGCACCACGTGTGTACGAGCACTGAGCTGCTGTAACGTAAGACTCCGGACTTCACATCAGAGTGATCAGACAAGTGGCCTCCCAACCGATCAGAGCTCAATCCTGTAGACTACAGGATATGGACGGTCACTCAGGAATGCGTTTATCAGAAACAGCAACGGACGTCAAACATCGTCGATGAGCTGTGGTTATTTCACAAGGTAGGGTGAAAATATTCATCAGGAGAGGCGGGCAATTCTGTCGCAGTTTTGTTGCAAATATACCTCAGCAGTCAGCATGTGTGTGCCAAACACTATCAAAATACAATGCGGTTTGACAAAGTTATTGCAAAAATAGAAGGGTGCATTTTTTGCCTTACAGTATAGTTCGCTGAAGGTACCGGTACTGCGTTTCCGTGTTAAGCTAAGCTCGTCCTGTTTGCGATAGCTAAGTTTCTTGTTTTTATGCCTCCGCCAGGCCAGACCTGCCGGCGGAGCATGTTCTCAACCGGTCCGTCCGTTCGTCTGTTACCAAACTTGTGAGCACGATAATATAGGCCTATGTTGAAAACGCGTGAACTGATATTGATGCCAATTGGCACAAGTGGTCCACGGGGCAAGGGCATGAAACGTTCAACTTTGGGGAGAAAAGGCCAATGTCAAGGTCACACGAGGCCGTAGGTAGATTTGGAGCCCTGGCGGAGGCACCATTCTCGACCGTTTGGGTCGAATAAGTTTTCTAGTGTCAAAGGATGCAGTTGCGTGACTTGGTGGAGTTTATCACTGCGAGCAAGCGAGTCACATGGCTGCAGGCAAGCAAATACTTGCTGTCAACTTGACGTGAGCGCGTCTAGACGTCCTCGTATCAATGGCATCAAGCAAAACCGCGGTCACAACGCCTAATGACCCATGCCGCGTACTTGCGTCCTATCGCCTGACCTGTCTGACAGTCGTCTAGCTGCGAGTATCATCCCACGCTAGCTAGAGTTAACCCTTTAACGGGCACATTAAAACACCACAGAAACAGAGCATTACACAGCAATACGGTGATTGGTACACTGGACGTTGATAGGTGGGCTGTTACAATTGGTACAGCGAGGAGGGGCCTGGGCGTGCTGCGGTCCCGCCCAGTCCCCTCCTCGCTGAAGCAAATGTAACAGCCCACCCATCAACGGCCAGTATACCAACTTCATCTTGTTCGATGCGGCACAATATAAGTACCTGTGGCCATTAAAGGGTTAAAAGTCGAACACAGCCGCAGCAGTAACGATGACTTTATGTTATAGTGTTTACTAATGACTGCGCAGACCTGCACGTGCACGCCACAACTCTGTCACCGTGTCCACACTAAAAGGTAAAAGATAAAGGTAAGTGGATTTATATAGCGTCTTTATTGTAGGCTCCGGCTCGCACTCAAGGCGCTCAGGTATAAATCACACAGTTTTACCTGCAAATTACACCATATCTGCCTTTATCTCGTAAGCGTTCACCAGACGGCGCCACCACCGATTGTAGTAATTGCAGATTACTACTCATTTATCGACCCGAAAAGGACGAGAGGCTGGTTGGCTGACCTACAGCGGACGGTTTATCCACATAAGGGTCACCCGTCAGCTGTAGGTCAAGCGCAGGACGGAAAGTTCGCTGGTCAAAGACCGACGTGCCACGCAGTCAATACTAAATTGTTAGTTTTTTCGAACGTTTATCTGTCTTCACGCAGGCAGATGAGAGGCAGTCCATGTTCAATGAGTGCAAATCTGGCTGAATTAGCCGTAAGTCGAGTATGGCATGGTCGCAAATGGGCCTTTTCGCTCTTCGGTACTCTTCGTTCCCAGTAGGGAACGATCGCTCCCGGGAGCGAAAACACGGGGTACTTTCGCTCCCGCAAGCTTTCACTCCCGGGAACTTGATAGAGAACTTTCGCTCCCCCGTATTTTTCGCTCTCTGTTGAAAAGGACGTTCGCTCCTGAAGTGCAATGTGTGATTACCTTATTTGTCTATGGTGATTATGCAAGAGGAAATGAAGGTATCCGCCATTTTCATTTGATTTATAGTGATAACGCGATTAGCTCTTATTAATTTTATCATCAATGTAATTTGTAGTTAGGTGTATGTTTTTACTATTTTAGGGTTTTTAAAGTATGAGTTTTAATTTTTTTTTACTCGGACTAACTATTCTTGACACTTAAACAGGATTACTAGTGTGTGACAAGTGCCAGGCTACGTATCGAATGCCATGGACCTATAGTGATTTTGTGCTACTCAATACTCATCCGTTCATTGCATGAGTTTAATCTGGATCAGCTGAACCGCGGTTTGATCGCCGTTGGTGAAACGCGCCCTTGGTGGTTTTAATTAACTGAAACTATAAGGATGCTGTGCACGTAGCCTACATACTAGTAATAATTATTATAGGACTGACTAGATATCGACTTCTAGTATACGGCTACACCCTTCACTATAGGCCTAAGTATAAATTCATTAGTTGAAACTTTTATGTACACATGCCTAAATTTCACACAACACATGACTGTCCCAACACTACAGAAGTAGGCCTGTGTCTGCAGAAAGTCACTGCCAAGTTATGCAACTGGTCCATAAACGTAGGTAGATTTCTTCAGCAGGGCTGACGTGGTCATCTGACCTGCTGAGTACTGTTCCCAGTACTCGGCCACGCGACCCTGGATCCGTGAGTACGTCCGAGTCTGGTGTCGACGCAGTCGCCTTTCAGAGACAAGGACAGCCTGGAGTGAGACGAACTGTGCCTCGTCGTGGAGGACCGACGCAAGCTGGTATACGTCTAGGTGGCCGTGATGCGTTCGGTGGTTCAGCCGGTTGTGCGCCACCCCTTTCTTATTATTCGTCACTGCCAAGTTATGTAACTGGTCCAAACGCCTGGTCAGCGTACATGTCGTCCTGACGGACGGACGACATGTACGCTGACCAGGCGACGGGTGGCCACAACCGGCTGGTGATCCGTGTGTCCCGTACGTAAGAGACAAGATGGTCCACACGCTCGTTAGCAGTTGTTAGGCCTACTGAATAGTACAGGAGCGAAATTTCTCTGGGGGGGGGCGAATGTTTACGGAGGCGAAAAAATACGATGGAGCGAAAGTTCCCATTCATTTTCGTCCCTGGAACGAAAGTTCCCTGGAGCGAAAGTTCTCAGGAACGAGTTCTCAGGAGCGCATGTTCCCTACTGGGAACTTTCGCTCCCGGGAGCGAAAGTACCGAAGAGCGAAAAGGCCATAATTCGCATGGTCGGCCGTTTCCAGTCAGAAGTTGGACTGCTGTTGCGACTAACACTCACTGACCTCATCGTCCTCAGCACGCCTCTACTGTTGCAGGATATAGGCCTACACGATCAAACAACCAGTGTGCCTCACCGAACCTCCGAGTTGAAATTAAATACGTTCTAAACAACGTTAAACCAGTGTTCAAGATCACATCACGTCATCAACGTTTTACATGTATACGCACGTGTGATGGCTATACCAGTCGGAGATTTTGATAAAAGATTCTCCGGTCCCCGGTCACTGGAATAACCAGGAGCTTACATATCTCCACTGAAACAAAAGAGTGCCGGTTGCCTTCCTAGCGTGAGACACAATCAATGACTATAGCTTTATATCAGAACTGGTGTATATCCGCTTAACCCTTTATGGGCACATTAAAACCGCAGAGCAACGGGCCATTATACAGCAATACGGTGATTTGTGCACTGGCCGTTGATGGGTGGGCTGTTACATTTGGTACAGCGAGGAGGGGACTGGGCGGGCTGCGGTCCCGCCAGTCCCATCCCCGCTGTACCAAATGTAACAGCCCACCCATCAACCACCAGTGTACTAACTTCATATTATTCGATGTGGCACTTGCCTCTGCACTCTAAAGGGTTAAGATTTTGCGTATTCCGTACAACAGGTAGGCCTACGTTCCCAAACGACAGCGTGTCTATATCGTGAAGCAGGAAATGATTAAATTATTCGACTGTCTTTTAAAACTGAAAACAGCCTATTGATAATGGTATACAGGTACATATTTCTAAACAGAATATGTATATTGATAACAAATGCAGTAGTGTCGATTGTCGAAGATAAACTGTCGAGTCTGTCAAAACATCAAAACATGTTATAAATCGACAGCGTCGGGTCACTGACCAATGGGGTCGGGTGACTCGGGTCGATGAAGCTACTCAGTGCCATCAATGAAATAAACGAGAAGATACTGTCTAAAAGCAAAGTTAACGATATGTTGTAGTAAAATAAGCTGGGTAAGATCAAGGCTATTAAGCTAATATAAAAATAAATGAAAATCACATAACAACATCATGGCCTCCTCGGAAAGTAACGTGACCTTGAATCAAACGTGACTGTCCACGTGAAAATGTGTTTGAACATTTGAATGTGTTGTCACCTTATTTGTGATCGTTGGTTGTTACGAGTAAACAAAAATTTACACACCGTGACCATGAACAGTCTGAGACGGTTAGGGCCTATTTAATTATAATTAATTATACAGGTTATGCGACTAATTGTGCAGATCGTCGATGTGTGCTTCCTGTTTTAAAGTGAACTTATCGCTCTATGAATTGACTCTATGGCTGAACAGTCAGTTAGATAGACGGGCGAATGGCTACAATAAACGCGAAACAATCAAGTGATCTGTGAGAAAGTATATTCGAAAGATTACCTGTTTAAATGCTGGGTGAACCGTTCATCCGACCTGCATGGGCGTCCTAACGAGAGAGATATCACGCAGTTGAGCGTCATCGATTGGTCAGGTACGGCTGGCTAACACAGGTAGCTGCCACGCTCTGGCGCCTCGCTAACTCATTGCTTTTGGTCACGCCGTCTGCCTACGGGCACCTACAGCGCTGACAAACACGGCAGCCTTCACGCTAGCGCCTCCACGCACGCGGCTTCATTCATACATCTCGACTCAGGCCGGTACTGGTACAACTCTGATCTGAGGAGTATCGCGCAACTTAGCTATCGCTAACAGGTCGCGCGTAAGTTGCACACGCAAAGTAACAACAGTACTGAAATGACCTTCAAAGGGAAAATGTACCGAAATTGCATGTACCGAAATATACATTTACCGAATTGGACCTTGTACCGAACCGAAATGGATCTTTTGTACCGACAACATGTACCGAAATTAGATTGTACCGAATAATTATGACATTACCTGATTGGATCTACCCTTCAAAGGTCACTCGAGGAGTCGAGGTCATCGATAAATGTCACGATACAAGATGGGGCCATAGTTAAAAACGGTAATAGGAAATCATATGCGCTGTAATGTATTTTTCTTGCATAACTCTCAGAAAAATTAACCAATTTGAATGAAAAATTATTTTATCTGAAATTTTAATTCAATTTGTTAATTTTTCTGAGAGTTATGCAAGAAAAATACATTACATTAAAGCGCATATGATTTCCTATTACCGTTCTTTAATAACTATGGCCCCATCTTGTACCGTTTCTCACATATAGTCATATATTGGTCGAAAATCGCGAAATTTATATACCTCACCTGTATTCAACGCCCTCGTAGGATAACCCCGTGAGAATTTCGCAAATATGTTTACTACTGGGAAAAGTAGAATGATTGATCGAAGAAAGCATGATATTTTAAGCCGTTTCGATACAATGTGCAGCGTGACAGACGGGCAGACCCAGATTTCAATGCCACGCCATTACTTGACGCTGAATATCTCAGAAACGGTACGAGACACAGATATAGTTGCAATGGATTACTAGTTAGGACTACACAGGGGTGTCATTTCGAATGACCTTGAGTGACTAGCGAAAATATTCAATGACGCGAAACATTACGCGGTCTCTCTGAGAAATTTTATTTAAATTAAATAACGTTTTATCAAGTTATGCCAAAAATAGCACTCACAGCGATCCGTTTTTTGAGACATAAACCGCCAAGTCGCTACTGTCGTTATAGAAATTGCGCAGCTGATTCTAAGCCAATTTTTAGCGCGTGTCAGGATACTGACGCGCGAGCGTCAGGATACTGACGCGCGATATTGATATAGCAAATCTGTTTGTCCGTCTGTCTGTCTGTCTGTCCGTCCGTTACGTACCGGTATTGGATGAAAACAGTTTAACATATTGTCATAGTTTTTTTCACCATACGGTAGCCCAATCATTCTAGTTTTATTAGCACAAAACATCTTTACGAAACTCCGACGGAGTCACCCCCAGTGGGGCGCTAAATACAGGTGGGGTATAAAAATTTCGCGATTTTCTACCAATAAGTCGCTATATCTCGTAAACGATACAAGATAGCACCATAGTTACTATGAAAGGCGAATAGGAACTCGTATGCGATCTATCAAATGGTGCCATTTCCAATGACTTTGAATAAACCCTAACCCTGTTTTCGAGGTCATACCACTCTTTGACGCTAAATATCTCCCCATCGGCTAGATACGGCCATAGTTCCTATAGAAGGCGAATAGGAAACCGCAGCCAAGCTTTTGAATGGCACCGGTTTCAATGACCTTGAGTGACCTCTAAGCCAGATTTCAAGGTCACGGTATTATTCAACGTTAAATAACTTGCAAACGGTACAAGATAGAGCTATAGTTACAATGGCGGACTAATAGAAAGTCATAGATGGTCTATCGAACCGCGCCATTTTCAATGACCTTGAACAACCACAAACCCACATTTCAAGGTCAGGTCATTCTTTGACGCTGAATATCTCCGAAATGGCTATAGATACGGCCATAGTTACTATGGAAGGTGAATAGGAAACCGCACCCAAGCTTTCAAATGGTACCACTTTCAATGACTTTGAGTGACCTCTAACCCACATTTCAAGGTCACGATAATATTCAACGTCAGATGACTCGACTAATAGTAAGTCGTGTACGATCTATCAAATGGTTCCGTTTTCAGTGATCTTGAGTAACCCTTAACATAGATTTCAAGGTCACGGTGTAATATTTAGGCCTATAGATACCCTCAACGCATTGTCTGCGCAGCTGACGCGCGATCTGTTTGCGATAGCTAAGTTCTTGTACGTAGTCAGTTGAGAATCGAATAAGGTCTATCCGTACCATAGATAATTAGTAAATGTTGTGAACTGGTGATGTTATGTCATACTAATCGTAGGGATACGGTTTTTACCGCGCAACGCGTATGCATAGCGCGGACTATGCTGTCGTCAGATGTCTGTCCGTCTGTCACACGTCGTATTCTGTGGACACCACTGAACATATCCTCATTTTTTTACCATCAGGTAGCACCACCATTCTAGTTTTTCCTGCCAAACATTATGGCAATATTCCGACGGAGACCCCCTAACGGGGCGTCGAATGCAACAGGGTATGAAGAAATCGCGATTTTTGACCAATATCTCGCTTTATCTCTAAAATGATGCAAGTTAGAGCCACAGTTAGGCCTACTATGGAAAGCGAATATTAAACCGTATCCATGCAAGCTTTCAATTGGTGGCATTTCCAATTACCTTGAGTGACCTCAGACCTTGCAGACAGATATGATATCGCTGTGGAGAATGCTTTCAGCGTCCTTGGTGATCTTCCGGAAGACCCAGAAGAAGCATGGTCAATTACACGTGATACCATACTGACCACAGCTGCTGAAAATATTCCCGTCAAAAGAGCCGTGCGTCGCCCTTGGCTCGCGACAGAGACCATGGACAT
>Ga0209149_1001904_pt1 | contig 11200 bp, 7 predicted proteins | sample WorMetTyACAVOLI2_FD_187423 | JGI IMG/M metagenome (GOLD analysis project Ga0209149, IMG submission 187423) | Marine gutless worms symbiont microbial communities from Max Planck institute for Marine Microbiology, Germany - Olavius algarvensis... ...
TTGTCGAATCCTGCCCCCTGACAAAACTGAATGGTGGCTTATCTCGGCTACACTCTGCGGATGAGGACGCTGTTTCATGGCTGACCAATTATGGTAAATGACACGCATACGAGAAGAAGAAGAAGAGTGTTCTCATATACAAACAGTATGGTGAGAACGAAGGAAGTTGTACACTGTAGTGGTCAAATTCTACTTATAAAATTAGGCAGCTGCAGAGTACAAAGGCCTGTAATTTGTCCAACCAAATAATTTAAGCACTGATCTGCTAAAAGATAATAAACATTCAAGGACGGATTATTCACCGTAGATGACACAGAACACACGTCATACCTATGCTCAGAAAAACAGAAAATGATATCAGCGAAGAAATTAACAGGGTGTTAAGAAGCAACAAAAATATAAATCCGAGATTTAATTTCAACATTCATACGCGTTTCAAAGAGATTGCACAATAAAATGGCATTAACACAAAATATTCCACAGTTGCATAACTGAAATGACAACAAATTATTTGATAAAATAAAGTTGCAAATTATATTTTATGAACAAAAAATCTTTAAAAAACAAAATGCAATGATAGAAAATATAAGGTTTTTAAAAAAATTTATCTAACTGTATTTAATGTAAGTACATACCACCCTAATAATGTAAGAATTCTGCTGCAAGCCATCCTACATTGTGACTTCAATTGCCGGAATTGGAGTAATTTACAACGGCAGTCACAACAGTTGATAGCACCTAGTAAAACATCTAAAACGTAGACAGAAGGAAATATATTTAATAAAAAAGAAGGAATTGGCAAATGTTGATATTTAACCAAACACTCAGTGCAATCTTTACTCAAGTGAGTCCTGAGTCTGGACCAAGAAACCGTGATGCTAAAGTTTTGCGGACTTCGGCGGGGGAAGACCGAGCCAGTGAGTTGGGCTGATTGGCAGATGCAAATATGCTGTTGTGGTGACTGTCTCCTTCTGACGTAGAGCTCTCTATGGCTGACTGCAGAGCGAGAGGTGTCAGCCATTCTTTCGGTATCGCCTTCTCAATGAATGGTATGCATGAGCTGACATATGCCAATCGGTTTATCCAGCTTGGCAGCTCTTTGCCACACAGAATCTGCAACAGAAAACAATGTTCTTTGGATATAATCTGCAATCTTGACTCGACTGATCACCCACTCGCAAATGCGTTCCTCACGGGGGCTTCATGTGATGGCGATTTCCTTCTATTTGTCTCTTCGTTTGTAAGTAAGTAAGTAAGTAAGAATATTTCTATTCGGCACAGTTAAAAAGTTTACACCGTGCCGTGGCCTCACTGTCCGAATAAAAATGTCTTCAGTAACCACCTGAACTGGCCGTATGACAGCCCACATAATCTGAGATTGGGCGGCAGACTATTCCAGACTTGTGGTCCTGCGACAGCAAAGGTCCTGTCTCCATAACTGCTGCACATCTGACTGACAAGTGTTCGAGTGTTCTTAGAAAACAGTTGTCTGACACAGCACACCCGACGACCTGACAGTCATCGGCCAAGTAACCCCGGGTGTTGGCGGACAAGAACCGGTGGACGAGAGTTGCAATCTTGAACACGATATGCTGCTGCACAAGAAGCAGTGTGGTTGGCAGAGCACAGGCGAGATATTATCACATCGCGGCAGCGTTCTGAACTGACTGCAGACACTTCGTCGGTGATGCCGTAGCACAGCACGTTACAGTAGTCCAGGTGACTGATAACAAAGGCCTGTATGTTCGTTAGTGTGTCACCTGTGAAAATGTTAAGTTATCCACTAGGTGGCAGCACCTGGCAGCGAGTGGGCTTACTGTATTGAGTCCGATACACTTGTTGCCGAGGCAATGATGGTGAATGCAATCAATCGATCAAATTTACATAACGCCAATAACTGTAAATAAACCTGAGGTGCTGACATTAAGCAGCTGCTGTTCTAAACCAGTGCTGCCAGGAAATTCGACAACAATGCTAAAATTACTGCACTAACAGTTTCAATGATAGCTTTACACACCACAGGACAGCAACAGCCAATACTGTTGGACACTTAGAGGAAAGTAAAACCAAAACTGCTACTCTATGCTAAAAAAATGATCATCATGTGTTAGAAAGACAATGTTGCTACACGACAAGATAAGCACTTCTAATAAATGAGACAGAGATCAGGAACCAGAGTTCGTCAATGAACTAACCTCCAGTAATGCAGAGGAGAAGTGATTGCAGTTCTTATTCAACAGATGGTACTGGTCTCCTCTGTATTCTTTTCCAAGCTGTTCAATTATGCTCCGAACATCTACCTCCAAGAAATCTGTTGTTCCGATCATAATTGACTCTCTGCAGCAAATTGCAAGTATACAATTACCACTGTATAATGCTATAAATATTGCAGCCATTAATCGAAATTGCCACATAAGCAAATAACATTTACTAAATTGCAAAGTCAAATACGCACTAACACATTGAAAATAATTATATTCAGTCTCAAGGCTGTACGACTTCTCTGAACGTCCTGCTGCAATAGCTAGACTTTATGAAGCTAAAAATGTGCGATGGTTCTTTCCATTGAATGTTAAACCCAAGAAATGAAAGAAAAACCATATGACCACTCACAAACATCTACCGAAAAATATATCAAGTTTCAGAAAGGATGTATCATATCAAGGATGCAACCACAGCTACAGAGTGGGGTAACAACGGATGAGTTGTGGGGAGAGGTGTCCCCATACACTGCTTAGAAAACATGCCAATACGCATAACACACACAGTGTGCATTGTGCATCTATGGCTGGCAGAGTTCATATACATTACCCTGAAAAAATTCATACTAAAATCTGTGCATTTTCCAGCAATGTGGATGTCAGTGGTCCAGAAAGCTGGAGACCAATACGTCACTGGTTCAAGATGTCAGAAGTAGGGGTACAAGTCCCTCCCCCCAGTATCCACAGTGCTCGTGCCTATATAACCTATTTTTAGAGCACAAATCGTAAACAACATTTAGTACTCTGAACGGATAAAAAAAATCAACCGTCAAAAAGACATGCATAGCTCTGGAAGGCGGTAGCTCTTTTCTCTTAGATGACACTATGCAGGCTCTCCAGACATATTTAATATTGGACAATGTAATGCTCCACTGATCACACTTGTATTAGTGGGGCACGCTACAAATCACTGTTGTATTGTTATTTGTACTGCGTTGCATCAGAGTCATACAACCGTCGGTCCTCACAATTACCTACTGTACCTTGCTGTCTTTCTATTCTTACATTTAAAACAAATCTCTGACAGACCTACACAGCATATGGGCAGACCAACAAACTAGCTGCATCTCAATAAGCTGCAAGTGCAGTAAAATCAGTATGCACCAATAACATCATCAACCACATATAAATTCATATTTCAACTCGGCATACTTGAATTTGAACTGTTCGCCCAATTCTTCTGCATCTTTTGGTGGAATATCAAAAATCCCTGAGAATGGAAACGTATGACCACCATAAGCATATTCTGCACACACGTCATAATTTAAAAAAGTAGTTAATTTAGCTATTATAAAAAAACAGTCACTTATATGTTTGCAACATTTACAGGCTACAGTGTGAACAAGCCAGTAGGCAACGAGGTTAATGGAAGCATGCCCGGTGTTTTCACGTAACAGCGTACAGCCATAATGCATTAACATAACAGACTAACAACCAGTGATGCAGTCAAGGCCATAATCTTGAGGCCAAGACTGAGGCCTCAACCCTCAAGGACAAGCCCATAGGACCCAAGGAAAAGGCCTTAAAGCATACTGCCAGAGTGGAAATTAATATAAGCAAGCAAGTACATCTGACAGCGGCCTGCCCCGGTGGCACTATTGGTAGCATCACGGTACGCGCTGTCTGGCTACAGTGACCGATGAGTCTGGGTTCAAGGCCCAGGCTGGCCGGATCATTTGTGTCAGGTTATTGCGGTGTAAGCTTTAAGATTAAATTAATGGGCAGGCACAGAAGGTTCGACAGTGTCCCCTTTAAACTGTGACCATTGGCTAATACTGGGTTTAGATGTGCTCAGTCATTAGTTCCTGCTCGAACCACTGATAACAGATGACGTACCACCGCATGGTCTGGTAGGCTATTAATGGCAGTTTGCACGCGTCGCTAAACTAGGCTCTGGGCCTACAGCACAAGGCACGTTAGGGTTACGCCATCCGTCATGCAGTGTGTATTAGCCGTCAGAGAAACAGTGGTTATAAAGCCGAGCAGGTTAAATATCGTGGCACAAGGCCTCTTCAGTTCCCTCCCCCGTTCCCTCCCTTAGCCCTTACACACCTCTGTCTCAAAAACAGACAGATCGCGCAGCATCTACACTTAACACACACCGTCAGGCAAGCCTGATGGTATCATGCTACACTACACTTGTCCTACCCCTGACGTTGTGCATTGGGCCAGCCCGTGAGGCAGGCCTCAGCACTGGCATGTGAAGGGGGCACGTGCCACCACGCATAGAAAGAAAGAAAGAAAGAAAGAAAGAAAGAAAGAAAGAAAGAAAGAAAGAAAGAAAGAAAGGAAGTACATCTGACAGCCTGACAGGATACGTAATGAACTAAATTTTGATTGCTTTTGCTTAGATATTCATTTATTAGTAATTAATTATAAATTATTATTAATAATAAAGCATAACTACTAACTAGTATTAATTTATTATGTTTCATGAGTTTGAGGGTGATGCCAAAAAAACTGTCAGTGCAGCTCTCAAGACTAAGGTACCTGAACCTTCAAGGCCGAGGCCAAGGCCACAAACATTTGGTTTCAAGGCAAAGGCCTGGCCTCGAGGACTGCATCACGGCTAACAACTAAAAAGCAGACAGCTGCAAGCAAACATCACAACACAGTCACAAACACAGGCACCTCACTGGCTAACGCCACAGCAACGTAAATCAATGCATATCAATAATATGATATGAACACCCAGATTAGTCTGCACTTATACATCAACCAGGTTTTATGTTTATCTTTCAACATCGTGTTACAAGGCTAGATTTCACAAATAACACAAATAATCAACTACGAGAATGAATACAACATGCAAGGTTAACATGACGAAAATCTGTGGAGGAATTGGTAAACATAACAGTTGTTACATCACTTGTGGTAATTTAATAAACCATAATGTATGACTAACATGAAACACTAAATGTGCACTGAGAGACAAGCGTATAGAGATGGGGTATGCAGTACGGTAATCAGTTCCGTGGTTCCTCTACTAGCTGGACGAAAATGAATTAATAAAGCATAAAACCAAGAGAAGAAAGTAAGTGTCCAAAACTAAATGCAAGTCAGTAATATATTATAATATATTACAATTATCAATATATTATTTTACATAACAACACATAATACACACAACTTACCAGAGTTAAAAACTTGTACACCTGAGTGATAGACACCGATGCCTATAGATGATGTGTACTCATTTATCCAGAACTAGAAAATTAACAAAACAGAACACTATTACGTACATCATTTACAACATACTGTGTAGTATTATGCATTTAGCAGTAAATGAAAGTTCATAACTTAAGTTCTAAATGCAATGCAGACAGCATGACGTACGTTAAGATAATTTTTACAGTGTTAGTCAGGCAGATGCTCTTAACATTAGATGCTGTTAATTACTTCCTCCAGTTTACTTATATATCCTATTTGCTTTTAATTTCACCTCAAACTGTGAATAGCCTGATTTGTGCTGATGTGCCATTAAGAATCTATGCACTCACTTAGCCATATAAAGGCAAAAACTCCACAGAGAGATGCAAACTATTCAAGCAATAAGTTTCCTTTGGTAAAAACATGTACAAAGAAAATATCCAGGACAAAAATATGCTGCAACTATTCTACCCTCCATTGTATGGTGAAATAAATATCAGTTTTCAGGCTGAGTAGTTATGTAAATGGCGACATTGGGTGTAGACTATGGCAGCTTTCAGGTGGACTCACAGCCCAAGTCGGTCGACTAAGTATGAGGGTTTTTGGCCGCTTGGTGCTGTTCTACATTCATCAAATTAACTATGTGACTTTTGAATCATAGCTTTCATTATGATTTAAGGAAATATTCATTCTTTCCTAGAACAGTTAATATTTAGAACATTTTACCCAACCATGTTGTAGCAGCATCTTCTGTTGATTTATTTAAGCATCAATTACTAGATCAGTTTTTGTTATTGGTAAATTAAATGTTAAGTATGATTTTACAGCTGAACTGACTGGAATGACAGACCAGACAGATCAGAAGTTTGTCACTAAATAAAATTCAATAGTATATGTTACATTTACAACAAGGATTCGGACACAGAGGCTTTTTGTCTAAGTCCGATAATCCACATTGACTGGACTCGACTAGGTGAATTCTCGCAACGGATATGCCACGATGACAGCACCAAAGACGGGTGGTGATATTTACCGAAGGCTTCACTAGGTGTCGCACCAAATACGCGCACATAAACAGGACACCCGAAAAAAGGTTGAACATATAACGTGACCGAGAGGGACGTGGGTGGGTTTTGGGTAGCCATTGCATTTTGGTTGTAATGACAAAGTAGCACTGTAGTTATAGTCACTATATGCAACTACAATGCAATTGCAATATAGTTTCTAGTTAAGTTATCCTAGTACCTGTAAGTACTATCCAATCATGGAACTCCGTAAGCACAGATAATCAGGGATCGAGGGGCGGGGGAATTACTGCTAACCCTTCTCCGGAAACTCCTTGACCCTAACCTGAGCCTTCGGTAGCCTTTGGAAGCCTTCGGTAAGTATCAGAAGTAGTCTTCGGTAGCCTTTGGTAAAATTTTTATCGACACCGACAACTAGACGTTGTCCATGTCCAGTTATTACATCATCTGCCAGATGCACAGTTCACTAGAAAGAGCAAAATGCTCAAAGGACAAATTGTCAGCAGCAAAATGTTCATGGGTCATTATAACAGCAGTAGGATTCTCAAGCATTTGTTCAGCCGAGGTTGCAGTCAAAATGATGTGCACATCACGACATCATTGGCCTTTGAACACCGCCACCCATGGCTTAATTTCCAGTGTCAGCATTGTATGCGTAGTATCCACTGTGTGTCTCTTAGCATGACACCAGCTTCTGCATCATGAAGACCCTCAGTAATTGATGCACTGCTGCACACTCATCTCACAAATTGCACACCTGCATTCTGTTAGCTGTCAGCTGTTGTTCTGTACCACACAAATGTCTCGGCATGTATCAGACATTCTGCTGCTGGACTGATGGTCTGGCAAGTGCTTCCTGGCTACCTCCGCTTCTTGCTCCATACACTGTCAATCGACTAACTTTTCACGAATGTCGGGCTATATTACTGGCAACTTTCAGCTACATCATTGGCCTTTGAACACTGCCACCCACAGCTTAATTTTACTCCTTCTCACATTCAACCGAAATGATATTTTCTATTACATTTACTATATGCTATTTTATGCTCAATTCTGATTAAAATAGGAGGAGGTGTAGTGGTTCTTCACGTCGTTTATGTTACCGGTACTCTGCATGATTAAAATCTAAAACAGCATCAGTGGAAGCATAACACCTAATAGATTCATGGTGCATTCCACTGGTGGCAACTTATGTTCTGTCTCATGAGGATGGTATCTCATTGCTGGAAACCTGTATGTACAGATGTTCAAAGAAGAAACAACTTCTAAGATCGGTCGAGTCTTAGTTTTTATTCGTTTTTCAGTCACGGAGTGCTAAGTGTATTTGTAGGGCACATTTGGCAAATTGCACGTTTGACCAAATGCGCAGACATGCAGACACACCACGCGACGGCAAAGGCTGTGCTTACGCATAGGATCGCGCAGCAAAAAACTGCCGAGAAATCTTTCAAAGGGACGAAATTTTCGCCCTCCTTTGGGCATAGAAAATGGCACAGTGATGCCATTGTGGGGTCTCCATAAAACATGATAGGATACGCTGGACAGAAAAATGACTTCTGGTACAGGAGGGTCCCTGCAAACACCGGTCTTTGTTCGAAGAAAGACGACTTTTGTCGAAGAAAGACGTATTTTTTCAAAGAAAGATGTCTTTCTTCACCGTTAATAGACCAAGTATGTAAATCAGACACCAGTCGTTCATCTTCAGTAAATCAATAATGGATAATTGATGACAGCGACTGTCCTTTAACCTAATGCTAGCACACCTCCTATTAGTGCCAACAATTAAAGGAGATGTCCAAACTATTATACATTCTAGTCAAGCCAGCCTGTGCTAACTTAATTAATATAATGAAAATATTGGTTGGCATCATTACATCTTTACACTATGCAGTGGTGTAGCCAGGAATTTGCGACAGGGGGTGCGTAATTGCGTTCTTTCCTCGATTTAGTGTGCCAATTTCTTGACCTACACATTAGCAACTGCCGTTGGCCTTCAGTTTCCTTCCCCGCTGTTAGCTCTTTAGGTGATTGTTCACATGCCTATAGAAGCTGTGATCTGTATAAAACGTAAAGATTTGAAAAAACACAGGTCAATGACGCTTTTGGTCACCTCATCGGGCAGGTGTTACATATAAATCACTGAGAAATCATGTGCAAAAAATAATATGTATTTTCCTCACAGGGGGTGCGTACGCACCCTACGCACCTTGTATGTCTACGCCACTGACACTATGTTACTTATAATACAGTGCAAGTAACTTACTTATTTACACTGCTCATTGCTTTATATTTTCTTGTGGTGAGCTGTCTTAATTATAGGCCTTATCAAAATAGGGTATAAAATTTTGAAAATGCAACGGTGTTTGAACGGACCGGTACAGGAGACAGCAGACGGACGGCAAAAACATGACACGACACACAAACATCCTTAAAGCAAAACTTTTAAAACTGGCACTAACCCGTACTCCTGACACTATCCGACCCACGAGTTGGGCAATAAATAACCACAATTAATTGGCGTACAACGGCACAACGACTGTGACGACACACAACAGAGCCGTTGTGCGCCGTTGTGTGTTTTCTACAGACCTCATTAGAGGCAGTGTGTGTAGTATGAAATCTGACAGTGGCATTGACATTCATCCACAGTAATACTTAGTACTTACCATATCATAAATGTTAACTATTACTGGTTCTCCTGGCATAATGTGTTATAATGCTGCACAAAGCTCAAAAATATCACAGCAGTTGCTTTATGCTTGTCCACTTCAGCACCTTTCACTTAAAATCAGATGTGAACATACAGACATTGTGTACAGTCTTTAAAATGTAAATATTTGAATTAAAAACAGCTTATAACTGTCACGGTCTTCAATATACCAATTCCAACAATACAACGATCATTCATCAGTTTAACTCCTCTTGACGTCACGAATTGCTCATTTCATTGCGCCGCCCATTGACCTATATACTCTTATATAGGTCAATGTCTTTCTCCCTTATACCAAATATAGTAAATAATAACTATATTTGCTTATACGACAGCGTGCGTTGTTTTATTCATCGGTTGATTTCACCGATGCATCAGACTTGCATCACTCTAATGCATGTCTGATGCATCGGTGAATCAACCGGTGAATAAAACAACGCAGCCACACCCAATTCGCCGAAACTACAGTAAATAGAAAAGATAGGTACAGTATTGCAACTGCAATTGCAATCCCGGATCAGTTTTTCAATCTCCGAATTCGGGATTGAAGAATCTATAATCCCAGGATCTCGGATTGGTCGTTATATTAACGGAAAAATGGCGGTTAATTGTGGTTTTTCACTGCTGTGTGACCAACTGGCATAACCTCTACTGTCAATGTCGCAGAAAGACTGCGCGTGCTTCGTGTCATTGAATATTTCGCTGAGTCACTCAGTCATTCGAAAAATAACACCCTTGAGTAGGGCGTGTGTAAGTCTCTATTAGTATTTCATTGACAATGCAGGGGCGGATTTAGGATGGGCCGAGCCGGTCCCCTTTCGTCGTCGCGGCAGTCGACTTCGACAATACAGCCTTTAGTTTCTCATGTCAAGCCATCGTCGTCATCATATTTTATTTGCCGTGAAAATAATGTGAATAATGTGTCCTTATGAATCCTGTATAATGTGTCCTTATGAATCCTGTAGATAAAATCTATGTTCCGACTTCATCGCTAGTTTCTCCTTTCATTCATCATCTATCTTTATCTGAACGAATAAAGATGATGATGATGATCTTCCGTTTGTTGCAGATCAATCCGCATTTCGAATAAATAACGATAGTCTAAACGTGCATTTTTGAGCCAAACTGTTTTCGAATAACGTCTCAACGCACTTCTGTTGTATATCCTCAAAGACATTTCGTTGGACAATGCCTTTGTGTATATCTTTGCTCGCCGAAATTATCGGAGAATGTCACTACAGTCCGCTGGAATAACTAGAATGTCCACAATTAACGGCATTATCCATGCATCAGAATTCGTTTGTGGATAGAGTTCGCTTGACTAATGATTACGCGGGCATTTTACTGTCTCCGGTGTGAAAAGGGAGTAAACTTGACCACTGTTCTTTGGCGGACAGTTATATCGGGTATCGAACCTATCTCACGTCGGTACTTCTGTACGTCAGTAACTGTTAGTCTGTCTGTGACACGCGTGTATCTTGCTCAAAACGGTTGATTGGATCGATTTTTCGGCGTGCAGGAAGTTAATTATGACCATTGGCTATGTCGACATTGTTTTATGGTCAACCCAATCGTCGCCCAGCTAGGGGTATACCTAATGGATAGGGGGTCTTTTATTCCGTTGGACCACTTTGACAAGTAGTCCTGCTGTCGCAGAGAGGCTGCGCGATGATTCAGGTCTGTCAGTACTCAGTAGTTAGCTTTAATAGTACAAGGTCGAGCGCAATCTTCTGTTAGTTACTTTCGCTTCATATTTATTGCTGCATGTTGTTCTCTTCTCTTCTCTTCGTCGTGGTCGTCCACGCTGTGATGCTGGTTAATAATTTTTTTCACTGGTTGTGATAAACAAAGATTCATGGCGGATATGTGAAGTAAACTGCACGGTGGACGGTCGCAGTAACTGTTGTTGTTCTGGCTCCAAGTAAAGTAGTAAAGTAAAGTAAACGTGGATTTGTATAGCGCATAGTCGTGAAGCACCACCTCTAATGCGCTACCGTTTCCCGTAAGTCGGCGCTGATCTCCGCAAGCCAACTCGACAGCCAGGCATCAGCGAA
>Ga0209149_1001905_pt1 | contig 11198 bp, 6 predicted proteins | sample WorMetTyACAVOLI2_FD_187423 | JGI IMG/M metagenome (GOLD analysis project Ga0209149, IMG submission 187423) | Marine gutless worms symbiont microbial communities from Max Planck institute for Marine Microbiology, Germany - Olavius algarvensis... ...
GAGGGAAAGAGGAGCGGAGATGAAAGGGGGTTAGCTTTGGTCCTCCTTTGCAAAAATCCCTGCGGACGCAGATTAGCACTCCTATTGGCCTCATCATTAGTCAACTTAATTAAATGTCTGTTCACGGTTCATTCAAGGTCAACTAAAAAGCAAGCAAAAATTTAACGATTGCATACTCTATAGGCCTATACCTTAAGTTCGTAAAGCGTCCGATCGACTTTTGGAAAATGAAATGTTGTTTATGATTGACTGACCTATGAAGCGACACGCGGTTTGTCAGTCACATGTAGCCTAACTGTTAAGCTTGCACGTCTTTTCAGAAGTCGACTGACTTTTGAAAGTTTGTTACACGCCACAGTATATTGTCATTATTTTCATTTGCCACCTTTATCGCAGTTGTTCAAACTGTCGCTTATTAAATAATGCCACATCGTCATTTGCGTCGAGAAATAGGCCTATTCTGCAAACGTAATTTTTTGGGAGCCGGCGAACGTACCGTCAACACGTCGGATGATGATTATTAGCACAAGCGAGTAACAGTGTCGTAGTAGTTGCGCGATCGTCATCTCGCAGTCTCTGAATCTCAGCCTTTCGCACTCTACCTCTCACTCGGTATCTGTTAAATAAGCTGTGTCGACGGCACGACGGTAACGAGATTGTCAGGTATCACGAGCAGCAACAGCAGCAGCAGCGCTAGTTTCTAAGACCGATACACTCGCAGCACGCTCAGCGCAGTTACTCTCCAGAGGTGCGCGGATATGGGACCGCGGATAGATAGGCCTATTTGCGGATATCCGTGAATTTTTGCGGATACAGATAGATACGGATGTCATTTTCGACAATCCCACGGATACGGATAGCGAATCACTGACTGCAAATTTGCATGACAAACTGCGTCGTATAACGTTACATCATACCATTATGCAGATTGCAGAATGTAGTCTGCACTATGCAGTAGGCCCCTATTCAGCTATTCACACTGGTCGCTCGTTAGTCGCCACTCGCCTGTAGTCGCTCGCTACCACAGTTTAGCCAATAAGCACTGTTGTTCAACTCCAGCCGAAACGCAGGACCGGCTTCTCCGCTGAGGGCATATTGCACATGTGACGCAGTTCAACGAACGAAGCCGGTCAGAAGCGAACTGTTCGACTAAGCGATTGTCCTCTATAGGCCCTACGTCCAAAGACAAGCTAGTATTTGCTTGTTGTTGCACGTGTACACTCTCCCGGCAAGGAACTATCGAATGATGCCATTTCCAACGACCTTGACTTGAGAGACCCCTATCCTAAGGATATTCTTCAATGTCAAGTAACTCTAAAATGAAACACAAGATAAATACCCGGTATTGTTAGTGATGATTTGCGTTCTGTCTGAAGAATATCTTGACGCTTCTTCGGAAATGTCTCAAAATGTCTCCGAAGTGCTACCTGCAACTTCTCAACATCGGCAAACTATAACCGGGCCCGAGATGATGTCCATGTTATTTCCAGCAGTCCGTCTGTCGCCTGCCGAATCCTTTCCAAGTCGATTAGGCCTACAGTCTGGTTTACAGTGGCACCATCACCACCGTAGAGGCCGCCAGTCGTCATCCAGCATCGAGGAAACGACTGTCCGGTGTGCTCCGTTACTGCGAGGCGGTTAAAGAGAGATCAGGTTGTGAAGATAGCTAGGTTGACTGGTTGTAAGAACTTTGAAGGTGAGAGAGAGAAGTATATTAAATATGTTCGTTGTCCTTAATTCAACCGTTAAGGCCAAATCGTATGAGAAACTTTCGTGAATGTCAATTAAACGACGTCGGAGAAAGTTCTTTTAAGGAAACAAAGGAATAAATAAAGGATTCGTCGCAAAGGTCACCAGGTCACCAAAAAACAAAGAAACAAGCGCCGCCAAAAACAATGCTTCGCCAGCCGGCAGCCCTCTCGAGTTGACGGGCGAGTTACTAGCAGACATTTTCAACAATTAATTTTTGCTTACTGAGCAGTGAGCAGCAACGATTGTGCCAATTTGTTGGGTTTTTCCCACGGTGGTTTTACCAATAACCATGTGATAATTTTTATCGTTATTTCCGGTTCGTATCTTAGGTCAAACCACCAGCCACAAACAGCTGCTTAGTCGCGTGTTGTCTGTTTCTGTGAAGGTTGTCGGACGAATGGACGATCATGAGCGATAACAAATCTAATGCAGCAAGCGCCACTCAAGATGAACAACGATTTCCAGCAGTTGCGTCGGTGTGTACTTTTCATCAGTGTTGGTAAATTTGTCCGATCGAGACATAGGTTTACACTGCTACCCTTATTTATGTGGTTATCACTTGTCGTCAGAGAAACTCTAACTAAGAACTCACCCTAAACCTAAACTTAAAATAACTGAATAAGCATGAATGAACAGTCACTCTTCCTAAATTAACAGTCTAACCAGTAAAAATGTATGGCAGGATTTGATAAATTTGTTGATAGATATGGTAAAACGTATATTTAGGCGAACTGTGTTATACAACCGTCATGTTTAGTTAAGTGTTCTAGTTAAGTTGTTATTATTTTTTTATTATTATCATTTTGCTGCTACCACGAATGGTAAATAAAGATGAATATATATATATCATCCATGATCCACCTGACAGCCCGTGGCCATTGTCCGCGTAGCTAGGGTCATGGATCTGAAGTGCATTTTTGTGATTTTTTGTGTACATTTTCGCGATATTTATGTCCTAACTTTGTCTCGGTTTTTCATAGCAATTGAAAGAGCAGATATCAGACTGCGGTACTAATTTCAATGACCTAGGTGTTATACATACATGTAGTATATGATTTCTGTATTTCCACCAAAGAAATGGTGGGTATGTGAGGATGCCACTGTTGTCAGTATGCACTTACAATATTTAGAGACAAAGACAGTGTTATTGATTCAGTGTTGAATAAACACTGGTACTGGAAATACTGGTAAAACAGATAGGCTAGTGTGTGTGTTGTGTTTATGTAGTATGGTCCATGCAGTGTTACTGGTTTGGTTGACGGTGAGCTGAAGAAGTGGTGTACTTGTGGACTTAGTAAAACTCAGCCTTGGTGTGATGGTATGTTACTTTATTGTTAAAGACATTGAGTCTTAGAAAGTGATGCATCTTGCTTCTGCTTCTGCTTCTGATTGATAATCAGCTAAGCTGGCTATACCCGTCATCTTTTTTACTGCACGTTAAAGGTAAAGGGTAAAGGAAGTGAGTTTATATAGCGCCTTTATTGTAGTACCTCAACCTCACACTCAAGGCGCTCAGGTACGGATCACACAGTGTTACCTGCAAATTACACCGTACCTGCCTCTACCTCGTAAGCATTCACGAGATGGCGCATCCCAAGACTGAGATTGCGGACATCTAATTGCAGCCTACTACTCATTTATCTACCCCGAAAGGATGAAAGGCTGAGTCAGCCTGGTTGGCTGACCTACAGCGGACAGTTTAAGTGGTCACCCGTCAGGTCGAGCGCAGGACAGCGAAAGTTCGCCTGTCAGAGACCGATGTTCTACCACTGTGCCACGCAACCAACTAAAATACACACTATCGTATCGTATCGTATTTTGTGCCATTTTACTTTTATCTGCAACCTATCGGAGGTACCTATCTTTAACTGCTTTGTGACTCATTTCACATAAATAAGACAAGTTACAACAAAATTCCTATAGCATAGTTTCTGAGATAGACTATTTTTCTGTTCAACTACTGCTGTACTATTTCAGTGTTACCATGTGTATATGTCATTTGTAATTTTGTAAACTTAAACATTACGATAAAGCTGAAGTGCTGATACGAAAAAGTTGCATTTTTTCACAGTGTGATTCAGTTTGATTACAGTTTGTGCTTAAGTGACTAATGTTTGCACATACACATCATTCTTATACTGCACAGTCAGTGATGTTCTGGTCAAAGATGCCATTCATTGACATAATGGTGTTTGAGTTGGTCGATGTATGTTATGAGTCCCGATGCAGTGATGGAACATGCCTAGTTCAACTGGTCTTCTAGGTAAGATCTGAGCTGTTTAATGGTGTGGTGAAATCAGGTCATATTTCCAGATAAAAACTCTTACCCGGTGCTATTTCATGCTGTGCTAGAACACAAAGAATTTTCCATCTACAGAAAGGCAGTGAGTGATGACTGAGGACTGAGCTGATCAAATATTGCCCATATTGCAAACTTAAACATTTTACAGAGATGATCTCAGCCAGTCACTTGACTAGTGCAAACAGCAGTCTTCCTAACTAATTATGTGACTGGTACTGCCATGTCTTTATTCAGATATGCATTTTGCATTTAAAACAAATATACACGGTGAGGTATAATTACCTGACCCCATAGCTTTAAGTGGCATAAGTTAGTTACTATAAGGTTTATTTACGTGAAAATTTAAGGCAGTATAGCTGAAGGAATGCCGAGTCTGCACATGTGAAAATAATTTGTCTTTTGATTAAAAGTTCTTTGCTAGCAGCAGTTTAAGAGATCAGTAGAAGTGCTGCTGGATAACTATAGTTCGACGCTGTACCATCACGCCATGCCTAAGGTAGGTCATTTACCCCCGATCAAGTGTCCCTGTCGCCTCATCTGACCCCAGTCAAACGCCCCTCCCGGTCACTTGCCCCCCTTCGTTAAGGCCCACACTAAACTGCCAATACTAGCTGCATATCCGAATCTTGCAGCGGGCTACGGAAATGGAGATCGCTCTGAGATACGGATATGCGGCTAGCATTGGCAGTTTAATGTGAGGCTTAACCAAAGGGGGAGTGACTATGAGGGGCATTTGACTTGGGGCTTGGTGACGGGGCATGGTGTGATGGTAGGGCATCGGACTATAGCGATTGAGGAGCACTTCTACTGATGTCTCTTTAAACTGCTGCTAGCAAAGAACATTTAATCAAAAGACAAATTATTTTCAGATTTGCAGACTTAGCATTCCCTTGGCTATTGTTCTTCAAATTATCATGTGAATAAACCTAGGGGGTTCAGTAATTATGCCTCCTGGTTATAACTACAACCAAGTGACAACGCAAAAAATCTAAACAAAAATTAATAAAAACTATTAACATACACAAAACTAAACCTAATGAAGTTGAAGCCTGGTTCAGGTTGCCTTTTATGCCATCCAGCCAGGAAATTCTACAGCTCTTGGGATCCACATAGGACGTAGAAAAATACAAGGCAGAGGCGAAGGAGAGAGGAGAGAGACAAGTGTTTTAATCTGGAATATTAATTATATATATTAATATGAAATATTTCACATATGACAAAAAGCTGATGGTAGCTAACTTTGCACAGATTAGCTGGATAACTGAAAAGTATTGAAAAATAATTTGAAAAGGGAAAAGACGATAGATGTGATGTTTATCTCATCACGGGCCAGTTCGGTGTGTATGCGAGGAACGACGAGCATCGGAGCATCGGAAGAGCGCAGAGCCCGAGGTGGTGCACGGGTCTGTACCAGATGTGACGTTTATCTCATCACTGATATGGTATGACTGTGGTTTGTGTTTTCTTTTGACTAGTGCAACTGTGAATGTGCGAAGTATGACTGATGTATTTTAGGAACACATAAAGGCACAGGTTTTCGATCGTTGAAGTGGACAGTTCCTGTCACACAGTCAGTGTATTCAATCTGCCAGTGCAAACATACAAAGAATCCACCGTACTGTGATGGTACACATAACAACCTGCCCTCTGAGGTCCAACAAAGACATTTACAGTGCAAACGGGGCAGTGACGGCCACACTGCTGAATGCAAGCTGTGTACATCTTGCGGCTGGAAACCCGACTTCTAAAATCTTTTGGTACCTCGCCCCAGCGACAGCTGGCGAGTATTGTTTTGCTTTGTAACAATTGTTGATTACTTATGACTGTGTTTGTAACTTTTCTGTGACGTTTGTAGCGATGCTTGTTTGTTGACAACATTGTGGGAACAGGTGACTAATGGATCTTGGATCATCTTCATCATCATTTGTGGCTTGAACCATAGTACCAGTCGTAGAGCCAGCTGCTTCCAGAGTAGTAGTGGGACTTGAGGTCATCTAGGACTGGCTTTATCCATGTAGTCTGAGCACGACCTGGTGATCTTTTCCATTGTTCCAGTGGGAATGCAGTTAAGATCTTCTTGGCATATAATAGCATTGTCATCCATTCATGTGATGTGCCCAAACAGAGACAAAACAGATCTGGAATCATGCTGTTAAATTTACCAGGTGGCAGCACCATGCACTGAGGCACAGGGCAAGGTTTGCTGTGCTTGGCACTACTTGCTTTCATACTACTGATGCTTATATCACATGCTTATACAGTTGCTTTTTATCGCGCGTCAGCATACTGATGCGCAATATTGATATTGCAATTCCGTCCGTCCGTCTGTCTGTCCGTCCGTCTGTCTGTCCGTGACGTTCCGGTATCAGATGAAAACGGCTTAACATATTGTCATAGTTCTTTCACCATAAGGTAGCCCAATCATTCTAGTTGTATCAGCATCAAACAACTTCACGAGATTCCGACAGCGTTAACTTATCGCCCCCGCAGGGGGTGATCCTGTCGGAATTTCGTGAAGTTGATTCCGACAGCGTTAACTTATTGCCCCCGCAGGGGGTGATCCTGTCGGAATTTCGTGAAGTTGTTTGATGCTGATAAATACAGGTGGGGGTATAAAAATTTTGCGATTTTCTACTGATAGTCGATATATCTCGCAGACGATACAATATAGCGCCATAGTTACTATGGAAGACGAATAGGAACTCGTATGCGATCTCTCAATTGGTGCCATTTCCAATGACCTTGAACGAACCCTAATCCTGTTTTCAAGGTCACACCACTCTTTGACGCTGAATAGCTCACAAATGGCTACAGATACGGCCATAGTTACTATAGATGGCGAATAGGAAACAGCACCCAAGCTTTCGAATGGCACCAGTTTCAATGACCTTGAGTGACCTCTAAGCCAGATTTCAAGGTCACGACATTATTCAACGTCAAATAACTCGAAAATGGTACAAGATCTATAAGAGCTATAGTAACAATGGCGGACTAATAGAAAGTCATACATGGTCTGTCGAACCGCGCCAATTTCAAGGTCAGGCCATTGTTTGATGCTGAATATCTCGGAAATGGCTAAAGATACAGTGAGAGTTACTATGGAGGGCGAATAGGAAACCGTACCCAAGCTTTCAAATGATACCATTTTCATTATGACCTTGAGTGACCTGTAACCCACATTTCAAGGTCACGATAATATTCAATGTCAAATAACTCGACTACTACTAAGTCGTGTGTGATCTATCCAACGGTTCTGTTTACAGTGACCTTGAGTGACCCTTAACCTAGATTTCAAGGTCACAGTGTAATATTTAGGCCTATAGATGCCCTCAACGTATTGTGTGCACAGCTGACGCACGATCTGTTTGCGATAGCTAAGTTCTTGTTCTACTTAACAAGTGATAATATGTGACGTTGGATGTATGATCTGAGATATTTTGATAGATTTTCACATCATCATTGTCATTCGTTATATTGAACATTTTTTTATCGTACACTCTCTGACGTTGGAAATATTGTGTATGCACATAGAAAAGATTTACATTTCTTGTTTTCGTATTTTTGTTAGTACATCTTGCTATTATGTATAATGTCAATTATCATGTATAATATTACCAATAATAAAATATATTAATACTACTACTACTGTAGTTTGTACTCATTTTGGCTTAAGCCTTCCATGTCATTTCATTAGCTGTGAGGAGTGTGGAACTTGCAATGTAACCTCCAAGTTTGAAGACAGTTTGGTCAGTTTAGTCAAATGAATCACAGATAAAATTTATTTGTTGACACAGAATATTCATCAGTTATTGCATTGTACATTTCATGCCTAGGCTTTTGAGACCTTATGATCTTGAGTCTAACGTCTAAAAATTCCATCAAACATTGATAACAACAGTCTGTCGTTGTCAGATTGTCGACCGCGTCTACGACTGTCACCCGGTCAAGTGTTGTTCAGCGATAAGTGTTCATCATCATCATCAACAATGTTGATTTTTTCAACAACTTGCGACTGTCACACTCGGTTGACAACTGAGCGAAATTCGAAAAAGCAAGATAACATTATTGTAATTTATGTATATATATTATTTGTTGGTCGAAAATCGAAATTTTATGACCTACCTGCATTTGACCCCCATAACCCCCGGCTAAATGGGTCGGAATTTGCAAATTAATATTTCGTACTAAAAAACCGTAATTGTAATACCCGTCTTCCAAGCAAAGTAGCAAACAGAAGCGGCGCCTATGTTCTCACGCCTCCAGACTGTGTCCAGGACTGCCATTTACTTTAAACTGCACTTAAGGAAGAAGGCAGTGGCGGATACAGGCATTGGCGGACCTGGCGGCCGCCCCCCCCCCTTGGCGCCACAAATTTTTTTTCTGACCACACAGGTCACAAGCCATAGACATTTAGACATGCGTGTCACCTCAGTAAACCAGCTAGCAGGGCAAGCAGAGTTGCACATGCTGCAGTTATTCGTGCAGTGGGATGCCAATGTCATTAAGCCCCCTCCCCAGACCCTACCCCCAGTGGGGAGGGGGACATCCCCTCCCCACGCCCCACCCCCCTCGGCGCCTACGGCGCCTCGATCCTCGCGCCTACGGCGCTCGATACCCGCCACCCCCCCTTTCGAAAATCCAGGATCCGCCACTGAACCGCAACCCTGTTTTTAAGGTCACACCACTCTTTGACGCTAAATATCTAACAAACGGCTACAGATACAGCCATAGTTACTATAGAAGGCAAATAGGAAACCGCATCTAAGCTTTTGAATGGCACCAATTTCAATGACATTGCGTGACCTCTAACCCCTATTTCAAGGTCACGATATTATTCAACGTCAAAAAACTCGAAAATGGTACAAGATAGAGCTATATTTACAATGGCCGACCAATAGAAAGTCGCATGTGGTCTATCGAACGGCGCCATTTTCAATGACCTTGAACGACCCCAAATCTGATTTTCAAGGTCACGCCATTCTTTGACACTGAATATCTCACAAACGGCTACAGATACGGCCATAGTTACTATGGAAGGCGAATAGGAAACCGTACCCAAGATTTTAAATGTTACCACTTTCAATGACCTTGAGTGACCCTACCAACATTTCAAGGTCACGATAATATTTAACGTCAAATAACTCGACTAATACTAAGCCGTGTATGATCTATCCAATGGTTCCGTTTCCAGTGACCTTGAGTGACACTTCACCTAGATTTCAAGGTCACGGTGTAATATTTATTCCTATAGATGCCCTCAGCGTATTGTGTACGCAGCTGACGCACGATCTGTTGGCGATAGCTAAGTTTTTGTTTATTATCTAGCTCCATTCCGTTCGGTCTTGTGCAGATTAGCTCAAGCTGTAGATTAGCTCTGCGCCAATCTACAATGTGTGTAAACTGCAGTTTTTTTGCATTTATCATAATTAGCTGAAAGTATAAAACATCGATGATTAATGATTGAAGAAAAACACTACAGAAGGTACCGCCGAGATTTGAACTCGGATTACTTGATTCAGAGTCCAGAGTGCTAACCGTTACACCACGGAACCATGTGGTTAGAACATGTAATTACAAATGATTTGTATATACGCGTTGGCCGGGTTCTATACTTAGTACCGGGCTATGACTGCTTAGTACGTACCGGTACCTTGAACAGCTTGCCTTCGTCGCGGCGAATTTTTACAATCCATTCTTTCCTTTTCGATTTCAACTTTGGAAGCCAGTGAATTGTAACTTTAGTTCCGCGGGTTTTGTTTTTGTAGTCACTATTAGAACAATCAGCTGATCCTGTCCCTTTGTTTGCTGTTGTGACTTGTGATCAGTGGTTTGTTTACGAGTGGTGCCTCGTTTTCACTAGCTCATGAATATTCAATGAGAAACCAGAATTCTGCAATTTCCGTACATTACACTGTAGGTGTAAACAACGATTTCGTTCTGCAAATTATAGGTTCTACCTCCGAACAGTTAGTGTCTGCATCACTTCGTGGAATAGATTTCTTTTGGAGTTTTGGTTGCGCTTTAAGGCCTATTACAGATCGTTGATTGGTTAAATGCACTAAATGCGTTTATTAACAAATACATGGCAGTTCCACATTGAATTAGTTGTTCATATGTACAGACTGCCGGACGGCTGTGTGAAGAACTGACACAGAGACACGATGAGAAGTGAATACTGTCTACACAGTTCGCCAGCATTCAGCTACATTCTTCTTCTGCTATTCACCGGTAATGTTGCTTTACTTACCGAGTATCTCTAAGTTAATTTTCTCTGGCATGCCGCTTTAATCAACTGGCGGTGTACAGTATTTAGATAGCTCTAGCAGCTGTATAAACGAACATCCACCGTCAATTCTACTAAATGCGCAATTATGTCCCGTAATCCGTTTACATCTTGGATTGCTATTGGCCGCGGCTGTCGAGTGTCGACGCCAGTGATAGAATGGGGGATTACAGCTGTGCTGCAACATCGTCTGCTGCGTTGTGTCTAAAGATTTCAGAGAGCGCGCAGCAGGCATACAACCTTGTCACGTTCAAACTCTGATTGATAACGTACAAAAGCCTGCACGGCTCGGCACCACCTCACCTCACCAGGTTCTGCACACCGCTCTCCGCCGTCGCCGGTCGCACACACTTGCGTTCAGCCGATCAACACAAACTGTTCGTCCCCCGCACGTCTACCTCGACGTTCGGTCCACGGGCGTTCTGCTCGTCGGGCCCGTTGTCTTGGAACGCTCTTCTCTATCGCAGCTTCGTGACCCAGACCCAGACCAGCCATCTCGATCAACATCTTCAGACAATTCTTCAAAATTTATCTTTTCAACAAATATTCTGACTGACTGTGTTTCATTTTACACCTACATGTACTGATGTGTTTTGTTAGGTTCCGTCACCGCACGCGCTTTCGTGACAGTTTCTGTTTAGCTAGCGTGTTTTAAATGTCTGTTGACCTACTTGTGTCGATGGTCTCTTGGTATATAAGGCGAAGCGTCTTATAGATGTATTTGCCATATTGCCATGTTGCCATTCTTCAGGGACTACTGTCCGAGTGTTTGCCGTTATTGACATGTTTTGCAAGCGTTCTTTAAACTGAATTAGCGTCGCCACGGGGGGGGGGGGCAAATGGGGCAACTGCCCCCCCCCC
>Ga0209149_1001906_pt1 | contig 11197 bp, 6 predicted proteins | sample WorMetTyACAVOLI2_FD_187423 | JGI IMG/M metagenome (GOLD analysis project Ga0209149, IMG submission 187423) | Marine gutless worms symbiont microbial communities from Max Planck institute for Marine Microbiology, Germany - Olavius algarvensis... ...
TGTCTTTATGACTGACAAGAATAATCCAACATCATTGGTCCAGGTCGAGTCACATGAAATGCGGCAAAATCGAGTATCGTTTTGGCCCCGTCCACCATGTCGATATTATCCCATTTAAATAAACATCGCATGTTGGCTTGGGATACGTGTAACTACACTGTGTTCAGAAAAAACACCCACTTTTGGTTTCGTACATAAGTCTTAGACATATCACCGATTTAAATGAAAACTTCTTATAATATAGTTGAGGAAATGGCGAATCTACACATCTGAAAATAATCTGTCTTATCGTTAAATATTCTTTGTTAGCAGCGATCTAAAGAGGACGTTAGTAAAAGTACCGTTACAGCTGTGAGATTTACCGTTAAGATCAATATTTAGTTAAATGCTCGTGACTAAAAAAAAGTGTGAAGCAAATTGCGTTCTTAAGGCGTTTCCTGCTACAGGATAGAGTTTTAGTGGGTTACAGCATTTAACGTAGAAAATGACAGCAGTGGCGTCACTGATTTATGGTTAACAACACATTGCCCACCAAAACTAAAGATCTTGCACCGATTTTGGTCAACGTCTCAACCCGTCAAGACTTCATCTTCTGTCCAAAAAAGCATCTTGAGAAAGCGTTTTGCTGCATATTTTTACTGACTCACATCCATTAATGAGTTGTTTATCTTCACTAGTAAATCGCATTGCTGTAACGACACTCGTACTGACTTCGTGTTTGCATTGCTGCTAGCAAAGAATATTGAACTAGAATACAAATTATTTTAGATGCTTGGAATCAGCATTTCGTTAGCTTTTCGTCTGAAATTTTCACTTAAATTGGTTAAATTTTCTAAGAATTATGCAAGAAAACAAAAGTTAGTGTTTCAGGCAACCGACCTCCAAGCAGACGTACTAGGTTACAACGTAGACAGACTAAACCGGAGTAGAAATTTCTCGCTCGACGTGTTTGAAAACTTCATCAGAAACGTAGAAATAAGTGCGATAATAAACAAAAGCGACGTTCGTGACTTGAACGTGAGCAATGACGTTCAGTAGTTTATCGGTTACGTTACATACTTGGCGTATGCTGTATGCATAATTATAGTTGTGCCGAAATGTTATGTTAAATCTATATTTTATCGTATTTTATTAGTCAGGTAACAAAACAAAACAAATATGCCATGTGTCTAGGGCGTGCCGACATGCTGATGATTTTTACTTTGACCGCACTCGAGAACATGCTATGCAGCAGTTTCTACAGCAGTAAAAACCTGTAAGATCGTACGATGGAGATAAATTTTTTATGTTACTGACTGGTGTGGTGTACACTGCCAGAGACTGTCCGACTAGCGATTGACAGAGATGAACGAAGAAGAAGGGTCATGAGTTCAAAAGAAAGAAGTACATATCAGTAAATCAAATGTAAAGTTAAAAATTTTGTCAACTTTGAGCTGTTGTGTACAGCGATTATAGAGACTGGCTATTCGGCTTTAGTGGTCATAAATCTGTGCCATAACACTATAACCACGTTGTATGTGTGGCGTTCGATTTTCGGTCGATCGCTGTGGTCCTGATATCAAATATCATTCATATAGAGCGACTGGTGTGGTCTTGCGTTGTGTATGGTCAGGCGAGCTGGCGTCAAATGGCTTCTGTCGCCGTCTGGCCTGTGTCTGTACGGATCACAGCCAGCATCCTCCGCTGAGAGATGGCCAGCAGGCCACTGTGGTCATCGTGAGACTACATGGTAGCGAGGCCATAGCTGAAGTGAGACGATACGGTCAGCGTTTAAATTGTCGGGAGGTTTAGAGAGGTTGAACCCCAGCTCTTTGCCCAGCTCCGAGCAAATTATTTTACGATGATTGACTGATGGTTTGTCAAATGACGAGGTGTATGTTATTTATTTGGTGGCTAAAATTGGGACTTTGTAAAATCAACAGGGATTCAATTCCAACCACATTAACTACCGGCTCTGTGACTCAGAAGTGACGAACAAAACTACCGCAAACAACATGAAACTGAACTGTGCAAAATCGAAAGAAATTATCATCACTGCACGAGGCAAGCGTGACAAATCAGTCCAACTGCCGCTGCCATGTCTGAACATCGAAAGAGTCAGCAGCTTCAGAGTGCTCGGCGTAATTTTTAATGACAAACTAACGGCGACCGGTCATGAGGACAACTTGCTGTCGGCGTCTACCGGCCTGATGTATGCTCTCCGGGTCCTGCGCAGTCACGGCATTCCACCCGATTCATTGCATGACGTGTTCCGCGCAACAGTCATCTCCAAGATCACGTACTGTTCACCAGCGTGGTCCGGTATGTGTTCAGCGGCGGATCGTGCACGTCTGGACTCGTTTCTGAACCGCTGCAAGCGACTTGGTTTCTGCAACAAGGACCTACAGTCAGCGACTGAGCTCTTTAGCGATGCTGACGATGCACTGTTTGAACGAATAAAAACAGAATAACTCGCAACACGTACTGCAACGCTACTTACCTGACAGGCCTGACGCTCACAACAGTTTGAGAGAACGTTCACACAACAAGCCACTGATAACTAACTCTAGTGAGCTGTCTGAACGAGACTTTCTTATCAGAATGCTATATAAGGATTGTTAATAACATTTATTTTCGTATTCTTTTTTTGTACACAAACTCTTTATTTTACCTATTACTCCATGTTGGGTTGCGTCTGACTCTGACAACTTTTTAATAAACGAACATGTGTGTGTGTAGAAATGATAAGTGAGTCAAGTTGAACAGAAAACCAGTGGACAAAGTTGCTGTTGCTGTAGTACTTTAATGAAAAACAGACAAACCGCTGTTACAACAAGACAAATAATTTAAATAAAAAATGTCAATCAGCAGAATTAAACGATAAAATGTCACGATATAACAGACGATAAAAGAAATTGTTTTCGTCTAGTGCGCTAGTTTTACGTGGGAGTTCATAAAAGTGGCCGCTGGGACGGGTAAAGTAGTGTTTCTCTACTTTGGGTGGAAGTAAGATGTGGACTGTGGAGAGGGTGAGTACTGTTGGTTATTATGCTATCAAACAATGTGTTATCGGCTTTATCACAGAGCGAGGAGAGAGTAGGTGTAGTATGTGCGCAGTAACCATGCCTAACTGCTCGGTGGATAAAGGCCTCAAGGCGGTTCCTATCCGCGGCGTTAGTGGATCCCCACCAAGTACCACACTGCAATAGGCCAGGTGTTGTAAACACGGTCGCCGGTGGACTACGGCAACCGTCTCGCAAGTTATGACACATCGCGATCAATTTGCATACAAAATTACAGGTAGCACAACATCTGCATTGGTCTATCTAACTGACACTGTCAGTCGATTGCTAGAGTCTCAGTCAAGCGAATATGTGCCTTGTGTAATGATTGATTTTGGGGAAGCATAGGTAACCTTGGCCAGTGCAGTAGACTGGAACACAGCGTGCATGCAGAGCAGGAGGCGTCATGCCATGGCTACGGAGAGTGCGGAGTCCATACAGAACAATGTGGCCGACAAACAGCGTGCACGGCACACGCGAAGACGAGATAATGATGAGGATGGTTACCAGCCTCAGCACTCAGAAGTCAATACACCTGTAATTTATCCATCAATATCGTTCCATCCAGCTGCTGGTTGCCGCTTACTGACGCCAATACACGCCACTCAGTCATGTGGAATTTTCGTCCGTTTTTTCCGATTTAATTTTAGGGTAATGTTACTACGTTACCGTTACGTTCGCCTTATGGCATGGGCCGTCCATCTGTCGACTGTCGTATGTCTGTGACGTTGTTGCGCCCTACCCACAAGGAGGGTTGAAATTTTCGGGAATGTTTTTGCACCATTTAATAGCTTAGGGACTTGGGCAGTTTGTATTAAAATTTTTGGAGGAAAAAATCCAAGGAGTTCCAGGCGATCGTGCAAGTTAAATGAAGGGGGTGGGGGTATACACATTGGCGTTTCTTTGACCAATATCTCGCTTTATTTTGCAAACGGTACAGGTATGGTACAGTAGAATTTAACGTCCCACTCGACACATTATAAGTCATTTCGGAGACGATTTTACGGGTCACATGACAACATAGCACTGAATGTCGATGGTTAGTCAACCACATCAAGGGCCAATCCCACCAGGCTCAGCTCACTAAAAGGTAAAGAAAAGAATGTAAGCAAATAAAATTAGTATCTACACCGTGTCCCATAAAAAGTAAGCCACTTGATGTTTGCTAATAACTTTGACAAATGTAGACCAATTTTCAAAATTCTTTCATCAGGTGATTTGCAAGAAAATTCTCTATATGCACATTATAAACATTTCCACCTCACCTGCAATATGTTGCTACACTACCTTGTGAAAGTCGAAAATCCAAAAAAATGTTACCCAATTTTCACGTTCAACGTGACAATTAATATGTTTAAGTAAAATTTAACGTGAGATCTTACGTAACCTGCCTCAAAAATATCGCACTAATGATTTTACTTAAATATGTGTACAAAATACGATGTATAGCCATAGAAAGAATGAAGACGGTGCGAAGATAACCACGGTGAAGAAAATTACCATGATGCAACAGTGTTCAACTGAATAAGGTTCAGCTGCTGATTCGAGTCGTCCGGCAAACTTCAAAATGTTAGTCAGTCAGTCAGTGTGAGCAGTCTTGAGACAGTCTGTCTAACTACTGTTAAATGTTCAAAGTGTCCTCCGGAACATGTCAACAGTCTGTTGAGGTGCTGTCAAAGTCAGTAACATTTTTGGATTTTCAATTTTCACAAGGTAGTGTAGCAACATATTGCAGGTGAGGTGGAAATCTTTGTGATGCGCACATAGAAAATTTTCTTACGAATCACCTGGTGAAAGAATTTTGAAAATCGGTCCACATGTGTCAAAGTTATTAGCAAACATCAAGTGGCTTACCTTTTTTTCTGGGACACGGTGTATATAGCACATTAAGACCGAAGACACAGAGGCGCTTGGAAGACAGAGAGCTAAACCAAGCAAGATCAAAGCCCGATACAGTCAACCGACCTGTAAGAACTGCTCGTATCTTTGTGCACCATTATAATAGTAGCCTACACAATACTGTAACACAGAGAAAGTTTTTATTTATATTCCCCTTCCTTCAGACCAACATCACATCTCAGATGTAGCCAAGTAGAGGTAACGGGGATCGCAAACGGTACAAGATACGGCTATAGTTAAAAAATAAATAAATAAATAAATAAATAGTTACAACGGAAGACGAATAGGAACTCGTGTGCGATCTATTCAATGGTGCCATTTCCAGTGACCTTGAGTGACCCCTAACAGATTTCAAGGTCACGATATTATTCAACGTCAAATAACTCGAAAATGGTGATATAGAGGCTAGAGGGGCGCTGAAAACGCGAGACTATAAAACGCGGGACCGCTTTGGAAAACGCAGGAAGGACAAAGTATGGAAAGCTTAACGTAACTTAACGACGAAGATAATGTCTAATGAGTTTCGATCAAACGACAGCGTCTGGAGAATGGACATTGCTTTATGTTTGTGCAATGCTAATTCTGAAGTTGAATTTTTTGGTGTATGATTAAATAGCTAGTAAATCATTGGCGGGTTTTTAAAAAAAAAACTTGATTTTTATCTTTGTAATAACCCACTCTTAGAAAAAGAACTCGCTCTGCCGGAGCCGAGCTGCCAGAAGCAACAAGAATGCACTCAAATATCTCAAATACTCAAATAAACAACAAAGGGGCTTGAAATACTCACGACGACAATAGAAATACTCTAAATAAGTAAAGTCATCAACGTGTGGAATTTTGTTGACATTACCAACATGAGAATTACTATCATGTGCATCAGTAACAATACACTGGCTGATGCAAGCACTTAAGGGCCTCGAGGCCAAGGCCAAGGACCACCATCAAGGCCAAGGACTTGAGGTATCAAGGCCAAGGAGTTGGATTTTGGCCTTAAGGACCAAGGCCAAGGTCAAAGGCTAACATCACTGGTTGCAGGCTGATGTCTGCATAGTCAACAGTCACGGTCACTTCATGACGTCACAGAATGACGTCACAACCAATTCTAGACGTTATACGTTTATTGGTGATCGCAGCACGCGCGCAGAAATTACTGCCGGTCAATAATTGGTTTTGCACAGACGCGTGCCATATCCGACGACGCCACTCGTCTGCCTTTCCCTGTCGCTGTGAACCGCAGTGACCTTGCCGTGACCTCGACTGACATCGCCATATGACCTCTTGACCTGAGTCTGTCGCTGATTTTGTCTATTGTGTCTACGCAACATAAGAGCAACAGTCAGCAGCAACGCTGCATAATCATCAACGCATAACACTCCATGTTACTGCAGCTAATCTTCACTGACATTTGACATGTCACACCAGACTTCATTTAGGCTATTATCCGCATTTCAATCGTCCGTTTGTAGGCGAACGTTACTACGTTACCTTCGCCTTATGACATGAGCCCTCCGTCTGTCGTCTGTGACGTCGTTGCACCCTACGCAGAGACTGGAACCTTTTGGCAATATTTTTTTATTTTTAGGGAGGGACACGGGCAGTTTTACATTTATATTTGCAGTTTCATTACATTTCTGTAGCTGTTACGTGGCACGTTGCACGTGGTACGCGGTACGCAGTGACCACAATTTATGCGGTGATCCTGTAGCCCAGCGAGCCCCTACCAAGTTCGGTACTAAAGTTGTTATTGTAACGTACTCCCCAAACCCAAGTTGTGTACCAAATTTGAAGTTGCTAGCTTCAACGGCTGCAGAAATAAGCAGAGGGTCCCAACTTGTTTTGAATGCTTTCCTAGTACAGACCCCCGTTGTTTTTGACCCTAAAAGTTGTTTTTGGTGAGCTACTTCCCAAACCTAAGTTGTGTACCAAATGCTTAGACGTCTGCAAGCCTATTTGTCTGCATAACTGCTTTCTGCTTAAGTATAATAATAATACTAATAATAATAATAAATAATAAATATTTGAGAAGATGTAAATAAAAAGCCTATTTAATGTAATGTAATAAAATACCTATGATAATTACTCCTTGAGTCCTGTGAGTACACGTAGCGATTCCACTGAGCGAAAGGACTAATCAAAAGAGTGAAATGACTGACTGTATTTGTCTTGAGCTTTCAGGGCAAAGCAATTTTTGCCGCGCGATGCTATGCAAGCGCGGCCTATGCCATTATGCGGTGTCAGTGCGTCTGTGCGTGCGTTTGTGCGTCTGTCTGTCTGTCACGTTCGTACATTCTGTCAAAACGAATAAAGATATCTTCGCAATTTTTTCACCTTCGTATAGCCACACCATTCTAGTTTTTCCATACCAAACGGAATGGCGATATTCCAATGCGAACTCCCCACCCTAACGGGGGCGTTGAATGCAGGTGGGGTAGGCAGAAATCGCGATTCTGAGCCTATATCTGGCTGCCGCTTGACTGCCTGTGTTAAGGCCAGGTGTTGTAAACACGGTCGCCGGTGGACCACGGCAACCGTCTCGCAAGTTATGACACATCGCTGGTAGTAAGCGGCGGTGTTGACTGCGAGAGAAGACGATGCAATGTTTATGACAAGAAGCCTCAACGTTACGCTATAGACAACAGAACAGCGCATTTAACTGCACGCAGTGACAACTCTGTAGCCTACGTAACTAACAATAAAAGACTACTCGACGTTTTGTACTGTTGAAACTAACTACTGACACACACGAAGCATCGCGCGGCCTCTTTGCGACAGCAGAGCAACTTGTTAAAACAGTCTTGCAGTACTTCGTGTATTGTACTTGATACTTAAGTGCAAATGTTAAACGATTAACCAAGCAGCTATAACTGCGGACTAGTGCTTGTCGTCGACAAAATAAATTTAAACTACAACACATATTTGTGTGTTATTGTTATCCCGCCGACCGTAGAGATGAGACAATAAGCGTTGCTTTTGTCCGTCCGTTCGTCTGTCTGTCCCTCTGTCTATCTGTGCGTCGCGTACATAGCGAATAATTCGAGAACTCAAAAGCCTAGCGTGCCCAAATTTGGAAGTAAGGTCCTTACCTTAGCTTCGTCTCGCATACCAGTTTCAAGATCAAAAGGTCACAGGTCAGGGTCACCAGGTTCATTAATGCTGACACACATCGTGCTTCATATCTTCCGAATGGCGAAGCCTACCAACTTCAAACTTGGTGCACGGATGGAGGACGACGACCATCAGCCACAGGCGCCATGACCTACGTCAAAAGTCAAGGTCACAATGTCACGTGATCAGTCTGAGCGGTGTTGGCCCGATGGCCCATAAATCGAAAACGAATTGTCGTAGTATCACCAAAATTGGCAGGAGGGTACCTTATGACATGTGCTACACTGTGCACCAGTTTCAAGATCAAAAGGTCAAAGGTCAGGGTTACAGGCCGACTAACGCAGACACACAAAATGTGCCATATCTTCCGAACGGTAAGGCCTAAGAACTTCAAAGTTGGTGTGCGGATGGAGGACGTGAACCCCTATCAGCGGCAAGCGCCTTGACCTCAGAGGTTAAAGATCAAGGTCACAAGGTCACATGGTATGTCTGACCCGTGTGGGCCATACTACAAAATTTGCACTTGGCACTTTGACAAACTACCACGACGCGCATGACCGATAATCGCAGTGACCTCCAAGGTCAAAGGTCAAGGTCATAAGCTGACATCGTCTGTAGTCTCATCTCTGCCTCTTCTTAATTCGGGAAACAAAATGTTGTACCTGTGTCATTAGAGGCGGGCGGGGGCATAACGTGTCGGCCGAACCCGGCGGCCACACTCTGGTATCGTATTTCCTCAAACACGACACGTTTCTGATACAGAGTAATAATGTCATATTTAACCCCATAAATCACTACAAAACGTTTCGTACAATACCCTGGTACTGACTTTATAAGCCTCATGCTTTTAGTTGCTTGTATTAGCGTAGTTGCATTGCGAGTGCAAGACTTGTTTGACCAATGCTCCGTGTAACGATGTAACGATGACAAAGTCCACGTCGTTTCAGATGTCAAGGCACACACACACCCGGTCATTGATCGTTGTCGAGTCGTACACATGCTCAACAGAAAATGACGTAACGATCGACGATGCTTTCGTGCTACAAAACAGATGCTGTAAACATCTCTTGTGTGCCAACAAGCAACGAACTCCAGAACCCATTTCAATCTCAACGCGAATCCACTTATAGCTATTATAGGCTAACCCTTAAACTGGCATACACGCTTGCGACAAGCAGCTTGATGGTGAAATCGATTTACCGAAACCGGTTTCGATTTCATGTGGCACATCGACTTGATTGCATTATCGGACAAACAGCTCAACAGACTCAGAGAAAACCGCGCGAAGCTTCGCATTACTTAGAAGTTTTTTTGCGCTAAATAAGGACAAAACTTGACCATTTGTCGCACTACAAATGTATTACTTGTTTCTACTGTGCTTTATATGAAATTCCTTAAATGACCTTCTCCTTGAAACTCCTACAATCGACATTCCAGATTGAGTAGACTAGAGTAACGTGCAAATAAAGCTCGACGATTCGGTAACAAAATGTCAGCGATTCTAAGATGAAGCATCATAAAGAGGCGTTGTAACAGACAATCTTGACCGTACCTTCTCAGTCACAGAAGCCAATGTCTTCGTGATTTTCGCAGCATCGTGTGCTAGAGTCCAGACAGCAGGCAAATATCGTGAAGTCAGCACTGTATTTGTCGCTTTAGGGCAGAGAAAATGTCGTCCTGTATGATCACATATGTTGGCTATTAGCAGCAGCATACAAGGCGCGCTATCGTTACGTCTGTAGCTGTAGTGTTGTCGGCAAGGTGGTAGATAGAGCGAAAGTAGAAGTAACGCGTCGGGACGCTGTTTTATCTTCATCTCCAGTCATCGTGTCGTAAAGCACGGTAGTACTGTACGTAGCTGACTCTCCCGTCGTCTCTTCACTGGAGGCCACGCACTATCTCCATTTCATTGCAGACGCACTCAAATTGACTATAAAATCGTAATGTCACGGATCGCGTTTGGCGCCGTAGAGTAGACTATCCTGGTGACAGCGCTAGAGACGCACTTTCCGCATATAACGACACTTCTCTCGCGGACTACATGTTGCAGCGGCATCGTTATGTTTCTACGGCAACAGTTTCTGAAGCTGCCGGTGCAACATGGAATCGTTTGTCCTATCTCCACCATTAGCGTAGCCAGACTTAAATTCAACAGGAGGCAAAAGTGAGACAACAAGCCGAAGGCTCAACAAGCCGAAGGCTTCAAAAGGATGGAGAATGGGGAGGGAGTATACCCCTCTCCAGCAGGCCGCAAACGAAATTTAGCACATTTAAGCACCGTAGAACACTTCTGGTGGAAGGAAAATCCAATATTGTCATTAAAATATGGCCATGAAAAATATGGCTATGTGTCTGGCTCATTGGTCCATATTTTCAGGGCTTCACCACCAAGCCCTGCATACGCTGCTGACTCAGAAACGAGATAGATGCACCGTAGCGCCGAGAGAGGTGGGGTAGAAGAGGAGGAGTCCAACTTCCCGCAGGAGAAGGGGTTTTGGGTAGCGGGCTGTGGAGCTGCGGTGCATGTGTCCTGCCTACAGCCTACAGGAAACAAGAACTTAGCTATTGCAAGCAGATCACGCGTCAGCTGCGCATGCACACAATACGTCGAGGGCATCAACAGTAACCCCGTGATCTTGAAATCTAAATTAAGGGTCACTCAAGGTCATTGTAAACGGCATCATTGGATAGATCATACACGATTCACCATTAGCCGAGTTATTTGCCGTTGCATATCATTGTGACCGTGAAATGTGGGTTAGAGGTCACTCACGGTCATTGAAAATGCTACCATTCGAAAGCGTGGGTACGGTTTCCTATTCACTTTCCATAGTAACTATTGTCGTATCTTTAGCCATTTCCGAGATATTCAGCGTCTAAGAATGGCCCGACCTTGAAATATGGGTATGGGGTCGTTCAAAGTCATTGAAAATGGTGCCGTTCGATAGACCTTGTACGACTTTCTATTGGTCGGCCATTGTAACTATAGCTTTTTTTTGTACCGTTTTCGAGTTATTTTACGTTATACACTGTGGTTCAAAAAAACGCGCCAACTTTGGCGGACTATAACTGCGACCCAGTTCAGTCGATTTTAATAATTTTTAGCAAGCTGTTTGTTAACGATCATAAAAGTTGTCTGGTGGTAAAATTTT